>Ga0307430_1001254_pt1 | contig 19146 bp, 15 predicted proteins | sample SalMarWE160130MG_FD_202159 | JGI IMG/M metagenome (GOLD analysis project Ga0307430, IMG submission 202159) | Salt marsh sediment microbial communities from the Plum Island Ecosystem LTER, Massachusetts, United States - WE1603-130 | ecosystem: Environmental > Aquatic > Marine > Intertidal zone >...
CAGGCCTGAAACGGCAAGATTTGACATGCCGTTACGCAATCTGGATCAAGGAACAGAAAGTTATTTCTCAACAAATCCTAATTGAGCCAAAAAAGCGCCGGGGATAACCCCCGGCGCTTCCCGTTACTCAGACGCCGCCAACCCCGCCACCAGCAGATCGAGCGCCACCTCCGGCTCGATCTCACCGCTCTTGATGGCTACGTCTGTATCGAGCAGGTGACGGTACACCGCCTCCAACTGCACGCCGGTAAAGTAGGTAGCTTGGGTGTAAAGCTTGCGCGCTGGGAAGGGATGGATGCCCAGCGTCTCGGATATTGTCTGAGGGTTGGCTCCCTCCGCTTTCAACTCTTTGACCTGGATCAGGAGCCGGAATTGGCGCACGATCATCGCCAGCAGGCCCAGCGGATGCTCGCCCGCGTCCAGCAGGCGATGGAGCGTCTGGGCGGCAGTGCGACCATCGCGCCGGCCGAGGGCATCCACCAGATCGAAGACGATGGCGGCCTGGACATAGGGCACGACCGCATCCACATCGGCCCCCGTTATGGCCCGCTCCGCGCCCACGTAGGTCACCAGCTTGGCGATCTCCTGGTCGAGCAGGCGCAGGTCGGCGCCGACGACGGCGGCAAGTTGCGCGGCGGCCCGGGGCTCAATCTCGCCGCCGTGCTTGTGGACGCGCTTACCAATCCACCCGGGCAGAGCCTTTGCGCCCGGCGGGTCGAACTGCTTGACATAGCCCCCCTCATCCTTGCGGGCCAGTTGAAGGATGGGATGATTGGCCGGCAGCGGCTTTGACTCGACAAAGACCAGGCGAGTCGTCTCGGGCAGTTGGCAGAGATAGTCGGCCAGCTGGTCCAGGAACTCCTTCTGATCGGCGGCCTGCGTCAGCAGGCCCTCGACGATGACGAGGCGTTTCTCGGCCAGGAAGGGGATAGTATCACAGGCGTGACGCAACTCGGCCAGTGTGGCCTTCCGCCCGTCGAGAAGCGTGGTGTTCAAATCCACCGTATCGGGTGGGCCGAGGCGGCTCCTGAAATCAGCCAGCGTCTCGGCGCGGGTGAATTCATCAGCGCCGTGAAACACGTAAAAAGTGGGCGCGGGTCTTGCCATCTATCCCCCCGTGTGGACGTGGTGAACGAGGATGCCAGCTCGTCGCTCCTGTGAAACGTCGACTATGCGCAGATCACCCACGTCGGCCTGGGTGGTCACGCGAGCCTGGAGGAGAGGCCCAAGCGGCTGCGCCGCGAGAACCCCCAACATAGCGGCGGCGCAGGCGAGCGGCAAGCGGGCGAGATTCCGCAGGAAACCCTTGGGCCGATTCCTCGATAGACCGCCGAGAGCCAGAAAGGCGCCCATCCCGGCCAATATGCCGGCGACGGCCAGATTGGTGCCGCAAGTGGGGTGAACCGCCATCTGCCGCTGACCCGCCTTCAGTCGCCGCAACCCCTCCTGCGCAGCCGCGATCACCCCCTCGGTATCCATGTCGCCGTAGACGTAGAACCCCGACGGCGACGAGCGCGCCACCAGCCTGAGATTCCTATACCGTTCTCCGAGAACGTTCATCGTCGCGTGCTCCAGCGCGTGGTTGCGGCGCACTCGCGAGACCAAGGGGATGTTTAGCATGGACTTTTCACTCATTTCTACCTCTCACAGTAATCACAGTAGTCAGCTGCAGGCGTCGAACGCTCGACCGGGTGGGCGACGACAATCAGGCGGTTGCGCAAGCTGCCGTACGGATGACAGGTGACGAGCGTGAGCCGCTCGTCCTCGGTGGGCTGGATATGGCGCGCGTTCTCGATGCGCACCTCCAGCGGCTGGCCCGCCTCGGGCAGGATCAGCACCTCGGTGACGGTGTAGACGTAGGTCGTCTCGCCCGAGTAAACGACGATCTCGTCGCCGGTCTCCAGCCTGTAGAGATCGCGAAAGACCTCGCCGTTGGTGGTGTTGTGGCCGTTGAGGACGGTGTTGCCCGGTACGCCCAGCGGCGCGGAGGTTTCGTGCCAGCCGGCAGCGCGCATCTCTGGCAGATTCCACACCGGTTGCTCCTGTCCATCCACCTCGATCATCGTCCAGGTGACGGGCACGACCGGGGCATCCAGGTCGATGGCCAGGATGACGATGCGATCGGGGATGACGGGCACGGGGGTCGGCGTAGGCGTGCGCGCGGCGGTGGAGATAAGCCCCGGTGTTGAGGTGGGCGTGAGTGTGGGGGTGTGGGCCAAAGTGCTGGTGGGCGCAGGGGACGCGGGCCGAGAAACATCGGTCGGCGTGGGAGAAGAGACAGCCAGGCGAGAACCCGCGTAGGGGTAGAGCAGGAAAGCGCCCGTGAGGAGCAGCAACACACCGCCCCAGGTGAAAGCCTGGGCCATCAGCCCTCGCCCTGTATCCGGAGCCGAACTGTGATCGTGCATAAACCTCAACCATGTGGTGTGCCGGATCAGCCCCCTACTCCACGTCCACGTCGAGATACTCGATGTTCCACAACTCGCTCGGCGATGTGGCGTCCAACGTAAAGTTCAACACGTGCGGGCGCGCAAGAGCAATCCGGGGCCACACGAACAGCGGGACGGCAGGAAGCTCCTCGGAGAAGATAGCCTGCGCTTGCCTGTGATACATCTCGTACTCAGCGGTGCCAGGCAGCGCCTGGAGCGCCGCTCGGCAGGCAGCGTCGTAATTGGGATTGCTGTAGCCACTGACATTGCTGCCGTGCCAGCGCCCCTTGTCCGGGATCTCGGACGATAGGTAGTGCTCGCACACGGGGACGACGTCGACGTACCTCGTCGTTTCGGCCAAATCGAACTGGCGGCCAAAGACCGGCCCCTCCGGCCCATCGGCTTCGAACGCCCATCCCGACATAGGCTCCACGTTGACGCGGATACCACAATCCGCCAGATTGGTCTTGACGATCGGCGCGACCTGCTCTGAAGCCACCCTGTCTTCCAAGCGTACCAGCAGCGTCACTTCGAACAGCGTGCCGTCGCGGATTCCAGAGATATCGCGGGCCTCGCGCACACCATCCCCATCCTCGTCAAGCCACCCGACCTCTTCCAGAAGCGCCTGTCCGGCTAATGGATCATAGTCCCAGTAGGCAAGCTCATCGGCGGCATAGAGTGGGTGCATCGGCGGCAGGTAGCTATCGGGCACGATGCTGTGTCCATACACGACTTCGTCCACGATGGCCCAACGATCGATGCACTGAGCGACGGCCTGCCGCACGCGCACGTCGCCGAAAAAGTCTGGCCGCCGATAGTCGCTGATCGGCGTAATGCCAAAATCAATCTGTTCCCAATGATCGCTGGGCGTTGCGATCAACCTCAGCAGCCCCTTTTCCTCCACTTGCGCCAGCGTTGGCATAAGCGAGTCGAACTCGGCATCGTGGGTCGCGACGTCGCACTCGCCCGAAAGGAGGTAGGATAACATCTCCGACCCACTCGACGCGAAGCGAAACACCACGCGATCCAGCAGCGGCAGCCCATCGTCGGCGCGAAAGTAGTTTGGGTTGCGCGAGAGTGCGATGTATTCGCCCGTCGCCCACTCGTCGACCACAAACGGTCCCCAACCCAAGGGAGAACGTCGCGTCTCCTCCAACCTCAACAAGGAATCAGGGAAACGCTCCTCCAATTGGTGGCGAGGAAGCGGGGCGTAAAAGTTCAAAAAGTAATCGGAGGGGATAAAGCCAGGCAGCCCGATCCACTTAATGCGCCAGTCGCCTTGATCGTAGTATCGGGCTGTGCGTTCCGTCAGATAGCGACGGCCAGGCGTGGCAGGATCGGATGCCACCTCGAAGGCAAAAACGGAGTCATGGGCCGTGAGCGGTTCGCCGTCGGACCAAGTGACGTCCTCCCTAAGCAGAAACGTCACTTCAAGTCTCTCCATGGACAACGGCTCGCCATCGAACTCGACCGCGCACTCATCCGTACGGCAACCTGCTGGGTAAATGAGCATCCCCTCGGCCAGAGACACGACCTCCCCGGCGGCATTGACTACCTGGCTGCCCGTCCGCACACGCAAGGTGCGCGTGATCGCGTCGCCATCGGCCAGGCTGGGCAATCGCTGGAGAAGCACCGCATGATAGACATAGTCCCGGTAGTCGATGGGGCCGTCGTAGAGCGCCTCCATAACGTGTTGAGTAGCCTCGACCTGGGAGCCGCCGTAGAGATAGAGGGTGTCAGGCTCGCCGACCACACAGATAGTGAGCTCCTTGGGCCCCAGCGGCGTAGGACGAGGCGTGCGGGTAGGCGTAGCAGTGACCACGACAGTCTCCGGCGGCATCGTCACAGGGACGGTCACGATCTGAGGGGTGCAGGCGATGAGCAGCAGCATTGCCGCTGCCAGGATAGAAAAGACTCGCTGCCGTTGATGCACCATCTATCTCCTCCTGGGGGCTGAGTATAACACCACACAGGCCAGAGTGCAACCCAACGATTATCCGGGGTGTGTTTGTTGCTTGGGGCACACAGGCCGACTGTAGAGAAATGCGGATTCGAGATACGCAGTTTGTGCAAGCGCATTGTGCTTGCACAAACTGCCAAGGGGCGTTTGGGTACACCTGTGCGCGTTTGGTGCTCTCGTCGTTTGATCTTATGCGGGGAGATCACCTTTGCCCCCAAGTACAAACGCACCCATTATCCGGCACGACTTGGCCGGTACCCTATCCTATGGTAAGATAGAGAAACCACTCGAGACCTCGAGGGCGCTTCTGGCGAGAGGCAATGAACGACGAATCTCTTTCTGATGCGGCTCGAAACCGCAACGTGGAGTCAGGCAGATTATTCCAATCAGCCGGGATAGCCTACGGCCTCATCTTCGGCCTGAGCTTTGCCCTGATCATATGGGGGCGCGACGCCGTGCTGCTGGCCTCGACCGGGGCGAACCTGGCGTGGGCCAAGCTGCTTCTCGGCCTCCCGATCAGCGTCCTCGTCTGCGCGCTGGTCGGCTGGCTGGCGAGCCTATCCTCCTCGACGGCGGTCTACGTCGTCCTGTGGGCAATCGCGGGCGCGCTGCTGGGTTGGTTGACAGGACGCATGCCCTTCGATGGCGGGAACGTGGCCGTGTGGCTTACAGATCGGCGCCTGTGGGAGCTGTCTGTGTTCCCCTACGGAGAATCGGCCCAGACAAGGACAGAGCTTTTGCTCCTTATAGGAGGGGGGATAGGAATGGCAGTGGGTTTTCTCGAAAGCCTGGCCGTGCAGTGGGCCTGGGACCGCGCCACGCCGCGAGGCAGGATGAGCCTTCAAGCGTGGATCGTCCTGCTCGTATGCATCCCCTTGGTCATCCCCATGGCGACGCTCGCCGAGGACCTGGTCTATCAGCGCATGCGGGTTCCTCAGCAGCGCGTGGGCGAGTCGGTCGCGCTCGCGCTCTCTGGAGCGGACGAGGAGGCGTTCAAACAACGTGGCCTGAACTATTTCGCCTTCGATACCTTTTACGAGGCCCTGTCACAGAACTACCTGATTCACCTGGCGGGCTATCGGGATATAGGTGGTTACACCTCCGCCCAGGTAGACGTGGTGTTTGAAGATGGCTTCGTCCTGCGCTGCGAGACGACCGAGGTGGGGTTGTTTCTCTCGCCGGAACACAGGGTGCTCGTCTGCACCGACATCTCCAAAAAGTATGTCGGCTGGATGGACGACCTGATCCACGCAGGCCGGACCGGCGAGCGCCGCTGGGTCGATGCGCCCATGCGTTCCCTGAGCGTCGAGGACGACGTCGTGAGCTGGCTGAAGAGCCACGGCGATCAGCTCAGTGAGAGCTACCAGGTGACCAGGGCAGGGCAGCAGGGGGGATGGGTCTTTATGTCGGCCCGATTTGATACCGGTTTCGAGGTGGTCTGCCGTTTCCACGGGACGTCGTCGATCCAGGTTGACCGGTGCGAGGAAGTGGGCCAGCCGACGCCGTAGAGGGCCACACGCGATCACGCCGATCTGGGGAGAACACCCACATGCCACCTACACTCAAGTTCGTCATCCGTCGCCTATTGGCAATCCCTCTTACACTACTCGTCATCACCATCGTGCTATACGGCATCGTGATGCTGGCGCCGATTGAGGCGCGGGTCAGTTTGTACGAGCCACGAGGGGGCAAGTCGCGCAATCCAGAAGCCCTGCGCCAGCACATCATCAAGGAGTATGGCCTGAATGACCCCTATCCTATCCAATACGCCCGCTGGGCCTTTCGCCTGCTGCAAGGGGATTGGGGATGGAGCCCACTGCTACGCACCGACGTTCTGGAGGCCCTGGTGACGCGCACGCCGGCCACCGTGGAACTCACGCTCTACTCCGTGCTGCTGCTGGTTCCACTGGGGCTGGCCAGCGGCGTGGTCGCCGGTTGGCGGCCCGGGCGTCCGGCCGACCACGGCTTTCGCCTGATCGCCTTCGTCGCCACGTCCATCCCTCCGTTCATCCTGGGGTTGATGCTTCTGGGTATCTTTTACGTGGGACTGCAATGGTTCCCTCCTGGCCGGATCGACATCGCCGACTCCTTCGTGGTGACGTCACCCTCCTTCAACACCATCACGGGCTTGCTTACAATCGACGGACTGCTCAACGGACGTCTCGACATCACCCTCAACGCATTCCGCCACCTGGCACTGCCGGCCATCACCCTGAGCCTGGCCCACTGGGCCACGCTGGGCCGCGTGACGCGCGCTGCCATCATCGAAGAGCGCACCAAGGAGTACATCACGGCAGCGCGAGGCCGGGGTCTCCCCAGACAGACCGTCGTCTGGCGACACGCGCTGCGCAACGCGATGATCCCCGGACTGAACAGCACTGCTCTCTCGGCCGCCTCCCTGATTATGGGCGTGTTCGTCGTCGAGATCGTGTTCGGGTTCCCCGGCGTCTCTGAGCTGGCGACCCTCTCCTGGGTATACACCCCGGACGCGGCAGCCGCGATGGGCTTTGCGATCTACAGCGTCCTGCTGGTACTGCCGCTGATGTTCGTCTTCGACGTGATCCAGGGCATCGTCGACCCGAGGATTCGAGAGGGGATTGCGGAGCGATGAAGAGCCTGCCGCGATTCTTCTCACGTATCCAGAACCTGCTCGCCGTGGCGATCATCGTGCTCTACATATTTGTCGCCATAGCCGCACCACGGCTGGCGCCACCACAAGACCCTGAGAACCCCAGCCCGTTTCGAGTGGCCTCCGTCGCCACCACCACGTCCAGGCACATCCCGCTACCACCCGCGCCGGACCTGCCCCTGGGAACCACCCCCGGCCGGCTGGACGTCTTTTACACGCTCGTCTGGGGCACGCGCTCGGCGCTGCGCTTTGGCCTCACCGTCGCCCTGACGACGGCGTGTGTCGGCATCGCGATCGGCGCCGTCAGTGCCTACATCGGTGGGCCGGTCAATCGCCTGACCTTGCGGATCACCGATACGTTTCTCACTTTCCCGGTGATCGCTGGCGCAGCGTTGTTCCGCCTGGTTCTGTACCCGGTCGACCAGCAGGTCTCGATGACGCCCATCCAGAGTCTGCTCTCCTCCCTGGGGATGGAACCGGTGATGCTGACGCTGATCCTCTTCTCCTGGATGCCCTACGCGCGGATGGTCAACGCCGAGATCGCCAAGTTGAAACAGGTGGCCTATGTCCAGGCTGCCCGCTCGGTCGGCGCAGGTCATCTGCGCCTCATCCTGCGCCACCTGCTGCCCAACGCCATCTCCCCGGCAGTCGTGCTGGTCGGCCGCGACATCGGCGGCATGGTCATCCTGCAGGCAGCTTTCACCTTCATCGGCATCGGCGGGGGGTCGCCTTGGGGATACCTATTGGCCGTGGGCCGCGACTGGATCATCGGACCCAGCGCCAGCCTGCTCAAATATTGGTGGGTCTATCTGCCGGTGACGCTGGCCCTGATCTTTTTCGGCATCGGGTGGAACCTGCTGGCCGACGGGTTGAACAGCGCGCTGAACCCCCACAGGTCTCACCAGCGACTGTGGTGAGAAACCGTCAGGCGGCGGACTACAAAGGCCAAGGGGCGGAGCAAGCGCTCTACACGGGTGCTGGCGACGCTCCGCCAGGATAAGGCGCGTATGGTGCGGCCGGCTTGCCGAGCGACGCGCTCATCCCCGCCGCGAGGGGTATAGACCTCGGCGTAGTACTCGGCCAGCAGGCGCTGGATCGTGACAGCGGCGGTGGGAAGCAAGCGGGCCAGCTCGGCGGCGCGCTCACCCGGCGTCTCCGAGGGAGCGGGGGGAGCGCCTACCCGCACCAGGGCCTGGTTCAGCGCCAGGTAGGCACGCGCCACGGGCGTCTGCGTTGCCCAAATCGCCCATAAGCGCAGGAAAGCGGGTGGCTTTACGTCGTAGCGCCGCAGGCCCCTCTCCAGCAACACAGGCAGCGGAGGCAACCCGCGCCGACGGCCGATGCGCCAGGCGAGCACCCCCAGTCCCAACCCCAGGGCCAAGGGCAAGGCCCAATTGGCCGTCCGCCTGAGTCGTTGAGCCACAGAAGGAGCAGCGGACGATTCTTCTCCCATGGCCAAGAGTTCCTCAAGGCGATCCTCGAAGCGATCGTCCCTCTCTCCCAACTCTTCCTCACCCTCGTCAGGCGCAGGTGTCCCCGTCTCAGTATCGGCCTGCGACCTCTCCTCACCCTCAGGACGGGAGAGAGGAGACTGTGAGGCAGTGGGTTCGAACTCGATCCAACCCAAGCCGGGAAAGTAGACCTCTGGCCAGGTGTGGGCATCGCGCTCGCGCACCATGTAGACATCACCCTGCCCCTGACGCGCTCCCTGGGCAAAGCCGGCGGCCAGGCGGGAAGGAATGCCCAAGGAGCGTAACAGAACGACTTCGGCAGAGGCGTAATAATTACAGAAACCCTGACGCGAGTCGAACAGAAAATAGTCCAGGGGTTCTTGACCCTCTGGGGGAGAAGCGACGGCCTCGACGTACTCGATGTTGGAGCGCAGGTAGTCGGTGACGGCAGTGGCGATGTCGTAGGGATTATCCAGGCCGGTGGCGAGCTCACGGGCCAACTCCTGTGTGCGAGGGGTGACAGTAGGAGGCAGCTGCAAGTATCGCTCGGTGATCCAGGCCGGGTAATCGGTGCCTGCCTCGCGCAGTTGCACTATCGTGGCCGCGCTGAGAGAAGATCGAGCTACATAGGCCTCTCCGGCGCGCACGTAGGGCGTGGCTTGCAAGGCCGAGAGATCTACGGTGCCATCGGGGTTGTAGGCCAATTCGGCCCGAGCAAGTCGACTGACCCATAAAGGCTGGGGAGCTGCGTAGAGGGTCACAAGATCAACAGTGGGGGTGAATATGAAGGAGGCTGCCCAACGTCCCTGGGGCAGATGTTGATTGAGGATGGGATCGAGACCGGCAGGCTGGACAGGCTGCGTATCGGAAAGTGTGCTGGCCCACTGGCCATCAGCGTAGCGATCATAGACGTGCGCGCGCCAGTAGTAGCGCACGCCTTCGGGGGGAGAGGCGGAGGGTGTCCAAACGTTCAGCACCGGCGTACCACCAAGCGCGGCCCCACGGCCCAGGGTGAGGGATGAACCGTAGTAGCTCCCCACTCCGCGCACTTCGCCCTCAAAGGGCGTAAAGATATTGCCCAGGAACTCGCCCACGGGCTCCAAGGGGCGGACGACCAACTCCCACGCCTGCTCGAAGACGGGCACGGCGGAGGAGACCAGTGCAGGTGTGGCCCAGACGACCAGAACCGGCAGCGCGACGATCAGCAGGACAACCTGGCCCACCTCCAGGCCGAGGTAGGGCGGCAAGGCCGTGCCCGCCTTGCGCCAGCGAGCGCGGTTCCTCACGTAGGCCATGCGCGCCAGCAACAACAGGGAGAACAGGAGGTAGACGGCCAATATCCAAATGCGATCCTGCACGGCCGAGTCGCTTTCGTGGACGATGAGCATCGCCGCCCCGGGCGGGAGGACGGCCCGCCATGTTGAGCCGTGGCGGGCCAGGGCGTAGCCGCTGTGCACGCCGAGACCCCACGAGAGACAGGCCACCAATGCCAGAAAAAGCAGCGGGTCCGACACAGTCTCCTGCCGCAGCAGTTGGCCGAACGCGACGCCCATCCGGCCGACCAGATGGGCCACTCGATCGTTCCAAGGGGCAGCGTAGCCAAGCGCCAGCCCCAACTGCCAAGGGATGATGCACAGGCCGTAGGCCACGCCAAATGCAACCGCCACGCGCCAGGAGAAACGGCTCTGCCCCAGCGTCAGGCCAACCAGGGCCGCCAGGAAAGCCAGGGTGTGGACGATGCCCAGATGATCGCTCCACCGGGTGGCGACCAGTCGCCCGGCAGCCGTGGTCAGGGCGGCGACCAACAGCAGGGCGGCGGGGAGATCCCACCAGCGGGCTGGGATCGAACGCTCTGTCCTCACGGCACCCCCATCTCCCCGCTCAGAGCGACCGCGAGGTTCGCACCACTCGCCACCCGGTACACCGGCACGCCCTGCAACCTGATGGCCCTCGCCAATTCCGCCGTGCCAGGCGAGCCGCCAAAGGAGGCGGCGTCCAGCAAAACGGCCACCACCCGCAGTCCTCGTTGCAGCAGGATATCGACGGCCAAAGCCACCTCTCGCTGCACGGATGGCGTGATGAGGATCACGGTGCTGCCGCGCGGCAGATGCCTGGCCTGAGCTGTGGATAGGTCGGATATGGACAGATTGCCCTCAGCACGCAGCAGGGCAAGGGCCTCCAGCATCTTTTCCAACTGCCGCTCGCCCCGGTCGGGAGGCAACACGCTCAACGATTGGCTATAGCTCACCAATCCAACCGCGCGCTTACGGCGCAGGAAATACCGTGCCAGGGAAGCAGCGATGGTCACCGCGTATTCCTCGGTGGCGGGAAGCAACACCGCCTCCTCCAAGGGCTGCCACAGGACGTCCGGCCCCGTGGCGGGCAGGGAGTAAGGCAACGCAGCCTGTGCGTCCCTCTTCGCGTCCACAAAGATCCACACGTCAGCCAGTGAGTCCAGCTCGAACTCCTTGACCATCAGCCGGTCTCTCCGCGCCGTGCTCATCCAGTGGATGCGGTGTAAGGGATCGCCGGGGGCATACTCGCGCACGCCCGCCGCGTTAGGGGTCACCTCGTGGGTGCGGCGACGCAGGGCCTCGCCACCCGGCAGCAGGCCTTGCGGGCCGGGGAAGGCAAGCAGGTCCACGACCGGGGGATAGACCAGCAGGGACACATCCGAGTGCGCAACGCGGCTGACGGGGAACAGTCCGAACGGATCTCCCGATGCCAGCACGGTCGGCCCCAGAGGGAAGACGCCCCTCCGCGCCAGGCGGGTACGCGCCAGGTAGGATCGTCCCTGTCTACCCCCGACCGTGGAGAGCACACGAGAGCCGGGCGAACCGGGCAAGGTGGATCGATCGTCGATCTCCAGCCACAGCCGAGGCAGCCGGCCGGCATTTCGAATCCGAAAGCGCTCCTCGAAAATATCTCCCACCTGGGCGCGCAGGGTTCGCGCTCTGCGCTCCACGCCCACCCCTCGCAACGCCACCCGTGCCCAGACCCAGCTCCCCACCAGTACGATGCTCCACAGGGTGCTCAAGCGGAAGTACAGAGGAGAACCGGTCACCGTCAGGCCCACCAGGCTGAGGGCAAGCAATCCCAGCAACACCCGCACAGAATTCGTCATCTTGCGTCCCATCGTTCAAGACACAAAGAGGCACGCCCCTTATCGGTTCGTACCCCCTCCGAGGCAATGCTTTTCAATTGTCCCCCTCGGCATCGCCAAGTCGCGGAGGGGATCGCAGACGATCTCGGTCAGCGTGAACCGCGCAGGCGTGGATCGAGGATATCGCGCAGAGCATCCCCTACCAGGTTCCAGGACAGCACGAACAGCACCAGCGCCAGGCCAGGAAATATGACGATGAACCAGTACGCGCCCAGGTTGGTGATCCAAGCGCGGGCGAAGGAGAGCAACTGTCCCCAGTCGGCGTAACCGACCTCGGCTCCGATGCCCAGGAAGCTAAGGGCCGCGAAACTCAGCACGTAATCCCCAAAGCGCATGGAGGCGACGACCAGGGTGGGGAAAATAGCGTTAGGCAGGATGTGGCGCAACAGAATACGGGCATCCCTCACACCGATCACTCGTGCGGCCAGGACGTATTCGCGCTCCCGTACGGACAGAATGTCGCTGCGAATCAGTCGAGCATACCCCATCCAGCCGAAGGCCGCCAGGGCGATCATCGCCGGGTAGATGCCCTTGCCCAGCTTGGGCGTGAGGACGGCAGACAGGGTCATGGCAGCCAACAGGTTTGGAAAAGCCAGAAAGATATCCACGATGCGCATGATGATCATGTCTACCGCGCCACCGTAGTACGCCGAGATGGAGCCGAGGGTGATCCCCACGGCGGCAGTGACGAGAGTGATCGTCACACCCACCCTCAAAGCGGTACGCGTTCCCCACACCACGCCGTAGTAGATATCCCACTGACCGCTGGCGGCACCCATCAGGTGAATCCAATGGTCGGTGCCCACAATCGCCTTCCACCAGAAGGGTAGCGGAGGCTGTCGGCTGCTCCACTCCGAGCCAGGCGGCTTGGGAACAGAGCTATATCCATCACGTGGGATCTGATAAGGATCGCCCCCGGGGCGTGGTGGCGCTAGCAAGGGAGCAGCCAGCGCGACAAACAGGAAAAAGACCAAAAGCAACATCCCGATGATGGAAAGCGGGTTGGTGACCAGCCCGCGCACCATGCGATAAAGCTCGATGCCCAGCATCCGCTCTAGCCACCCGATCTTTCGTACGGGCGTGTATTGTGTGTCAAGCTCACTATCTGTCGCTGTCATCAACGTTTTCGTTCCGAGTTATCCAAACAAACACTTCCATGCAGACGTCAGTCGAGTCGCACGCGTGGATCGATGAAAGCGTACAACACGTCTATCACCACGTTCGCCACGACGAGGACTGAGCCGTTGAGCAGGGCCAGCCCCAGCACGGTGACCACGTCGAGGTTGCTCGCGGCGTCGGCGGCGGCAGATCCGATCCCCGGATAATTGAACACCGTCTCGGTGATCACGACGCCGCTCAAGAGACCCAATACCATCGTGCCACCAATGGTCACCACGGGCATCAATGCGTTGGGCAAGGCGTGCCGATTGACCACGATGCGTTCGTGCAGCCCCTTGGCCCGGGCGGTGGTGATATAATCCTGGTGCAGGACCTCCAGCATGGAGGAGCGGGTCACGCGGAGCATCATGGCCCACCATAGGTAGGAGAGTGTTATGACGGGCAGAACCATGTGGCGCGCGACGTCCAGAAAGATATCGAAACGCAGGTTGAGCAGCGAGTCGATGGTAACCATCTTGGTATAGCTGTGGAATTCCTCGGACAGGACAATTCGGTTTGCCCAGTCCGAGATCCGCCCAGGGGGGAACCACCTTAGGTTGGCGTAAAAGATCATCAGCATTAGCAGGCCGAACACGAACGTGGGAAACGACCAGCCAAGGATGCCAAAGATGCGGGACAGGTGGTCGGGCCATTTGTTGTGGTTGACGGCGGAGATCACACCCAAGACGACGCCTCCGGCGACGACGGGGACGACGCTCCACAGCGTCAGCTCAAGCGTGGCCGGGAAGCGTCGCTTGATGATGTCCGCCACCGATTCGGAGGCCGTACGCGAGTAGCCAAAATCGCCGCGCAGGATCCCGCCGGCGATCTTCCCCGTGCGCGGGTCGCGGGTTCCAACCAGCCACTTCCAGTATTGTACATAGATCGGCTGGTCCAAACCGTATCGCCTGATGACTCCATCCAAAACCCGCTCGTTCCTAGGAATGTCCCTCACGTAGAGAGCCGATCTCTGCACGGGTGATAGAAACTGCAACATGCCAAAGATAAGAATAGTAACCCCAAATAGAAGAAGGGGAACCAACAATAGACGTCGGACAATATAATTGATCATACCGCTAACCCGTTTGTGCGGAGCAGGAGAGAGCGCTCAGGCTCTCTCCTGCTCGCTGTTAAGCATTGTTACTTCTTCTTGAAGCGCATCCAGTTGGAATCAAAGGTGTGAATGGGGTTGTAGTAGTAGCCTTCGAGCCAACGTTGCTCATAGTGCCGGCCGGTTGCCACCGCTAGGCGGATGGCTGGCACATCGTCGTAGTCTTTCTGCGTGATCTGCTTATAGATCTCGGCCCGCTCCTCCGGGGTGGTCGCGGCCACGCCGGCGCTGACCAGTGCCTTGAACTCGTCGTGCATATCATCCGGCATCACCTGGCGGCTTGCGTACGTGCCTACCAGGAAGGGCTGCGCCCAGTTGTGCGGGTCGTGGATGTCCTCTTGCCAGCCACTGACAAAGATCGGAAGCCGGCTGCCACGGATGGCCTCCAGGAAGCTGGGCCACGGCAAGCCGATGACCTCGACCTGGAACTTGGGGTCGATATCGTAGAAGTTGGCCTGCAGGATCTGGGCTATCGTCTGACGCGTCACGTTGCCCGTGTTATAGGCAATCTGGAAGCGGAAGCCATTCTCCCACACGTCGCCATCCCACGCCTGTTGCAGCTCCTCGACGCACTTGTCCGGATCGTAGGAGTAGTGCGGGCCATCGGGGTCATAGCCGATCATGCCCGGGATCAGCGGCCCTATGTTCTGCACACCCTCACCGACGAGCGCGTCGGAGATGTAGGCGTCCCAGTCGAAGCAGTAGTTGAACGCCCTACGTACGTGGATGTCGCTGAAGAAATCCGGCGGAATGCCATTGCCGTCCAGCGCACCGCTGCCCACGAAGGAGTTGCCGCCCTCGACGTTGATGTCAAACGTGAAGAAGGCGTCGGTGCGGATCACAGAAGGATGGCCCTTGAACAGTTGCAGTGGCTGAGTGGGGTATTCGGTGTCCGCGCACACGTGAGTGCCGGCCTCGGCGTCCCACTCGCAAAGTTGACTCACCAGCGGATCGACCTGCGCCACGTTCTCGCGCGGCACGTCGGCGATGTCCGCATCCCCGGCCTGGAGCATCGCGTAGCGGGTACCCCACTCATCGACACCCTTGATGACGATGCGCTCGATCGACGGACCGATCGGGCCACCCTCAAAGACCGGCTCCGTTCGCCAGTAGTCTTCATTCATGACCAGCACGGTTTCCTCGCCGGGCGTCCAGTGGTCCAGCTTGTAGGGGCCGGTGCCATTCATGACGTCACGCAGCGGGGTTGTATCTGAGGTGATGCCATAGTAGTTCTGCCAGGTGGCGCAGTCGCCATCCCAGGCACCCTGCTCCATGGCCCATTCCTTATCGATAACGGACCCCCAGCTCTGGGCCAGCGTGGCCAACCAAGGACCCCACGGCTGGCTCAGCTTGAAGACGACGGTATTCCCATCGACTTCGATCGCGTCCGTCACCTGCTGGCAGGCTGCCATCAGCAAGTCGGGATCCACCGCCTGCAGGGCCTCGGGGTCGTCATCCAGCGTTCCCTCGGGGTCCACCAGCTCGGCCACGTCGTAGATGCCCGTGCCGAACAGCGCCTCGGTGTACAGCCACTGCGGCGACCAGCCACCACCCTGGAGCAAACCGCGCTCGAAGGTGTACTCCACGTCCTCCGGGGTCAGGTCGTTGCCGTTGTGGAACTTGACGCCCTCGCGGATGGTAAAGACGTAGGTCATACCGTCATCCTGGATATCCCACTCGGTCGCCAGGGACGGCACGAATGTGGTGGCGTCCGGGCCGTTGTACGTGACCAACTGGTCGTAGACGTTCAGGATGATGGCGTCGCCGGCGCTCTCATAGTTCCACGCGGGGTCGAGGGTGTCGTTGTCACCGATCGTCGCGTACACGAGAGTGTTCGGATCGCTAGACTTGAACTCTCCTGGCACCGGGGTTGCCTCTCCCCCCTCGCCAGGCGGGCAGCAAGATACCAGTGCCGTGCTGACAATCAGCAACGCTGCCATCAAGATGTAAAGCTTCTTCTTAACAGACATTTTTCCTCCTCCAAATTTGTTCTCTGATCTCGGTTACTTGGTGAACTTGGGAGTAAATGTGACTGCACATCACCTCCTTTATTCTCATACGTCTTCTACGGACGGATAACTGAGCCACTCTCCTTCCCTTGGGGCTTCACCAAATGACAAGCACAAAAATGACCTGGCTTGACCTCGACAAACTCGGGTTCTTTCTCAAAACACACGTCCACTGCCTTGGAGCAGCGGGTATTAAAGTTGCACCCCTGCGGCGGGCTGGCAGGGCTGGGCAGATCCCCCTCGAGGATGATACGCTGCTGCTTCGCTTCCAACTCCGGGTCCGGCACCGGCACCGCCGACATCAGCGCCTGCGTGTAGGGATGCAGGGGATTGAGGTAAATCTCGTCCCGATCGGTCAATTCCACGATCTTGCCCAGGTACATGACCGCCACGCGGTTGCTGATGTGCCGCACCATACTCAGGTCGTGCGCGATGAACAGGTAGGTCAGACCCAACCGATTCTGCAAGTCCTCCAGCAGATTGACCACCTGCGCCTGGATGGAGACGTCGAGCGAGGAGATAGGCTCGTCGCAGATGATCAAGGCAGGATTGAGAGCCAGGGCACGGGCAATACCGATGCGCTGCCGCTGCCCGCCGGAGAACTCATGGGGGTAACGACCGGCAAAGTTGGGGTTCAATCCCACCAACTGGAGCAGTTCCTGCACCCGCTCCCTCTTCTCCTGTCCGCGGGCGACTCGATGTACCTCCAGGGGTTCAGCGATAATGGAACCCACTGCCATCCGCGGGTTCAACGAGGCGTAGGGATCCTGAAAGATCATCTGCATACGTCGCCGCAGGTGACGTAGCTCCCCCCCCTTGAGGGACGCCAGGTCCACGTCATCGAAGAGAACCTGGCCCGCCGTGGGCTCGTACAGCCGGATGATCGTCCGGCCCACGGTGGTCTTGCCGCATCCGGTCTCGCCGACCAGGCCCAACGTCTCTCCCTGATAGATATCAAAGTTGACATCGTCCACCGCCTTGATATCACCGACGTGCCGTTGAATGATCCCTCGGGTGATGGGAAAGTACTTTTTCAGGTGACGGACCTTAACCAGAGGAGTCCCGTTGGCATCCATCACTTCTCTCTCCCCGCAACGTGCTTCCACCGGAAGCAAGCTACCCAGTGACTGTCGTCGTCCGTCTCCTCCAACGGGGGTACTGCCTCCCGGCAAGCGTCTGTCGCATAGGTACACCGGGGGGCAAACGGACAGCCGGGCGGCATGATGAGCAAATCAGGCGGCAGACCAGGAATAGAGATCAACTTGGTGCCAGGCGCTTCGTCCAAGCGAGGCAACGACCCCAGTAGCCCAATCGTGTAGGGGTGACGCGGACGCGCATAAATATCCTTCACATCACCCCGTTCGACGATGTACCCTGCATACATCACGTTGACCTTCTGAGCCAGTCCGGCCACGACGCCGAGGTCGTGTGTGATCCACATCACGGCCATCCCCAGCCGCTCCTGAAGCCGCTTCGTCAGATTGATGATCTGGGCCTGAATAGTGACGTCCAGGGCTGTGGTCGGCTCGTCGGCGATGAGAAGCTTGGGGTTGCAGGAGAGAGCCATGGCGAGCATGGCCCGCTGCCGCATACCACCGGAGAACTGATGTGGGTAGTCATCCAAACGCTGTCGGGCCTCTGGAATGCCGACCATCCCCAGTAGTTCAGCAGCTCGGTCCTGAGCCGTCTTGTCGTCCATCCGCAAATGGAGCTTGAGGGCCTCCATGATCTGGAAACCCACTGTAAACACCGGATTGAGCGAGGTCATTGGATCCTGAAAGACCATGGCGATTTCTGCACCACGAACTTCCCGCATCTCCGTATCGCTCACCTTCAGCAGATCGCGCCCATCGAACTTGATCTCCCCATCCTCGATCTTGCCCGGCGGGTCTGGTATTAAGCGCATGATGGAGAGCGCATGGACGCTCTTGCCGCAACCGCTCTCGCCAACGACTCCCAGGGTCTCCCCCTCTCCAAGGGTATAGGAGACTCCGTTGACAGCATGTACCACGCCATCCTCAGTGTAGAAACGAGTAACGAGGGACTTTATATCAAGTAAAGCGTTCAGAGTTCAACCTCTTGGGTGGGAGTCGCCCGGCGCGCCGCGCACGTCGGAGTCAAGTGGTTCGATCGATGAGTCTTAAAAATTATAGCATGCACCTCTCGGAAATACAAATCCAACACCGCCTGCATAAAACACACCATTCCCGATTTGGCCTCGATCCTGCCCCCTCCAGCGCCCCACCGTCCCGCCGGCCTGCACCAATGAAGGGCTCAACCTGCCCCGGAGCGAGCGTCACTCCTCAGGCGGGCCAGGAACTCTTCGTCCTGCGAGGTCAGCTCAACCTGCTCCAGCAGATCCGGACGGCGCTCGAATGTGCGGCGCAGGGCCTGCTCACGCCGCCAACGGGCGACAGCAGCGTGGTTGCCGGAGCACAATATCTCCGGCACCTCCCATTCTCGGAAGACGGCCGGCCGGGTGTAGTGCGGCCCCTCCAGCACTCCTTGGGCGTGGGAATCATCCATCGTGGCACCGGGATCTCCCAACACGCCCGGCAGCAGCCGGGTCACGGCATCGATGACCACCATCGCGGCCAGTTCGCCGCCGGTGAGCACATAGTCACCGATAGAGATCTCGTCGGTCACCAAGTGCCGGCGCACGCGCTCGTCCACCCCCTCGTACCGCCCGCAGATGAGAAGTATGCGCGACCGGCGGGCAAGTTCAGCAGCCACAGCCTGGGTAAAAAGCCGCCCCTGGGGGCTCAGGAGAATGATCGGCACCTCTCCTCCCGCCTGTCCTGAGCGAAGTCGAAGGATGCGGGGAGTGCTGGGGGAGGCCAGAATCGCCTCGACGGCGGCAAAGATGGGCTCCGGCTTCATCACCATCCCACCGCCCCCGCCATAGGGGGCATCGTCGGTGATGTGATGTTTGTCGGTAGCATAGTCGCGAATATTGTGCAGCGCGACCGAAAGTAAACCGCTCTCCTGGGCCCGTTTGAGAATGCTCTCTTCCAGCGGACCGTCGAACATCTTTGGGAACAGCGTCAGGACGTCAAAATGCATGGATAATCACTAAAACGCCCTTCAGTATACCAGGTAATGCGCCGGATGTCTATGCCCCACCTGGGTGGTGACTGTTCAATAAATGGGGAAATAGGTTGTTGGTGGGGCGTCAGCCCTAAATAGCGCCATACATAGCATCGAAGTGGGGTGAGTTGCACCAAAAGTATGTCTTT
>Ga0307430_1001255_pt1 | contig 19143 bp, 15 predicted proteins | sample SalMarWE160130MG_FD_202159 | JGI IMG/M metagenome (GOLD analysis project Ga0307430, IMG submission 202159) | Salt marsh sediment microbial communities from the Plum Island Ecosystem LTER, Massachusetts, United States - WE1603-130 | ecosystem: Environmental > Aquatic > Marine > Intertidal zone >...
TAAAAGAGACAAAGAATATACGCAACAGCAAGAAATTAGATAAGCTGGTTTCGGCTTGATTGGCTCCAATCCAACGCAACAAACGGATCCAGGTCATACTGTAGATCAGATAAAAAAGGATCAGTAATAAACACGCATACAGGACGGGTAACAAATCAAATGTAAGACCGACGTCACTAACCTCACGCCAGCGAAGGACGATGTATCGAGTTAAATACAGCAGCAAAGCAATACTGAAGAGTACTTGCAGCGATCGTGTAAGTGACTTTAGTAGTTTACGTCCCATAGGAAATCTAGTAACGATCCTAACTTCCACTTTCGCCAGACTAGGAAAAGAAGATATCTCCGGCGGTATCGCAGGTATCGAATGGTTTGTCGAAGCAGGCCGATAAGACGATGGAAGCGCGCCCGTATTTTATAGCCTCGAGTCAATACCGGATTCTCAATAATTTGTCTGTACCCCAGGCGCTGCATATAGTCATGCGTCAGCGCTTCTGCGACTTCGATATCTGCGTTTGAAAGATTGTCCTTCCATTTATCGATGTATCGATCGGTAGTATCACGGTCGAGATTGGCATGGATATTCTGATAGAATTTCGAATATTCTCCCACAGAGGATTCATCCTGCTGAAGGATGACGGGATCAAAGGCAAGATTCAGGAACTCGAGAATTTGCCGGAGCGTATTCTCCGTATCACGAACCAGGTCTTCATAATGAACCCGAATTACACGTTGATGATGCTTGTCTTCGAGTTCAAGTCCCTGCATAACATCCATGCGCCATCTTAAAGAAGCGTGATAGGCATTGCTGTGGTGAACATCAGAATGAATTAACGAGCTAATCACGGCGCGCGGATCCCGAACGACGTGAATGAATAACGCCTCGGGGAAGTGTTCCAATAACAATGCAGTTTCACGAACGAATCTCGGTGTCTTCTGGCCCCAATGCTTCTTTCCCTTCGCCTGTAGATAGATTTGATGGAGTTGGTTAACGACATCGGATATCGATTGGCATTCCTTGAAATCCTCCACCTGAGGTCTGATCCCCCATTCGGCTATCTCAGGTTCACGCACAAGCATGGGTATCAAAAAGGAAATCTCGTGGCTTGCGGCGGCCTTAAGGTAGTCAATGATGAATAAGGACTCAAGGGGTATGGCGATATCCGCATGGCGATTGAGAATCGTCCGTAACAGAGTCGTTCCACTGCGGCCGCAGCCGATAATAAAAAAGGGGTTCGATTGCATAAATAATATCCGTCAGCCGTACATGCAAGAAAGCGTACAGGCAAAATTCAATTCACTAGAACAACCCTGCGAGGAATGAAAACAAGCTGGGAAACCAATGCTTCGAGAGCAAAATCGAGTAGTTAATCGTGCGTCCGAACTGCGGTGTCCAATACCAAATCAGGAAACCGACACAAACAATCAACATTACGATGATCTCGATTCTCTTGGGCTCACTCTTCGAGAAGGACATATAACCCTCTTCTGGGGGACGTCAGCAAGCCCACATCCTCACATTTTTGGAGATTACTGCGTACACTTGTCTTGGTCATGGTTTCGGCCGTGAACAGCCATTTCGTCCCTGCAGTTTGCATTTGAGCAGCAATATTCTCACAGCTGTCATCGCCTGAAATTGGAATATAGACGATGTGTTGAGAAAAATCCGCCCGGTAGAGTGGATAAATCAATCCATCCAGAGACACATTGTAACCGAGTGTTTCTGTATTCGAGACCGTCTCCAGCGCCTCCTTGTATTCATCGGGCACATAAACGGACAGATTTGCGGCGTCGCGATCCACGACTGCTGTGTTGAGCATCAAGGTGAATTGCTCGATGGTAATCCTGTTGTAATTCATCGTCAGCAGCAAATTACAACCCAGGCAGAAGGCGAAAATCGCTGAGAAAGCCAAGTGTTCGAAGCGGAATTGTTTTGAAATTCGATCGTACAGCGACGCAAAACCAAGCGCGAGAATCGCCGGGAACCAGATCACGTAACGCATGTTGAAAGGACTTGGTCGAGTAGAATAGAACAAAGCCAACAGCGTGATCAAAAAGCCCAGGATCAGGACGCGTAGATTCTTGCGCCGAATTAGCGCCCAAATCGTGGCGGGCACGCCGAGTATGTGGCCAAACCAACCCCAGCCTGTCGTATCCCGCAGCGCAGGAATGATCTTATATAACTTGTCACCAAATTTCTGAGTAAACGAGATGATGTTCTCGGGCAACCTCTCGAAACCGAGTGGAAAGGCCTTGTGGGCAGCATCCAGAATGACCGCATCGCCATACTTCAAGCCGAAGGGATAAAAAGGATTGTGAAATACGATGATGCTTCGTACGTACCAAAATGCTCCAATAAAAACACTCGCCAATAAACTCGACACCAAATGTATTCGCACCGCCGGGGACAGCGCTTGCCAGGACGCCCGCAATCGATCTGGCAGCTGTCGCCAGAATCTCTTCCTTCCTGGAGCAATGGATTCAAAGAACCCGATAAAAAGCAATCCGGGAAGCAGATGAATCAAATAGATCTTCGTTCCAGCTGCATACAGAATGACCATGGCGAAAAGCACGATCTGTTTAACCAGATTTCCCCCGGAGTCTTCTATAGAGCGTCCTACAATTATCGATAACAGCAGCACAGCGAATAAAAACAGCGCCGCCATTTGCGGATCGTTTTTCGTCCCCGTCGTCGCCAGGATCAACGCAGGTGTGGAGACGTATGCCAAAGCAGCAATCCAGGATGCCGAGATTGACAATTGATAACGCCTACCCAGTGCAAGGACAGATAAGAACGCGAGGATGTATGCCGGGATCCCTGCCGCCTCCACGACGACATCGTGGTGCAGGAACACCGTGAACCAGGTCGCGAAAACTTCGTAGTTCGAGGGTAATGCCACGCGCACCACAGGCGCATCGACCAGAAAAATGCGGCCTTTCTGGGTCCATTCAGCGACGTTGGTTAAATGATAGGTAAGAGAATCCCATACAAAGGGCGGCAGCGTCCAAATTAGGAAAATAAACCGAAGCGCACTCAAGCCAACAAAAACCGTCGTAAACCATCGCAGCCAGCGTGGCAGTTGGTTAAAGCACTTTTGGCAATAGGAGAGGAAATCGCCAAATTGATTAATCGTTGTCAGGACCGTTGCTCTTGAATCCTTGATGACGAACAGGATAATGAGACCAATCAAGCTTACGATCAGAATCGGAACAGGCGCAAGTAAACCCAGAAAACCCATAATCAGCATGAAAAGCGAGGTGTTGAAAATCCACAGAAAGGTAAAAACGCAGAGATCAATCGTGGTTTGAATTGTGCGAAAATTAGAAAATACGAGGATCGTAAATACCAGGAGAAAGGTAAAACAGACGATCCAAGCGACAATGTTAAAAATCACGCCATCTCCATTTGAGAGAAACTGCCATTCATTTTAGGCTTCATCTTCTTGAATTGTGTTCCGATTGGAAAAGCGATCGTAGAGTAAAATTTTTAACCCATACAGTGCATCTTCATTTAACTTGCGATTCTTCGCACTCAAGTCTGCCAGAAGGCCCAGAAGCAGGGTTTGAAATCCCAGAATAAACAGGATTGCGGCGAGGATCAGGGATTGCACATGACCAGATCCTTCACCCAACAAGTAAAAATACAAAAAACGGCCAGCGATGATTAAGCCACCACCAAAAAGCACAATACCGAGAACCGAAAAAATCCGCAAGGCCTCGTACATGAGTAGAATACGAAGGATCGTCACAGAAGATCGAAGAACGTACTGTGGAATATTTCGGATGAGTCGTGATTCTCTCAACCGTTCGTTTGTATCGACCTTAACCGATGCGACTGCGATGCCCTTCTTGCCAGCCTGGATGATGGTTTCCAGTGTGTAGCTGTAGCTGGAATAGATCGTCAATTTCATGGCTGCGGACCGAGAAAATGCCCGAAAACCGCTCGTTGCGTCTGGAATAACCGTCCCGGATGCCCAGCGCACGACTCGGCTCCCGAGCTTTTGCAGGAATTTCTTCATTACCGAGAAGTGTTTGATACTATCGATTTGACGATCGCCAACAACGAACTCCGCCCGTCCTTCCCGGATCGGAGTAACAATTTTCTCGACGCAATCCCCCCGATATTGATTGTCGCCATCGGTGTTCACGATAACATCCGCACCGAGGTTTAAGGACTCCTCGAGCCCAATAGAAAATGCATGCGCCAAACCGCGATTCGATGGCAAACGAACGATGTGGTCAACGCCACAATCTCGGGCGACCTGTGAGGTCCCATCTGTACTGCCATCATCGATCACCAAAATCTCGACTTTATCGAATCCTTCGATTTCCCGCGGCAAGTCCCGAACCGTGAGCGGTAGTGTTTCTGCTTCATTGAGACACGGGATTTGTATGATCAGCTTCAAGTAGATCCCCTTGAATATAAAACGATTCTTATTCCCTGAATATCAAATCGGGCATCATCCGGCCTGGTAGACAACGCACGAGTCGCTTTATGGATTCAACTCCTGCAAGTCGCCTGTGGTGATGAACACCACCCGCTCGGCGATATTGGTCACGCGATCCCCGATTCGTTCGAGGTTGTGCGCGCACCACATGAGAAAGGTAGCCCGTTCAACACTTCCCGGCTTATCGGCCATGATCTCGACCAATTCGTCGAAAACCGCCCGATAGAGTTGATCCATTTCGTCATCACGATCTGCGATTTCACGTGCGAGTTTGGCGTCTCTTTTTACATATGCGTCCAGAATGGCTGCGAGCATTTCCTTGGCCAAATTCGACATACGCGGCACATCGATTAAGGGTTTCAATAGCGGTTCATCGCCCATCAAAATCACCGTCTTGGCGATTCCCGAAGCGTGATCGGCCATACGCTCCAAATCAACGACGATGCTCATCGTCGCCATCACGGCGCGCAGATCGGAAGCGGCCGGCTGCTGCGTGGCGATCAATGCCAGACAAGATTCTTCGATCCGGTAACGTAACGCGTTGATCTGATCGTCATCATCGATTACTTGCTGGGCGAGAACTTGATCGCGTTTCTGAAGGCTTTCCAAAGCCCTCGTAATCGCTTCGTCCACCATCTTGCCCAGACGTAAGATATCCTCTTGAACATCTAGAAAAGCACGATCGTAGGTAGCCCGTAAACTATGTGGCATGATACGCCTCCCTCACCACACCGATTTATCCCACACGACCCGTTACATAGGCTTCTGTGCGTTCTTCTTTCGGGCGGGTAAAAATCAGATTTGTCTCGCCGAATTCCACCAATTCACCCAACCAGAACAACCCGGTTTTGTCGGAAACTCGTGCAGCCTGCTGCATATTGTGCGTCACGATAACGATCGTATATTGTTCCTTGAGTTGTCGAACCAAAACCTCGATTTCCAATGTGGCGATCGGATCGAGTGCCGAAGTCGGTTCGTCCATCAAAATGACATCCGGTTCGACAGCGATCACGCGGGCGATACAAAGCCGCTGCTGCTCCCCCAGTGAGAGATCGAGGGCACTCTCATGCAGTCCGTCTTTAACTTCATCCCAAATTGCCGCGCGCTGCAGCGATTTCTCGACGGTCGCTTCCAACTCGGCGCGTGATTTCGTCAAACCCAGGACACGCGGTCCAAAGGCTACGTTATCGAATATCGATTGTGGAAAGGGATTGGGCTTCTGGAAAACCATACCGACGCGTTGGCGAAGATCGACCACATCCATATCTTCCTCATAAATATCCTCACCATCCAGCAAGATCTTACCTTCCATCCGCGTGTGGGCGATCGTATCGTTCATCCGATTCAGGCAACGCAGAAATGTCGACTTGCCGCAGCCAGAAGGCCCGATGAGCGCCGTCACCTCACGCTCGATGATCTCCATGGAAATCTCACTCAAGGCCTTGAATTCACCATAATAGAAGTCGACATCATGAACGGAATACTTATTGCTTATTTGCATCTCAGTCATTCACAGCATTGTACACTAAGTCTCTCCTCTCGGGTTGAAATCGAATGATTATTATAGTTACTTAACCTCCCTTCCAACTTCACAAAGGACAAACTATAATCATGCGGATGATAACCGAGGCGCGCATAACAAAAACTCACATCATATTCCTCTCCGTCTTCTTTCTATTGCTCATTACTTCATGTGCAAAGCCCGCTGACAGCAACCAATCGATACCAGGTCAATCGGGCATGATCGAAAACAAGGGATCGGACACCATCGTCAACCTCGCTCTGGCGTGGGTAGAAGCCTATCAAAAGGTAGAGCCGGAGGTGCGCATATCGGTGACGGGAGGAGGCTCCGGCACCGGAATCGCATCCCTGATCAATGGCACGGTCGACATCGCCAACGCCTCACGCAGTATCAAACCCCAAGAAATCGACAACGCCAAAGCAAACGGGATCAATCCCGTCGAATTCGTCGTCGCGCGGGATGCCATCGCCATCATCGTCAACCTCGAGAATCCGATCGATCAACTGACCATCGACCAACTCTCCGACATTTACAGCGGCAAGATCAACAACTGGCTCGAAGTAGGTGGTGAGGATCGACCTATCGTGCGCCTCTCGCGAGAGACAAATTCCGGAACACACGTTTACTTTCTCGAGCAAGTGCTGCGAAAGGGCGATAAGAACGATAAAACCCTCTTCTCGATGGATACACTGCTCATGCCCTCTTCCGAAGGGATCAGCGCCGAAATCCGCCAGAACCCGAACGCCATCGGCTACGACGGCCTGGGATACGTCACGGAAGACATGAAGGTAATCGCCGTGTCCGTAGACACCGAAGGACCTTTTACCCTGCCATCTGCTGAGAGTGTTAATAGTCAACAATATCCTATCGCTCGGGATCTCTACATGTATACGGCAGAAGAACCTTCTGGCGCGATCCTGGAATACCTGAATTGGATTTGCACACCTGAGGCACAAGCCATCGTTAAGGAACTGGGTTTCGTCCCGATAGTTCAATGAGGTCATGATGGAATCAATCAATTGGAAAGAATACCTCATTACCCGCATGATCAAAGTCTGCGGCTATTCGGCGATTATCTTCGTTATTATGATCTTCATTTTCCTTCTGCGGGAGGGGTCGGCGACGGTTATCGAAATCCCACCAGACGCCTTATTCAGTACCCGCTGGTATCCCATCGAGGATTATTTCGGAATTTTGCCGCTCATCGGTGGTTCGTTTATCGTCACCATCGGTGCGACGCTCATCGCCGTTCCGCTGGGAGTCTGCTGTGCAATCTTCATCGCAGAAATCGCGCCTCGCTGGATACGCGAGATCCTCAAACCGCTGGTCGAATTACTCGCTGGCTTGCCTTCCGTGATGCTTGGATTTCTGGGCATCCTGGTGATCGCACCGGCAGTTCGTAGTATTCTCGACATCCCCACAGGCCTTACCGCTTTCACCGGCGCCATGCTTCTCGCCGGAATGGCCATTCCCACGATTGTCAGCGTCTCCGAGGATGCGTTGGATTCCGTGCCGCGCACCTACCGTGATGCTTCCCTAGCCATGGGCGCCACGAAATGGCAAACCATCTGGCGCGTGACCCTCCCCGCAGCACGCTCCGGTGTACTCACGGCCGTGATGCTTGGAATCGGACGCGCCATTGGTGAAACGATGACGGTTATGATGGTCACGGGCAATGCCCCCGTGCTGCCTACAGGCCTCGGCGCTCTCTTCAAACCCGCTCGCACGATGACAGCCACGATCGCAGCGGAAATGGGAGAAGTCGCCAATGGTAGCGTCCACTACCATACCTTGTTCTTCATCGGCATCGTGTTGTTCGTGATTTCATTATTGATCAATCTCGCCGCGGCGAGGATTGTCTTTCGTCAACAAAAACGTGCCGAGAGGATTTTGTCGTAAAAGGTGATGCAGCGAATATGACTCAACCTCCCAGCCCACCATCGATTGTCAAGCCACGCAATACCCAACGGCGCAACCTGATTCAACGGTTGGGGTACATCGGTTTGATCCTCGCGGCCATCATCACCGTCATACCCATCATCTTGATCGTTGTTTTTATCTACAGCCGCGGCCTCCCCGCGATTTCGATTGAATTTCTCACGGCGATGCCAAGAGACGGCATGCGGGCGGGGGGCATCTTCCCGGCAATCATTGGCACTTTGTGGTTGACGGTCGGCACAGGCGCGATCGCCGTTCCCCTGGGAGTCGGCGCCGCGATATACCTCTCCGAATACGCGCCCGATAATCGTTGGACGCGCACCATTCGCATCGCCATCATCAACTTGGCAGGCATACCGTCCGTGGTCTATGGCTTGTTCGGCCTCGGCTTGTTCGTCCTTTTTCTCCAATTTGGCACGAGCATCATCGCCGGGTCGCTTACGCTGGCCATCATGACCATTCCGGTGATTATCAGCACGTCCGAAGAAGCGCTTCGCGCCGTGCCCAACAGCTTCCGCGTGGTCAGCATTTCCGTAGGGGGCACCCGCTGGCAAACCATCCGCCGCATCGTGCTGCCGCAGGCTTTGCCCGGTATTCTCACCGGTGTGATCTTGGGACTCGAACGAGCGGCTGGAGAGACGGCGCCCATTCTGTTCACCGTCGCATCCTTCTTTTTACCCACATTGCCCGCTTCGATTTTCGATGCCACCATGGCGCTGCCCTACCACCTCTTCGTAATATCTACCCAGGTTCCGGGAATGCCAATTCAAATCCAATACGGTACGGCGGTCGTCTTGCTGACCTTCGTTCTCGGGATGAACGGTATCGCCACCGTAATCCGATCACGAGCAAGAGCGAGGCGCCAATGGTGAGTTCGAAAGAAAACCCAACCCACTCGATCAATGGGAATAAACCCAAGATTCGCATCCAGGACCTGACGGTACGATACTCCGATGGCACCGAATCCCTGCGGCAGATCAACCTCAACATCCCGGAGAATGCCATCACGGTGCTCTTTGGACCTGCTGGCGGCGGAAAATCGACTCTTTTACGGACCATCAATCGCCTAAACGATCTGGCGGACGTTGTCGAGCTTTCCGGACATCTTTACATTGATAAACAAGATGTGCTTTCGAAAGATTGCGACGTAATCGCGCTGCGTAGAACCGTCGGCATGGTTTTCGCCCGTCCCGTCGTCTTGCCCATGAGCATCCGCCAGAATCTCACCTATGGTCTGGAACTCGCCGGCATACACGATTCATCACGGTTGAATCAGGCGGTCGAGGATAGTCTCGAAGCAGCGGCGTTGTGGGAGGAAGTGCAAGATCGTCTCGATGAACCGGCTGCGAGGTTATCCGGCGGTCAACAACAACGACTCTGCATCGCCCGTGCCCTGGTCCTCAAACCGGAGGTGATCCTGCTCGACGAGCCCACCTCGGGTTTGGATCCGATCTCGACTGGAAAAGTGGAAAACTCCCTCCAGGAATTGAAGGAAGATTACACCATCGTCCTCGTCCCACATTCCGTGCAGCAAGCGGCACGCGTGTCCGATTACGCAGCTTTCATGTTGGATGGCCGACTGATCGAGTACGCTGAAGGTAAACTGCTTTTTACCAAACCCGGGGATCAAAGAACGGAAGACTACGTCGAAGGACGTTTCGGCTAGTCTGCGCCGAGAATCACCACAGTGTGACTTAACCCAGAATCTTTCAAGGCTTATAAGTAAAACTCTGCCGAATAGTCTAGTTATTCCCTGAATTTATTCCCCCAATAAAGAAATTTTTACCCAATCTATTTGCCGATTGTGAGATTTAGTAGCATATCGTTTCCATTTGTGAAAACGTAACACAACCAATCTGCGGTACCTTTACGGTAACCATGCAATGCTATACTCTTTGAAAGATTTGATCGGGGGAGGGGATGACAAGCAGATGAAGAAGAAACTGGTTTTTCTCCTTATACTTCTATCGGCAAGTCTGAACATGGTCGCGTGTGGCTCTTCTCAAGCCGATATGGATAGCCAATCCACTCTGACGGCTGTTTCACGGGCTGCAGCTCGCACGCGGTCATTTTTGGAGACCGAGACGGCAAGACCCACATCGACGGCAACCATATCTCTCACACCTACGATAACACTCACACCGACTCCAGAACCACTTGAACAACCATTATTGGAGAGGATCCAAATGGCAAACCCGGAAATCGGTTGGGCGATAAACACGGAAGATGATGCTGTCTTGCGAACAGAAGACGGCGGAGAAACATGGTTTGTCGTTACATACTCGGATGATCCATACGGCAACTTCTATGTAATCGACGAAGACACAGTTTTATATAATCTCGGAATTTTCGATGTTACTGCTGGCGATCGTCCATCAAGGATTCGTAAGGAACTAAATCAAGAATATGGCGGCTCTCTTGAACCAATACCCGTTTCTTGGTCCATTCTCGATGAAAATAACCTCTGGGTGACAGTAATGATTTATGCAAGGGTAGGTGGCGCCTTTGCAATATACCGAACGAAAGATGGCGGCTCATCATGGGAACAGGTACTTATTGCAGGCGAGGATTTTGCATTCTGGAGAATATCCATGGTAGATGAAAAGATCGGTTGGCTAGACGGGTTTAACATAAGACATCCCGAAGAGAGTTTAGAGAAACGTTGGGTAATTTACAGGACTATTGATGGCGGTTATACCTGGAGCCCGAAGCAGTTGCCATCCCCGGGTGACGCACTGGCCGATCAAGTTGACTATTGTAACTCGAACATAAATCAAACGGAGGTTCAAGATACGCTAGAGATTTTTGTCACTTGTTTCGATGAGTCAGACAAAGAACTGGGAACCTGGTTTTATCGATCTCGACTCAATGGTCAATCCTGGCGATACTGGCTGATGGAAGGAGAGGTTTTCTTCCTGGATGCCAACATCGGTTGGCGGGCGATCAACCAGGATGACGGTACAGCCGTCGTTGAGCAAACGAGAAATGGGGGCGCAACGTGGAAGGAAATGGGGAGTATGCCAAGCCAAGATGAATTCCAATTTTGGGATGAAGAGGAAGGCTGGACACTTACCACAGATGATCAACACACCATACTTTGGATTACCACAGACGGCGGATCGACCTGGGAAGAAAAGGAACCATTCCCAGGTGAAGCATCTATAACCTTTTTAGATAGAAATCATGGATGGGCATATGAAAAAACAGATCTTTGGCGGACAACAGATGGGGGAGAGAATTGGGATGAAATCCACCCGATAATTAGTGAGAAGGTGCTCCCAACGCCAATCCCAACTGTTACGCCATTCAATACACAACGCATCCCTGCGGCCGAATCTATTGCTAGTATGGTTTCTGAGATCGATGGCATGGAGATGGTGTATGTGCCAGCCGGGACGTTCTTGATGGGGAGTTCAAACGAGGATCTCTTTCGCATTTGCGGTACTGATTGTGCTATGAATTTTGGGCAAACTGGGTCGGGGCAACCCCAACATGAGGTGTATCTGGATGCTTATTGGATCGATCGCACCGAGGTAACGAACACCATGTACGCGTCATTCCTGAACGCTGAAGGAAACCAGCGTGTGGGTGATGCAAGCTGGCTTGATGTGACCAGCGAATATGTTCCAATTGAATTGGTTGGAAGCGAGTGGCGCCCAATTAACGGATACAACGATCATCCGGTGGTTGGTGTCTCGTGGCACGGGGCGCAGGCATACTGTGAATGGGCGGGGCGTCGACTGCCCACTGAATCCGAGTGGGAGAAGGCTGCACTAGGTGATGATGGAAGGATTTTTCCATGGGGAGATGTCAACGATAATTCCTTGGCAAATGTGTACGTGGAAGGCGTTACATGCTTCTATCGAGATTGTTTAGGTACAGCACCCGTTGGAAGTTTCCCTGATGATTTAAGTCCATACGGCGCACTGGATATGGCAGGGAACGTAAGTGAATGGGCTTGGGATTGGTCTTTCTCGGAATACTACAGATACTCTCCTGCAGTAAATCCTGCAGGTATACTATCTGGGGGTTATGATGATCGTCGGGCACAACGAGGCGGCTCATGGAGCAGCATAATGATAGATCTCCAACTCCGTGATATAGTGCTGCCATATCAGACGCGCAGAATCGTAGGTTTTCGATGTGCCACTTCCTATCCTCTTCACAAAATGGGCTTTCATCTGACAGAAATTGAAATGATCAATAAAACGGATGGATGGGGTCTGCAAGAATCAACATTATGGACTACTCGAGATGGAGGACGAACTTGGAGTGAGGTCACTCCTCCCGACCAATCATCTGAATCAACACGCATTGAAACATATAGCGCCTTTATTGACGCCAACCATGCTTGGATTCTCTATGCGACCAAAGATCGTCAGCCCTATCATAGCTGTCTTGCGCCGAATGTTTCCGTTTGGTATACAACAGATGGTGGTCTAACTTGGCATTCCAGCCAAACAATATCACATAATTTCTCCGACCATCGTTGCGACGTCAATTTGATTATGACCGACAACCAAACGGGCTGGTTCCGCATCGAGGGTTACTTCGCTGGTGTCAAATTAACAGGTACACAATTTATTCACACCACAGATGGCGGGATGACCTGGCAAGAAATTGAAACAGCCTGGAGAGATACTACAGGATCATCCTCCACCAAGTTACTTGGTTTGTTATCGGGCATGGCCTTTACAAATAACAGAATTGGTTGGCTGGTAGGACAGTCACTAACAGGCGATTCGAATAGACAATATTTCGGACACGCATCGGCAAGAGTAGACTTTCAACCCTCCTATCATATTACCGATGACGGGGGATCAACCTGGGCAGAACATCAATTTCCTGCCCCTGTGGATAACCTGGATCTTTTCACCCAATATGAGGTATGCAAACCATATCAGCTTAACTTACTTTCAGAAGAAGTTGCTCGCTTAAAAATTGCATGTTCAGATAAAAAGGTTGGAGTAGGAGATATCGATTATATATATTCCACAGAAGATGGGGGCATAACCTGGACAACACACGCAATGCCACAGTCTGCTGCAACGATGAGTGATTACTATACGCAAATGATATTTTTCGACGAAAATCATGGTTTATTACTTGGTCGAAATATGTGGCGCACAGACGATGGTGGCAGGACTTGGCAATATATCAACACAGTTTCCTGGGATGGGCAATTTAGCTTCGTGGACCACTCTCACGGCTGGGCAATAGCCAGGAATGAAGATGAAATCGCTCTCGTCAATACGTCCAACGGAGGTGATACCTGGCAGATACTACATCCCGTGATCGCTGAATAAGGAGCTACAAAATCGGGGTCCAGCCAGAAAAAAATCATTGCAGCATATCGTGGCCGGAAAGGCCAAATTATACTGCCAGAAACACACAGCCAATATAATTTCGAAAATTGCATTACACTTGTTCTATGAACCTTGACGTCTTGCCTTATTCGACATACACTGACCATAACAGGCGCCCCCGTCGTACCGCGGACACCCCGTCGGTCGGCGGGGTCACTTTTTTTATCCTGTTGGGAATGGTTTTCAGCATGTGCCTGGCGGCCTGTCAGGGAGTGACTTCGGATGCAGCCGAACTGAGTATGCGGGATGAGTCAACGCAGACCCATGGACCCTCACCCACAAGCACAACCACGATACCCACGCCGACGAAAACCGCCAGTCCAACGAAACTGGCGTGTGCACAGCAGCCCGGGACAGTGCTGCGTGGCCAAATCGCTGATCCAAGCTTACCCCGATACTTCCCCTTTCGAATCTACCTCCCCGCCTGCTACAACGAGGACGAAGGCAGGCCTTATCCGAGTCTTTACGCGCTCCATGGTCTGGCAAAAGATGATTCACAATGGGATATGCTTGGCATCGACGAAACCGCAGATAGAATGATTGCGAACGGCGCTTCGCCGCCGTTTATCATCGTCATGCCGCTCCACGCGACGGGCATCGACATCGAAACCGCGCTCGTCGATGTCCTCGTGCCCTATATCGATGAACATTATCACACGAACATGGACCCGGATTTTCGTTCGATCGGGGGGCTCTCCCGCGGTGGAGGATTGGCCCTGAGAATCGGACTAAAAAACCCAGACGTATTCCATTCGATCGGACTACACAGCCCGGCCAACGTGTCCAGTCTTCCATACCTCACGAATTGGGTTGATCAAATCCCTGAAGAAGTACAGATGCATGTATGGATCGATATCGGCGATCGCGATCCGCTTTTAGAATCGACACAACTGCTCATCACCTGGCTCGAAGAGCTCGGTCTGGATCCACTAACCTCTATAAATATCGGCTTCCACGACAGCAATTATTGGACCCAGCACATAGAAAGTTATCTGACCTGGTATATTGGCACATGGCCATCCGGTAACTGAACGTGAAATCATCCTTGGCGTCGCGCTTCACGACGCGGAGCAACTTGGCACATCGTGCATAGGGAAGAAGCGCAATTTATCTACCAGAGTCGAGTGCACCCGTTCGTTACGCGATCGTCTTCGTTGGCACAGAAAAAGCGGGTTAGCGCAGTACGCTGAGAATTTCCTCTTCGGTGATCGGACCAGGCCTTAACACCCGGGGCATTGCGCGCGTGCAGTCCACAACCGTAGAAGGCTCTCCCCCACGTGTTTTTCCCCCATCCAGTATCAACTCGATGCTCCCGTTGAGCGCCTCAAAAACCCCTTCCGCCGTAGAGGGACTCGTTTCTCCGGAAATATTGGCCGAAGTCACGGCCAGTGGCCCGGCGACGGTCATTAACTGCAGGGCAAGACGTTGATCGGGAACCCGAACACCAATCGTCTTGTCGCTGCTGATTTCTGGCGGCAAATCGGGATGGCGCCAGACGATAATCGTCAACGGACCGGGCCAAAATCTAGCCATAAGATGATTTGCATTCGGCGGTATGTTTTGTGCTACTTTTGAGATTTCTGCTGCACTTGCAAGAAGGACGGGAATGGCTTTCGTTTCCTCTCGTGACTTTACCCGATAAATGCGTTTAATCGCTTGGTCGTCAAACACGCGAGCCCCGAGACCATAGACCGTATCCGTTGGAAACGCCACCAGCCCGCCGCGCTGCAGAACTTCCAACGCCGCAGCAATGGCATTTGGATCTTCTCCGGGAAGCACTTTCGTCTTTATTCCCATCGATCGACAACCACCAGACGAGGATGACCGGCGTAATCCATGCGTACATGCGCACGATGATGCGGCAGGAGTTCCACAATATCCTGCAGCACAGAATCCGCCTGCCCCGACCCGATTTCGAGGATCGCTCGTCCCTGTTTCGATAAAATCCTCGATAAGCTCTGTAAGAGACGCCGCACAACCTGCAGTCCGTCCTTGCCGCCATCGAGGGCGATTCTGGGTTCACGCTTCGAAACGCGCAACTTATCCAATTCTTCTTCCGGAATATACGGCAGGTTGGCACACACGAGGTCAAAGCCCCGCGGCGGCAAGATGGAAGAAACCAGGTCCGTACAGACGAGATGCACCACTCGGTCTACGGCATGCGTGAACACATTCGTCCTGGCGATGCGCAGCGCATCCATGGAGAGATCAGTGGCGTACACACGCAGATCGGTAATTTCCCTGGCCAGGGTAATCGCCACGCATCCCGATCCGGTGCCAACATCCACAACAGTCAGCGGACGGGATTGCCGCCTGAGAACCTCGAGCGCCGCATCGACCATGAGTTCCGTCTCTGGCCGCGGGATCAACACGGATGCATCAAGGTAGAAGCGCCTGCCGTAGAATTCCCACCAACCCAACACATGAGGCAGCGCTTCCCCGCGCAAGCAGCGATCCAGCATGCCCAGAAACTGAAAGCCATGACGTTCTTCCAATACGTTTTCCGGGTGCGCCAGAAGCCAGGATCGGGGATGGCCCAAAACCTGACCGAGGAGCATCTGCCCATCCAGGTTGGGGGTGTCGCTGTGCTCGCTCAAAGCGCTGCGGCTCAGCGCAAGCGCCGATTGTACGGTGGAAGGGATGTTCACGATTCGTTTTCTACAGCCTTGAGACGTTCGGCTTCTTCCTGCGTGGTCAATTCGTCGATGAACTCATCCAGATCGCCGTCCAGGACTGCAGGAAGATTGTGGGAGGAAAGGTTGATGCGATGATCGGTCACGCGGGATTGGGGGAAATTATAGGTGCGGATTTTTTCTGAACGTTCTCCCGTACCCACTTGTGCACGCCGCGTGGCTTCTTCTTTCTTCTGTTGTTTTTCGAGGGCGATGTCGTACAGACGAGCGCGCAAGATACTCATGGCGCGCATGCGATTTTGCAGCTGGGAACGTTCATCCTGGCACTGCACAACCATGCCGGTGGGAAGATGCGTCAGGCGCACGGCAGTGGAGTTTTTCTGCACACTCTGCCCTCCCGCACCCGCCGAGCGGTAGACGTCCATCTTGATGTCCTTGTCCGGGATCTTGATCTCCACTTCATCCGCTTCGGCCAAGACGGCAACCGTGGCCGTCGAAGTGTGGATACGTCCCTGCGATTCGGTTGTGGGCACACGCTGAACGCGATGGACGCCGGATTCATGTTTGAACCGTGAGAACGCACCTCGCCCGGTGACCATGAAAATGATCTCCCGGAAACCGCCTACACCGGTCTCGTTCGACGATAGGATTTCCACATTCCAGCTGCGGCCTTCGGCGTAGCGGGCGTACATGCGGTAGAGATTGGAGGCAAAAAGGGTCGCTTCGTCGCCGCCCGTGCCGGCGCGGATTTCCACGATCACGTTGCGCCGATCGCGTGGATCACGAGGGATCAGCATGGATTTCAACTCGGCTTCGAGAGCTTCTCTTTTCGATGCGAGTGTCTCGATTTCTTCCAGTGCGAGGTCACGCAGTTCCGGATCATCACCGTCACGCAGACTGATCGCTTGCTCGAGTTCTTCAATCACAGCAAGATACTCACGATAGGTCGTGACGACGGGTTCGATTTCCGCTCGTTCGCGCGCCAGTTGAGCCACGAGTTGGTGGTCTTCACCCGAGCGCACCAATTCCTCATCCAAAGCTTGAAGACGTTCTTCAACGCCTGATAATTTCTCCAGCATTTTGACTCCACACAAGAAACTCCCACGGATTCTGTGGGAGATGTGTCTCGATTATACCATGCAGAAGGAGGCCAGGATCGATGTGTAATTGCAGCGCTCGGTTACAATGCTGGATAATTCAACGAATCCGCTGTGTCCTAAAAAGGTTTTTTTAACCGCTCAATAAAACAAAATCAGGACGTTTGTCTTGCAAATACTCCTGAAGCGTGAATTGATAAAGCCTGAATGGTGATTCTCACAATACCGCCATTTTCGTTATAGCAAACCACTGAAATTGTGGGGAAATCTATTGCGGTATCGGAATTTCAACTTCCTCGGGTATCTCGCCCCAATTCACCACCTCAACCCCGGGGATAAAAGCGTAATTTCCTGTACGAATATCAAGAACAAATACGCCCTCCTCTTCGCTGAAACCTGTCCATGCCAGAAAACGTTCGTCGTACGATGCAAAAGTCGCCCAAGCCGTGTAAGGAAAAGAGGGTAAACAATAATCAAAAAAGGACCAAGTATTTGTATCCAGAAAGTACGACTGTTGTTGGAAATAAGGATCTTCATAATCTTCAGTCCCCCAGGTAACTGCAAGCAGTTGATATTTCAACGACCACCAAGCCACTCTTACAGTCTCAACTGTTCCGGGAAGCTCTACGTAATAAGAGGGGTATCCCTCCCCAGTTAACTGAGAGGGAGGAATTCTGGGACGTAAAACGAGATATCTATCTTCCAACACTGCTACGGAGACACCTTCTTCATCCCAAGTCAAATAGATGTCCCAAGGCATATTGATATCTTCAATATTGTCGATCCAAGGAAAAATATCTTTAGATACTCCCGTCTGAAAATCCGTCCACTCAAAGTGAGAGAGCGAATGATAAACAACCTCCTGTCCATTTGGTCGAAAAGCGAAGATTGCCTGAAACAGTACAGTATCTTCGATAATTTGAAATGTGCTTGAGAAGGGATCAATGAATTCAGTTATCGTAATATATCCGGGGGATTTTATGCGGAGAAGCCAATCGTCGTTTGCCCAGATGAAAGAATTGTCAGCGATCATGTTATCGACTGGAAAAGGAATCTGAACGCTACCATCTATGGTTCGAATCCACAATTCATCTTGTGCTCCTTCATGTGAAATAGAATAGGCGATCCATTGTTTGTTTGGGCTGGTGTCGTAGTAGATAATCTGACTGCCATTATCTACTCCCTTAAAAAAATGCTCATTACTACCATATGAGTCGATCAATAACAAAACCGGCTGATCATTTTCGTTCAATGATTCAACGATTAGGTGAGTTGATGGTGCAAGGCCTAAATCTGCAATTGAATGATCATCTCCATTCGAAGGGCATCTTTGCTCAATATCGGGTTGAATTATCTCTACAAGATCAATGATTTCCTTAGTTGATGAAGACGTGGCCTCAGCTGATGGATAGGTAGTAGAAGTAACAGGAGTTGTTGATATTGCGTATGTTTGGGCCAGATCTGTTCCAGAATATACGAATTCCCCGTCTGTTGAACACGCAGCGATCATTAACAAAATGAAACCCATGATTTGCCAATATCTTTTCAAAGTCAAATCTCACTTTCCTTTTATCAAAGTCGCCTTTTCGTTCGAAATAAAACACCCTAAAAAAGGTAAATAAAGAGTTTTCTACTCCGTATATCTGCTTGCCGAATAAGATTATCTAGATAAAAATCAATATCCGGTCTCAATTAATGAGCTGTTGTATAGTCAAGTATTTTAAACTTTCGCTTCAGGTGTTAAATAAAGCATAAGTTGGTCAGATAGCCAACTTATTCCTTAAGGGACACACTGTATCATCTACATAATCGGGGAACCCCTAGCGCAGCGCCTACGTCTATGTTACGTAAGCCTTAAGCCCAATCTGGAGGTGCAGCATGTACCGGTTGAAATCCATTTTATTCATCCTTCTTACGATCTCGATGGCTGCGGTCACCGCATTGCCCGCGCAAGCCGACGGCATCATCATTCCCGAACCACCCATCTGTGACCCGGGTGGTTGTCCCGAACCGTTCCCCTTATCGCAGCTCGCCATCGAATACCACCACGTCGATGTCACCATCGAAAATCAGGTCGCTGTTACCCGTGTCGACCAGGTCTTCCGCAACGACAACGATTGGACCGTTGAAGGAACCTAC
>Ga0307430_1001258_pt1 | contig 19112 bp, 30 predicted proteins | sample SalMarWE160130MG_FD_202159 | JGI IMG/M metagenome (GOLD analysis project Ga0307430, IMG submission 202159) | Salt marsh sediment microbial communities from the Plum Island Ecosystem LTER, Massachusetts, United States - WE1603-130 | ecosystem: Environmental > Aquatic > Marine > Intertidal zone >...
ATCTAATAACCAACAATTTTGATATGGTCCAATCTTAGGACCTGGATATCCTTCTATTTTTAATATCATTTCCTATCTCCTTTGTCCTGTCTATTTACTGTCTACTATCTATCTACTATTGTTTATACTGGCCATACATAAGGAAGCGTTTCTTCCTCCGGCCAACCAATTTTAATATACCAATTCCAGCCTTTCTCTTTATCTTTTTTTAATAAATTACTTCTATGTGAAGCGTGAAATTCTTTATTACCTAACCATGGTGGATAACCAGTATCAGGTAATGATTTTCTAATGTGTCTTAGCTTCACAGCAGTTTTCCCATACCATTTACCTTTTAATTGTAATGTTTTTTGACAAAATAATAAATATTCTGTCAATGATTTTTCATATCCGCGCCACATTTTATGCGCGGGATGATTTTTCCACCCACCATTTAATAATGTCATGCCTTCTCTATAATACTGATTACCTAAATGTTTAGGATGAAGACATTTTGCGCTTTCAAAAAAATCTGAATATGGTAAAAAAGTTTGCATACCTTACAACATAATCATTAAAATCTATTTGTCAAGTATCAAAAGTTCTTTATAATGCTTTAATCTTTATGTTTACTCATTTTCCGAATCCACCAACCAATGCCACAATGCTTTCCAATATGAGTCTTCATATGTAAATATCCAACCATTAAATCCAACAAAATTTGTTATGAAAGACCAAAATCCCCACACACAATTACACTCTTTGTTCTTACACAGAAACATTGGCAGGCCAAAGTATATTATTTTATATGATTCTTCTTGTTTGCATAAAGGACACTTCATTTTATAACCCATACCACCTCATATATTTAGATCGATAACGTTTGTTTGCAATATAAAACCATAAAGGAAATGCTTGATTTGCTGCATAAATATCATTTGCAAATACTTTTAATATTCTTTTTGACCAATTTACTTTCATTTTATTTCTCACTATCAAATATTGGAGGAAAAAGTTTATTTATTTTACGAGCCGATTTAAAATCCGGCATAATAAAAATTTCTCTCCCGTCTTTTAAAATTATATTACCAGGCTGACGACCGTGCCCACAACAACAAGCTATAGTTTCAATACCTGCTTCATTAAGAGCTTTAATTATTGGAGCTATACATTTATCAATATTCCTTGATCTGCCATTTATATTTATTATTTCAGGAGGCTCACCACAAACTGAACAATAATGTAAATGATCAACTATACAATCAGTTCCAAAATATACCCATCTGTTTTGGTTTTCATCAAACTCTATTTCATGTCCTCTGTTAAAAGAGCGTGCGGTCATTATATAAATTCCTTTAAACATTTTTTTGCTAATTCAAAATCATCAATAACTTTTGGATAATTTTCACTCTCTACTCCCCCACCTCTCACTAAATAAGAAGGATGGAATGTTGGAACTATTATAATACTATCAGTATAGTACAATACTTTCCCTCGTAATTTTCCTATTGGCAAATTCGAATCTACTAAATTTTGAGACGCATCTGCGCCAAGGGTTATAATAACATATGGTTTTATTAAACGGATTTGTTCATCCAAGAAAGGACGGCAGGAATCTATCCATTTTTTAGATAGAGATTTCCCTGCCGCAACAAAACATTTGACTAAATTGGATATATATACATCGTTGTAGGTTAGATTTACTTCATTTAATATAATATCTAAAAGTTTTCCAGCCCTACCAACAAAAGGTACCCCAGCCAAATTTTCATCGTGAGCAGGAACCATCCCACATATCATTATCTTAGCTATTGGATTTCCTTTATCAAATACCGGATTTATTCTTCCTTTATATAATTCACAAGCAGTACATTCTGCTGCTACATGCCTTACCTTTTCAAGCATAACTATTTCCTTTTAAATCTTATAAAACTCATTGATTATCACCTTATCCTTTTATCCGATATTTAAAGCTGAAAAACAATGAGTTAGTTATTCTTTAGCCATAATCTCCTCAATATATTTTTCATTCTGGATTCTTTCTGTATCAAACAATTCTAATCCTGGATTATCAATTGATTTTTCAACCAATTCTTTGGTGGATTTAAAAATATCAGAACTATAAATCTTTTTTTCTTCAGTAGAAAGTTCGATATATTTTGGATACCACTCCTCCATGCTTGCTTTAGCTTTCTTTCCTGGTTTACACCCAAGCTGTTTAGATTTTCTATTAATACAAGCAGCAATTTTTTTCTTCGTTGCTGTTGAAAAATTTGATCTACCTAAATAAGCTTTAGCTGTGGCAACATGTTGGCAATCCGGGACTGGGAATGATCTGTTTGGACCACAAAAAGTAGACGCTTTTAATTTTTTTCTATCTTTCGTAGTAAGTTTCTTGCTTGTTTCAATAGCTTCTTTAGCTCGTTCAATTAAATCGTCTAATGTATTTTTATCACATTCACAACCCATAATACTTATTCCTCCTTATTTATTTAGTACTTCTACTTAAACCCCGACCACGCCCTCTATTAGAACCACCACGGCCTTGGCCACTTCTTTTTCCACCACCGCCGCCAATTCTTTTTGGTGTGGGTACTCCCTGATTATCTTTTTTTGGACCTTTACCATCTGGTCCAGTTCCGTCTTTTCTTGGCATTAGATCACCACCTTTTTATTTATCAAATAGTTTATAAAATGTTTCTATAAATTTTTCTGGAGTTGCTTTATCAAACCATCCAACTATTTCTCCATTAGTATTCAAAATTCTTCTAGCTGCTATACTCATATCAGCAATTATTGGTAATGTGTCTTCATCTATAAGACTATAACAATCGATAAAAATAAAATCAAATTTCTGTTTGGTTTCATACATATAAATGAGACCATCAACATTTAAAATTGTATGTCTTTTTTCGGGGACAGACTCATATTTTGAAGAATAATGTTCAGGTTTAAGTTGTTTAAAAATATTTATCACATCTTTATCCAACTCTACCGTTGTTAAACTTCTAACTTTAGGTAAAGATAATATATATTTAGATGCTACACCTAAGCCTAAACCTATTTCTAAACAATTACCTTTAGGTCTGTCATTTAATTGCCATATATAATCAGAAATTTCACTTTCCAAAGCCCATAAATTATGACCCGGTCCTATTTCTAAAAACAAATCATCATTGAATTTGTATACTCTAGCTTCCCCACTTTCTGTAATCAATTCACCATTTTTAAAATAAATAAGACCGCTGTCCATATTTTATCTCCTATTGTAAATGAGGTTAGATTATTTTTTATCTTCTTTAGATGGTATTTCTATCTTTTCTTCAAAGTTAAATATCAATCTAATTTCAACACCCTCTGCCTTAGTATCATCATAAACAGGTCCAGTTTCAAGTATCTCTACAACGCTGGGCTTATATTTCATACCAACTACACCCTCTTTTGATATAGGTAAAAATATAGCTAAAAGAGCATTAACTTCATCACTTACATAATTCATCCATTTAACAGCCCTTTCTTCCTCTGTTAATTCTTTTTCCTCAGGAGTTTCTTTATTTTTTTCCTTTAAATCAGTCATTATACTTCTCCTTATTTATTAAGTTTTTTTAACTCCTTTTCCTGCTCATATACATCACTTACCAATATAGCAAGCTTAAACCCCCAATCAGGGTCATCTTCATTTAATTTTACTTCTGCCACAAAATCTTCAATATCATGGGGTAGTAATTTTTTCTTATCGTTTTCATCTACAAATACATGTCTAAGTTCGTGGGAAATTAATCTAATCCTATCTTTTTCATTAGCTAATTCCCAAGCTTTTCTATCAACAGTTAAAACATAATCATAACCACCGACTTCAACTTCGTGCTTTGTAAAATATTTAATTTTATCATTTGCAATTTCAATTGAAGCCAAACGTAATTTACCTTTACTTACACGTTTCTTTGTATCAAACATAAGTTTAATGTTTAAATTTGCACATGTATTAGGAAATCTTTCCTCCGCCACTTTTAAATATATTTTTACTAAATTTTCACTTGCATCCTCATATCTCATATTCCTTCTCCTTTATTCATTTCTTTTTTTATCAAAATGACTTTTTAATCTTTTAAGATCACTGATCAAAACCCTTGATTTTTCTATTTGGTTTTTATTTTTTTGATTTCTATAACTTTTGGCTTTTTTTCTTGTCTTAATTTCACCCTCATGCCGTCCTTTTTTATCATAACAAATATGACGATATCTATTTCCTTTTAACTTTTCAGTAACTATCTTTCCACCACTTTTTTGGCAGTCAAGAAAATCTTTCGGCATAACTTTTCTCCTTTAAAAATATGGGACCCGCAATTAAAATTTATTGTATATCTATTTTAATTGAACTATCGTCCTTTTCTATGATTTTTTTCTTACCAATAATACATTTAAGAATACCATCTTCAAATGTACAATTTGTTTTTTCAATGTCTATTTCCCGTTGAAATGGAACCATCCTTCTGAATGATCTACTAGAAATTTCCCGTCTTAAAACAGTTTTATCATCAGAACAATCTTCAGTCCCTTTTTTCTTTGTACCTTTTATATAAAAGGCATTGTCTTTCAATTCTAAAGCAAGATCTTCCTTAGAAAACCCAGCTACCGCAACTTCGATCTCATAATTATTTTCAGTTTCCGAAATATTAATTTTAGGAAATGAAGTTTTTGGTTGAAGCGCATCAAAAGCCCTTACATCCAAATTTCCCCAAGCATCGTCAACCATTGACCACATATAATCAAAAAGATCATTGAGACGTTTGGTTGTAATCAAACCGCCCATCGAGTCAGGTCTGACAATCAAATCTCTCTTATTTTTAAACATAATCATAGTCCTCCCGTATTTTTTTTATTTTACGGGTCCCATATATCCACAACATAATCATTAATTTTAATTTGTCAAGTCTCTATTTCAGACAAAACAACCACATCAAATGGAATATGTTTTGAGTGGTTTGGTAACAAAGTTAACATTTTTTTTGCAGCAGGTACATTCCAAGAATGCACAATTATATTTACATAATTATTATCATTATTGGGATTATTAGCTAAATATTCAGCTACATCTAAACCACAACCATTTGCCTCACCAAGATCATGATCTAAAAATACATAATCAAACATATCATCTCTTAAATATTCAATAGCCGAATATGCATTTTCGGTTACTATCAAATCACAATCATAAAATTTCTCAATAAAAAAATTAATGCGATAACTATCATCTTCCAAAACGAAAATCTTCATAATATATACCTATCCTGCTAATGCTGCTGCTATTAAACATGTATACCCATATGCTCCACATATTAATATAAACAAACCAGCTGTTATTGTCCAAAATGTTTTAGATAGAACCCTCTTTTCAATTTTATTATCTAAATCTTTTATAATTTGCATATGAGCTTCTTCATTTCTTTGAAATCCTATATCAATTTTCTCTTCTATTTTAGATACACTATTACATAATGTAGTAAGCTTAATACCTACTTGAGATTCTAATTTTATAATTTTATCATGATCTGATTCAATACAACTATCTAGTTTCATAGATTCGCTCCGATTTAAATTATATATCCGATCCAAAAATCTACATTAATTATTTTTTATTTTTTTTTACCACACATCGGACAAAAATTCGTAGTTATGCCATATTTGTGGATTTGAGTATATCCCTTTTCATTAGTAAGTTCTATCCATGACAACACCCACCCATAGGATGGGTGCCATTTGAATAAATCTTGGTTGTTGTTTTTTAATGCTTTATAATCATCACAATCACAAAAATCTTCCATTAATTATTCCTTATTAATGTGTAAATCCACCACCTGAATAAGGTAAGAAATCGTATTTACCACCAAATGATCTCCAACCCTCAGTTGGATAATTTTTCTTACTTGTCATACCAGATGCTTTTACAAGATTTGTATCCATAACGTCTGCTTTCGGTAAGCTGACTGCATAAGTAACTTTTTTAGAACCTGTGTCATCTGTAGCCATACCCATCTTAAACATTTCGTCATTTCTAGTATATTTTACTGTAGAATCCCAGACCAATGGATTTTCATTCATTTCTGCGTCTTGAACCACATCATGTAGACCAAATTCTGCTGCGCCTTCCATAGCACCTTTCCCAGCAAAACCGTAGGCTACTCTTGTGTAATCATTGGCAACATTAGTACAAGAACCTGATACAATAGTAGAGCGTCCCATTCTCGGACCTATCCACAAGGCGCCAAAATTCGACATTTTCATATCAAGATCCCTGGTTTGTACAGGAGTACCGTATGTAGTACTATCTACTCCAACATGTGGTATTTGAAAAAATTCCCATTCATTACTCATTCTATATATTCCTCCTCTTCTATTTTATACAGGATTTAATACCCTGTATATATATTATATTACAAGAAATCAATTTTGTTAAATAATTACTCAATAAAATCAAATAATCTTACTTTAACACTACTATTTTCTAATAAATATAAAGAAGTATCGTCATACACAGTTAAAGTAGTTACTACAATTTCTTTTATTCCTACCTGAATAATTTTATTTAAACACATTTTACAAGGAATACCACAAGTCATATACATTATCGTATTTTCCGCAGAAATTCCTTCTTTTGCGCACATCAAAATAGCATTTTCTTCTGCATGAACAGCAACACATACATCCAAACCCTCGCCGGATTTAAATCCTATTGCTCTTCTAGGGCACAAACCTTCCACCCTATTCATATTAACTCTATTTCCATATTTTTTAGCAAATTCAGGATCAGTTATCCAGCGCTGATCACATCTTGGAATATCTGTTGCTGGTCCATTATAACCAGATGCGACTATACGCTTATCTCTTACTAAAACAGCACCTATTCTCCTTGATAAACATTTTGAATTACGTGCTACTTGTCTGCAAATATTATAATAATATTCGTCCCAACTTTCTGTTGGAGGATCATCAATAGTATAACCATCTAATTCAGTATTTTTTATCTTTTCTATCATATTATTAGTAACCATATTTTCAGATACTTGATATTTATATGCTGCAGCTTCTTTATATATATCTCTTTTAACTATAGGATTATACATAATTTTAACTATAGCAACCACAACACTATCAGGTATAATCACAGGAGGTAATACTTTTCTTATTTCTTCATAACACTCTCTATATGTATATTTACAAACAGCACTTGTTTTTACTATGTTTGTTATATTATAAAGATCTTCTGTGCAACTTATATTTGCCTTTGTAAAATCAGCAATAATTTTTTCTGCACCATGAGGACTTAAATATTTAACGTGTTGTTCATAAAGATTATCTAATATTAAATTCATATCTTATTCCTCTTCATCATCCTTTTTTAATGCGTATTCAATAATATCATTACTAATTATCAATGACCAAGAAAGATCCCCTTTATCCAAATTATCAATAATTTCTTTTTTGTTTTCCTCCGAACCATATTGTGTTAAAACTACTCTTTTAACTTCTAAACAAATAGGACATCTTACATCAACTACAATAGCAGCATCATTATCCAAAGGTTTTATCATACATTTTCCTTTTACACCACAATCACATTCATAAATAATGTTATTATTTTCATTTCGCAATATAGTTATCATTTGTTTTCACTTTCAAAGCGTCGTATTCTATTAAATCTATAACAAAACTATCATCTAAAACCCGATCACCGTATCTTTTTAGTATCTCTTCTTTGAAGCTAGCAAGGCTTTCTTTCTCTGGATTTGTAAACGTAATATAAAATTCCGGATTTGCCATGACCAAAGTATCAAAATTGCGCCAGAAAGTTCGCCAATTAATTTTAGTTTTTGTGTTTTTGTAATAGTCTTCATCTGTAACTCCTTTAATATTAACTGCATAAACAGCATTTGGTTTTTTTAACCCACTTAAATCTGGATATAATCTCTCCGTCAATAATAAATCACTATGAAATATAAATTGTGTAGGTAAAATATCTAAAATTTCGTTCCAATGGTTAATATATAATGCCGGACTTCCGCCCATCAAATGGAATACACCACATCTATATTTACCATACGCTCTTAAGAATTCATTGAAAACTAATTGCCTGGACGTATATTTTTTATACCTACCCCATATCCCATCATTTGTTACATAACAATAAGGGCAATTTAAATGACATCCATACAACTGGACAACGAACTGTTTTGCAATATTACCATGCATCCTATTTAGTAAATAAGGATTAAGTCTTTTGGCAGCTATTTTAGGGAACTGATCATACCCACCACCACCACGATACGTATCGCATATACGGAAATCTCCAAACAAGTCTTCTTTTCTAACGTCTTTTAATTGTCTACCCTGTATGGGACATACTTTCCATTTATACATTTCTATTTCCTCACAAATAAACTATACAACATAAAATTATATCAAATTCATAATCCATGTTTTCGTATTCTAAAAAATTTTCTAAACTTACCTTTCCAAGTTAATTTATAGTATACTCTAAAAACAGTAGAGATCCCTTTATTAGACACACACCACTCTGTGAAATTAAAATTATCTATATCCTCTTGCCATTCAAAATTTTTAATTATTAATGCCATTTTTCAATACACACTTGTCCTTTGATTTTCTGACCTTACTCCAATTATATATTTTATTCATCTTCTTTAAACTCTACCCCATATTCTTCAGCGCTTTCCATGAGTTTCTTAACAAAATGTTGCTGTTGTTCTGGGTCAAGACCTAATTCTTCAGCGACATTCATTAAGCTTTTTATAAGCCTTTCTTTTTCTTTATTCATTTGTTTTTTCCAATATACATCTATCTTTGGATTTTCTTATTTTGATCCAACCTTTATTTAAAAAATAATCTACCATATTATTAAAATTATATTCATACGCATCTTTGGCAGGATACATTTCCATCATCAGAATAGAATTTTTCTTTGCGCGGGAATGCATCTCCCCCATCACTTTAAATCTTACATCCCCATCTAAAAACATAAGAATATAATTAGCCAATAATATATCATATTTCTTATTAGGTAATGGGTCTTTACCCAAAACACATTTAACTCCAAAGTCGTTAGCCATATCGATCGGATCAACTTTGTAACCCAAGCCCATCATATACCTTGAATTCCTACCGTTGCCGCAACCAATATCCAATACCTTTCCTTTTTCTGGAAATAACTTGGTGTTCTTTTTAAGATAAGGTGTGGGTACATCCTTACCACATCTAACACACCATTTTCCATTCATATATTTTCTACTCATAATTAAAAATGCCCCATATAAATAAACCTTAATGCTATAAATAATACACTTACAATTACCCAAAATATAAAGAGCCAACCTAAACCTACAAATAAACTGTGGTAATGTGGATTTAATTTCCATAATCGTTTAAAGAATTTAATCATTACCATATTCCTTTTCTGCCCATAAATGAGCAATACAACATAAAATTATAGCAACATTTATGAGTATTACCATCATGAACCAAAAATTAGTATCAATTAATAAATCCATTTTCTTTCCTCTATTATCCCTATTGTACAATGTTGTGCTCCACCATGAGCAAAAATACACAATTCTTTTAATTTAAAATTTCTTACATTAATGTATCCATAATATAAATAAAATCAACAAAGTTATTGGAGCAAACACAATAAATTCCCAAATATAAATAGCATTTAAAGTTAATACTACATCAATTGTTTTATATATTTTCTTTTTTATTTTATATTTATTATGTTTCATGGTTTTTTATATGTAGCCCGAAAATATATTATTAAAAATGTTATCCATATTATTACTGCTATTTCTGTACCTATAATCATATTAATTTCCTTTATCTATAATAAATATAATCATTAATTTCAATTTGTCAAGACCTTTGTAAAATTTACTGGTCTTTTTAAAATAATCTTTCATAATTTATTTTCCAACTCTTTTAAATGATAATCTATGATATTCAGTTATACCATATTTCTTTATCGCAACAATATGCTTTGCAGTCAAATAGCCTTTGTTTGTGTTCCAATGATAAATAGGGAATTTCTCATGTAAATTGTACATTATTCTATCTCTTGTAACTTTAGCTAGTATACTAGCAGCTGCTATAGATATAGATTTAGAATCTCCTTTTATAATCTGTTTCTGTTCGATAGGAATTTTTAATATCACAGTACCATCTATCAATGCAAAATCACACAACATCAAATCGTTTATAGCTTTAACCATGGCTAATTTGGTCGCTTCTAATACGTTTATTTCATCTATAATGTCGTTATTTATAATTCCTATACCGTAATCACATGTTGTTATTATCTCTTCATATAAAGCTTCTCTGCGCTTCTCAGATAGCTTTTTGGAGTCATTTACCCCCAACTCAATTAATTCTTCTACACGGGCGGATGGAATTCTGACAGCAGAAGCCACTACTGGCCCGGCACCCGGACCCCTCCCTGCTTCATCTACTCCAGCTACAAAATTATATCCTCTACTAATAACTTCTTTTTCTAAAAAATAACCAGGCTTATTCTTCTTCATTATTTTTATACTTTTTTTCTTTGTCTATCTTTTTCTTCTTTATCTCCACTACCAGTTGTAGTAAATCTACTTAAATCACCAGTTAATGGATATTTGTCATTACCATACGGTTTATAAATCCTAGATTCTTTGGTTGGTTTAGTATCTGTACTTTGTTCTTTTAATTTAGCTTTAAGTTCTTTAAGTTGTTCCTTTCGTTCCTTTCTAATAATTTCTTTTTCTTTGAAAGTGATTCTTTTAGTAGGAATAGGAATACCTTCTTTAACTTTACCTTTATCAAAAACATATTTATCACAATGTCTTTTTTTATTTAAAGACACAGTAACTTTTTTAACAGTACAAAAACTATTATATTGCGCTCTACATAATGCACAACTCACCTTTTTACCAACTTTCTTTTTTTTAGCCATTTTGAACCTCCTTATTTCGTCCTTCAAACAAATGGAATTCGTTATCTCTTATGAATTCCTAAATGTCTATTCAACTCAACCCAATTATTAATCCTAACAAATTTACTTGCATCATAAGAATCAACATTCCATGGTCTAGTCATTAAAGCCAAACCTTTTTTCCATCGTTTTTTATATTTATACATAGATTTAAGATGTTCTTCATGATCGTCTATATAGAAATCAAGATTTAATATTCTACCAAGTTGACCTTTTTCTTCACCATAACCAACATGATTTATACTATCAAATGGTATTTTATATTTTCTTAACCAAGTAGCAGTTTTATTTTCTTCACCACACTTTCTTGCTGTTATAAAATGAATTGAATGACCTTCCTTTTTTAACTTTCTAATAAATGGTGGGGCTTCTCTATAAGGTTTAGCTGTGATTTGAACGTCTATATCAGTAACTACTTTAATCGCGCGCCTGGCCATTTTGTTATTACTTTCATCATCTTCATGAAATTTATTTTCTAATAAATTATAGTTAACAAAATCATCAATCGTCCAGTTCAAATCAAATTCTTTATTAAGATGCTCTAATAAAACATCACATAAAGCTACCACAACTTCATCCAGATCAAATCCTAACTTCATATTTTCCCCTCCCTATATGTCACAATAACCAGAAGCACAGTCTATTGGAGCCATGTCCTTACTGATTTCTTTCTTGTCTTTTAAATGTTGCTTAACTTCTTCTTCAGTCACCTTATTTAGTATCTGATTATCCCTACTACCATCAACATACACTGTCACGCCTTTTAAATCATTTATATATTCTAAAGTTAGAGCACTTAGTTCATCTGTAGTAGTACCCACAGGTAAGTTAATAGTCTTAGATAAAGCACCGTCAACATATTTCTGAATCATTGCCTGCGTTTCAAAATGATCTGCTGGCTTTAAATCATCTGTGTCTACAAACCATTCTTTAATTTCATTTTCTTTATTATCTTTCAAAGCTTCTTCATATACAGGATGCACATACATTCTATCACTAACTCTATCAGATCGTAAATATGCTTTTCTAAATAAAGGTTCTATTCCCGAAGTCGCTTCTGGTAATAAACTGATGGTACCTGTTGGTGCTACTGCCATCAAACTCACATTCCTAATACCATGTTTCTTTATAGACATTCTGGTTGCTGCTGGTAGAGTTCTAACGAAATGAGCTTTACCATAATTAACAGGATCGAATTTAGGAAAAGCGCCTTTTTCTACCGCGAGCTCAATCGATGCCTCATATACAACATCTCTTATAAATCGCATTAATCTTTCTATTTCAAATATAGCTTCCTTCGATCCATATCTGAGTTTCTTAGCGAAAAGATATTCCGCTAATCCCATAACACCGACACCAACACGTCTTCCATTATGAGCATTTATATCTATTTCTTTTAAAACATATTTATTTATGTCAATAACATTATCAAGAAAACGAACTGCCAGTTTAATAATGTGTTCCATTTTCTTCCAGTTAGTTGTAGTTCTTCCTTTAACAAAATTTGGTAGCACAATAGATCCTAAATTACAAACTCCGTAAGAACCTAATGGGACTTCACCGCACGGATTAGTGGAGTTATGTACTACTATTCCATTAGCTATTAGTGAGTGCGTAACCGACGATTCCACATCATATACTTCTTGCTCACCTAAAGATTTTATAGATTTTACCTTAAACATACCATAATACTTTTCGTTCCAAGTGCTTCCGAACTTATAATTATTTAATTCTTTATCCTTTTTGGAATGTCTACATCCTATTAACTTTTTAAATGCCATACAAGACAACACTCTGGATATATTAATTGTGTATGCTTTATATTTTTTATTATTTAAAGTAGAAATTCTAGAGCCTAAAGTAGAAGGTATACCAAATTCATTTAACATTATTTGAAGACGTTCAGCTACATGTTTTTTAGAAGTAACAAGAGTGATTTTTTTATTTTTACCAGTATTACCTTTTCCTACTCTTTGAATATGACCATCTGCTGCATATAAGCCTGATATGAATCCTTTCTTAAAACTTGGCGACTCTCTCAACACTTCATCAGATATAAATTTACTACTTTTTTTATCTCCACTTAAATAACCATATTCATTTTTTTCACAACAATATCCCCACTTATTAAAATAATCAACAACTCCTTGAGAAGACGATGTTATTTCAGAAGAAGCGCAACCATTAGAACTTTTGCGCCAATTGACCTTTCTTTTCGACAACTCATTTAGTTTGTTGCTAACAAAATTCATCATATCTGTTTCTTCACTATTGAAACAAAAACCATATTGAGTTGATTTACCATTTTTACATAACCAACCATCTCCAACTAAAAGTCCAACAAAATACCCGTTGTCAAATTCAGATTCATTGTTTAAATCATTAACAAAATGTTGAGAAATTGAATTCTGAACGTACATAAAATCCCCATTAATCTTTAAATCCTTAACCATAACCCAACCATTATTTGTCCACACCTTATGTTCTGCTGTTAATTTGACAGATTGATTATTTTTTAATCTAACTTCAAAAACTTCTTTAATCCCTGACTTAAATCCTAAACCTTTCTCTATAAAAGTACCTTGTGAATTCATTGTCCGTAAATCAGAAATTATATTAATCTTTTTATCAACTAGTTCCTTTATTGGGATTAACCCCTCAACAGTAGATATCAAAGTATCGCCAGTAAAACAAAGTATTGGATCAAAATAATATGAATTATTACTCTGAAGATTCTTCCAGTTCAGTAATCCAGGCTCAGCACAATTAACCATGTTCTGTATGATCTTATCCCATATATCACGGGCTGGAACTGTACCATAGTTTTGCTGTGCGAATTTAAACTGCCAGTCTTTATTAGCTTCCACTGCTCCTAAAAAAGCGTCGTCTACTGCTACTGAAATGTTATAATGAGATAGTTTTCCATGAGTTAATTTAGCATCTATGAACTCTAAAATATCAGGATGTGATACATGCATACACGCTAAGGCAGCGGCTCTTCTACTTCCGCCAGATTCTATTGTGTTAGCAACAGCATCAGACGATTCTAAAAAACTGACAGGCCCTGATGACGTCCCACCTTTTCCCTTGATAGCTGTACCTCTAGGTCTAAGATAAGAAAAATTACATCCTACTCCTCCGCCCTCACTCCATAATATAAGAGCATCTTTCATAAATTGACCAATTTCTTCTATCGAATCACCTATTGGTAATACATAACAATTAAACAAAGATCCTCTCGCTCTCCTTGTATTTCTTAAAATTCTACCGCCGGGTAAAAAATCCATTTCATATATCATTTCAGAAAATTTTTCACTGTAGCTTTTAGAATCACCATTTTCCGCTCGGCCGGCTTCAGTACCTACTCTAACAGCACAATCTTGCCAAGTCTCTCCTTCCATAAAATATCTATTTTCTGCAACAATTCTTGCATTTTCACTTAGTTTAATATTTCCACCCATATTTTTCTCCTTATATTGTTAAAATCCAGTAGATCCAAAACCATAACTACCTCTTTCTGTATCCTCCAAATCATTATCTCCAATGTCTAAAAAATAACCAGTAAAAACAACAGAAAACTTCATTTGTGCAACCCTGTCTCCTGATTTAAATGTAATATTTTCTTTCCCTAAATTTGTAAATATTATTTTTACTTCTCCTCTATAAGAACTATCTATAGTACCAGGAGAATTCACTACTGTTAATCCTTTAAGAGCCAAACCACTCCTTGGCCTTATCTGTGCTTCAAAACCTTCAGGCAATGCCATAGCAAACCCTGTTCTTGCTAAAATTATATCACCAGGTTTAATTAAATAATCTTCAATAACTGTTAGATCACAACAAGCATCGCCTTTTTTACTGTACTCTGGTATAACTGCTTTTTTACTTAATTTTTTAAAATAAATTCTAAGGTCGTTCATTAAATTTTTCCTCCACATTTAATACATCTTAATTCTTGGTTTGAATCAAATCGCATTTCAGTACCACCACACTTATGTTTATCATCAGGCTTATTTTCACAAGCATCTTTCAGCCAACAATCTCCGATCAAGCCTTCTGTCTCCATAGGAATGACACTAAAATATCTACCAAAACCATCTATTAATGATTGTTCTACGATTGATTTGACTTCTTGTGCTTGTTCCGTTTTAACTTCAACAACAACCTCATCATGAACCGTCAAAATGAGACGAGCATCATAATCACTTTCTTCTAATCTATCGGTTAGATAAATCATTGCTTGTTTAATAGTATCGGCATTTGAATTGTGCACAATAACACCATTTGCTACGAAATAATTAGGCGAGTTAACACAACTCAAATCATAAGTTTTTTCGGTGCCAATTTTTTCTAATGATATAGCTTTACAAAAATCATAATTTAAAAAATTACTTATATATTCCTTTTCTTTACACTTTGGCATATACTCATAAAATTTTCTCCAACTATAAAAAGAACAACTACCAACTTTGAACCGTCTTAAATGCGCTTTCTCATTAATAGATAAACTGTTATAAATTCCTTTTGTTTTTAACACTTTATAAATAACTTTAGGAATAAACTCAGGCACTAAGCTGCTTTTATCGCCTTTATAATTAAAATCTAATAGATCTGTTTTTCTATTTACAGAAAACCCAATAAGAGCATTAAATTTTTTATTAAATCTTTTACCTATTTGTAATCTATATACATAAGAACCTAATTCTATATATGTTTTTAAATTAGAGTTTATACCTAAAGAAAATAATAATTGTTGTATATTATTAGCTAATTGTTTAGAAGTTGTAGTATAATTTGGACCGCTTTGATCAGTTATTCCACCATCAGTAGAAAATAGCCCATTTAATAATGCTCCTTTGTTCTTTAAAGTTTCAGTGAAAAAATACTTGGGCACAGATTTATTTCTATTAGCAACATAATCTAAACCAATGTGTTTTAAAAAACCACGCAAAACAACAGAACTCACTTGAGAAGTTAATAATATATTTTTTTTCTTTTTAACCCTGTCTATAACTGGTTTATATTTAAATAACTTTTCAATACATTTATTGTATTTATCAAATAACTCACTGTCATTCTCGATACAAAAAAACCTAAAATGATTATGCCTATTATAATTACCATCTCCAATCAAACAACCAATAATAAATGCTAATTTTTCCTCCATTTCATTAGGGTGTGGATAATCCACATAAGTTTCTCTCCAATGCTTTTTTTCATATTTATATCCAAATAAATCTGTTACATCCCCATCTTCTACATTTAAAGGAATCATCAACAAATCTTTGTTTAATTCTATATTACTAACATGTTTATCAAAAACACCTTCAGAAGTACATATTGGTATTTTATGTTCTAAAGTTATTCCTAACTCAGAACCATTACTTAACTTTAATTTATAAATCTCCTTCTCACCAGAATAAACACCGACAGCCCTGTTTCTTCCAAACCCTGTTTCCAACTCTATTTCTTTATTTACATAATTATTTATACAACCCAACCCCTTTATATTAGTATCAGAAACCAAACACCCCTGAATTGGCTGGTTCATACCTCTCCTCTGTACCGAGGCTGCTATTCTTTTATAGTCCGGATGGTTATAATCAGGTAATGTATAAAATCTTTTTCTACCGCTGATTGACATGCTATATTTATTTCTAACAGCATCTCTTGCAGACTGGTTCAAATATTTTTTAACTCCTTGGTACCTTTCAAAGTATTTATTTATCATTTCTTCAGCGGCTTTTTCTGTTATCTTTAATCTGCGCGCGAGACCAAATTTTGAAAGCCCATAACAATTATGAACCACAAAACCATTAGCCAAAAAGTATTGGTGGTTTTCTACAGAAATATCATAAACTTTTTTTATTCCCCGCGAAATAATAGATTTAATCGGTAAAGGCACAATTTTATTATCATAAATAAATTTCAAAAAAGAATTATAATCTTTTATCCTTTCTAATTGAGCATCACCAATTCCTTTTGTATAATTACGAATATTATAAATAATATCACCAAACCTTCTTCCCTTTTCCTTTAGCTTTCCATTTTTCAAAACATCGTTGATGGTTTCCTTACTTTGGTTTGGTATAAAATAAACCGATCGTTCTATCTTTCCATCATTTATACATTTACTATTTTTATAAGCAGTTAGAAATCCTATATGGTTATGAAATAATTCCCTTGATTTATTTGATATCAAAGACAATTCATAATATTTTTCCTTACCATATTTTTTCCTGTGTTCAAATCTAACTGATGAAAGCATTCCAAAGTTTAATAACATTACTTGAAGATCCTTTATGAGATTATATGATTTACTACTATAAGAAATCTTATATCCACTACCGTTTTGTTTTACAGAGCCGTCCCCTTCGAATAACCACTTTAAAAACTCAACCTGTATTTCCTTTGTAGATTGTTTAATACAATCAGGAACATAAATTGCGCCAGTTTTATTTACATTTTTAATATTACATATCGACGCTAACCACTCACAAAACAATACTGAATTAAATGAATACTTAACTTTACCATTCTTATGTTGTCTATACAACCTGTTTCCAAATAATGAATAAAAAAGTTTATCTATTTTATTAATAAACTCCAAATTTTCATCAGAAAAACCAAACTGTAGAAGGCTATATCTCTTTCTATTTTTAATTTTACTAATCGACCCCTCGGACACGAACAACCCCAAAAAAGCTGACCACTCTTTGGTAATTCTTTTTGGTAAATCAAAATGTTTGTAATTAGTTCTTTTATTAACACTAAATTCATCAAACACAAAATCATTTTTAGAAAAAACATTAGACCCCATTTTTAAACAAACATAATCGTTTTCTAAATCAAGATTTTTTAATTCCTTATCAATATAATTACCATCCGAATCTATAACTTTAATTAAATGATCTTCAGTGGCTTCCAGTGTATAACCATACTGTGTTTCAATCTCAAAAACCTCTTTTTCTCCCATATAAGCTTTGTCTATTACGATATCTTTTCCCATATCATGTGCAATAGTTTCAGATATTTCTACATGTTTTATTTTCTTTATACCATTATTTGTAATTACATTGGCATCTTCAATCACACAAAGCCCAAAATTAATCGCCTTGGCAGCATTTCTCATTTCAGCGACTACTTCTGACATTGGAATGCCTTTAATTTCTGCGATAGTTCTTGTGTGTAAATCAATTCCATCTCTAAAACACTCAATAAAGATTGGGTCTTGCGACATATTACCAAGAATTCTTAGTTCCGCGCCTGACATATCTGCTGTTATTAATGAATAGCCATCTCTGGCTATAAAAGCGCTTCTGTATTTTTGTTTCTTTGGTATGTTTTGTAGATTAGGATCTGAACTACTCATCCGTCCTGTTGATACCATTTGTGTAAAATCTGTATGAAGCCGGCCAGTTATTTTACTTATCTGTGCTATAAGAGTTTCACCATAAGTAGATATAAACTTTTGTGCTTTTCTATAAGCAAGAAGAGCATCTATAACTGGAAGTCCTTTATGTTTTTCTAGTACACCAACAGATGTACTTTCTAAATTTAAACCATATTTATTCAATGCCTTTTTCAATTGTAAATTACTATCAAGATTTATCAAAGAGACACCAAATAATGTCGTCTGATCTTCGTTCATTGATAATATTTCTGTAACTTGTTTACTAAATTTTTGTCTTTCTATTTCAGTCTCTCTTATTAACTTTCTTTGTTTATTAGCATCAAATTCAATCCCATTTAATTCCATTTCACACATTGGTTTTGTAAATTCAAATTCTAACCTGCAAACATCTTCGAAATTATGTTCTCTAATTTTTGGTAATTGTAAATCTCTTATCAGACGTAAAACAGATACATCATTAGCAGCATATTCTAACTGAAATGGTTGAAATTTTTGATAATAATCCATAAAAGTATTTGCTGGTTCTTTATCCATTGTTATACCAAGATATTTAAAAACCAATGCCGGTAAATTAGCTTTGACATTCTTACCTAAATGAAACAATTGTTCTGTAAGCATTGTGTCATATATATTTTCAATGTAAAAACCATAATGGTGTTTTATCATTTTCATATCAAACAC
>Ga0307430_1001260_pt1 | contig 19047 bp, 17 predicted proteins | sample SalMarWE160130MG_FD_202159 | JGI IMG/M metagenome (GOLD analysis project Ga0307430, IMG submission 202159) | Salt marsh sediment microbial communities from the Plum Island Ecosystem LTER, Massachusetts, United States - WE1603-130 | ecosystem: Environmental > Aquatic > Marine > Intertidal zone >...
TAGCACTTCGGCGCCGTCATGAAGCAGTCCGACTCTTCGGCCAACAGCGGCCGGATGAGCGGATCGAGGCAGCTTTCGTCGAGCTTCACGTCGTTGTTTAACAACACCGCGATGCGGCCCGGCAACAGTGCGACGACGTCGTTGTAGCTCGACAGTCCGCGATTGAGCCGCCGGATCACGTGCACCTCGGGAAAATGCTCGGCCAGCCACGCGACGGAGTCGTCAGTCGAGGCGTTGTCGATTACCGCGACCTCGCAGCGGTGGCGCGACGCGGCCGCCGCGCGGACCACCGACGGGAGACACTCGGCCAAAAGCGACCGGCCGTTGTAGTTCAAAATGAGCACGTGGACCAGCATGGGTCGACCGAGGCTGCGGGGCGTACGTCGAGGGGGGATCGACAAACACTTAAAGATAAGCTTTCCCGGCACTTCCGGTCAATACGGCTCGTCGGCGCGAGACTGCCCATTTTCCCCGGAATACGTGTCGTCCACAAACTCCTCATTCGGCGTCGGTTCCACAATCCACCAACCGTCGCGATAGACGAGTTGGTCGCCGCGCGCGACGCGATACCAGGCGGCAAATTCGCGCTCGGCGGCCTGGTTGTGTTGCGAGCGAACGATCGTCGCGATCGCCACCACCGCAGCCACGGCGGCCATCACGGCCACGTAGCCACGGCCCAGCCGGAGCCCGGCGTCGCCCGAGAGCCAGGCGGCCACGGCCAAGACCGCCACCAGGTTCATGACGACGTGCATTTCGCACAGTTTTCGGGCCGTCCAGGCCGCCAGCCGCACGGGATGGCGCGGGATGCCCGGCTGCGGCTGCGGTCGATCGCCCCCGCCGCCGTGGACTTCGAGCGTGCCGCGGATCCGCTTGAGACGCACGATGAACGACTTGTATCGGGCGTCGTGGTGCAGTGTCAGCACGAGCGCGGCGACACCCCAGACCGCGCCGGCCCAAAGCCACGCCGGCTCGCTCGAGGCCACGAAGGCCCCGTGGCCCAGGCCGAGCGGAACCAGCAGGTTCATCGTGTGGTGCATGAGGTAGTCGATCTGCACCCCGTCGAGCGAGGCGGTCTCGTGGAGCCGAGCCAACTGGCCATCGACGTGGTCCAACAGATACCAAAGCTGCAAGAGCACGGCCCCCAGCAGCCATCCGCCGGGGCTCCCCCAGGCCAGCGCCACCACCGCCGCGACGCCGCACGCCCAGGCCAGCAGCGTTGCCAAGTTGGCCGACAATCCCCACGGCGCGACGACCCAGGTCACGCGCAGGGCCAGCGGTCGGGTTACGCGCCGGGCCATCCAGTTGCCGATTCGCCGGTGATCGGGCTTCTGGCACAAGCGTTCGAGCTCGGTGAGATTTTGTCGCTTCATAATTCGGTCATCGGGCGAGGTGTTCTCGCCATCCTCCCAGCCGCCACGTGATCGCCGCGCAAATCGACCAGACGCCCACGACCACCGCGGCCCGGGCGGCCAATGCCAGCCAGTTGACGCTCGCCGAGGGTTCGATTTGCACCAGCGGCAAGGCCACCGCGAGCGTCGGCACCAGCGCCAGGCCGATCGTTCCCAACCAGCGCCATCGCTCGCCGGGGGACAGCTCGATCCAGAGCGAGACGCCCACCACGAGCACGAAATAGCAGGCATACGACGCCGTGGTGGCCGCGGCCACGCCGGTCAATCCCCAGCCGGCCGCCAACGCCAGGCGGTTGGCCACCGCGGCCACGACGACGACCGCAGCCACGACCGCCACGGCTCGACGCTGCCGGTTGATCGCGATCAGGTATTGACTGGCCGGCGCGGCGATGGTCAGAAGGATCGCGCCGGGGATCAACCAAATCATGGGAACCAGGCCCGGCCGATAGCGTGGCAAAAGCCACCCGAGCACCGGTCCGGCCAGGACCAGCGACAGTCCTCCGGCCAGCGCCATGGCAACGGCCTGGAGTTCGCCGGTCCGCGCGGCCAGCCGCGCCACGTCGGCTCGATCGGCCGACGCGCCGAATTTTTCGCCCAGTCGGGGGCTCATGACCAGGCTCGTGATGCTGCCCAGCCCGTAGAGCTGGGCGGCCACCATCAGGCCGAGCGAATAGCAGCCCAACTGGTATTCGCGGTCGCTCAACCAGGCGAGGATCATCAGTTTGTCGAGCGAGCGAAACAGCGTGAAGAGCGTCGTAGCCAGCAGGATCGGTCCGCCGATGGCCACCAGCCGCCGGATTTTCTTGCCGTTCCACGCCCATCGCAGCGTCGCCCCGCGATGCCGCCGCACGTAGACCGCCGCCGCAAGCATCACGCCCAGCGTACCGAGATACAATCCTGGAAGCCCGAAGCGCCACGTAGCCAGCCCGGCCAAGCCGAGCGTCGCAACCGCCTCGATCACGGCCAGCCGCGAGGTCACGCCGAACGATTGCTGCCCGCGGAGGATCGTCACGTGAAACGTCACGTAGCGCGAGACGACGGCCAGCAGGCCCGCGGCAATCAACCCAAGTGACCATGTCCCGGCGAAGCTTCCCTGGCCCAACGCGACGCGGATGCCCACGAAAACTAGCACGCCCGCGTAGGCGGCGCTGGTGAGCGTGTTGACGGTGAAGGCCAGATTGAGTCCGTGCCGGGCCGCCGCTTCGTCGCCGCGACCGCGGGCGATGGTCAGTTCGCGGACGGCCCCCTTGCTGATGCCGAGGTTCGTGTAGTTGCCGTAGCTTAGAAGCAGCTTCACGGCCTGCCAGACGCCCATCTGCGCGGGGTCTAAGAGCACGCGGAGCACGAGGCTGGTGACGGCGCTGATGGCATGGCAGAAGATGGTTGTTCCGCCGACCAGGAGCCAATCGGCGGTGGCGCGGCGCCAGCCGGTGACCGGGCCGACGGCTCGGCGCAGGGGAGTACCGCGCGGGTTGACGAGTTCCACTCGCGTGCTCAACGTTTCATCCGTGAAGTTCTACCGGCCGCCGTGGAAAAAGGGGACTGGCTCCGTCGCCCTCGATAAACGTGGTCTTGCCCACACGGCCCGCGGCGACGGTGCCTGTCCCCTTTTGCAAGGGGCCGGCCGCAAAAAAAGGGGGACAGGCACCGTGGCCGCGGATCTCTTTTCCAGCATCAGGTCAACTTGGGCCACGGAGCCAGTCCCCCGTTTTCCACACTCACACCTGGCCGTGGGCCAGTTCGCGATTCAGGGCTGCCATGCGGCTTCGCAGCGCCGGTTGGTGATCCAACAAATCCGCAATCCTTTGCCAATCGAGCTCGTCCGCTCCTAGGGCGTCGACGATCGTCAGAAGGTGATCCCAGTCTTCCTCGATGTCGATCGTCAATCGAAAATCGTCGCGGTCCACGCGCGGCGGCGCGGGAATCAGCCGCAACGTGAACTGCTCCGGATGACCGTAGATGAACCGAGTGATCTCCTGGCGATCCTCCGGCAGCGTCGCCTTGCGATCGGCGCGGCGCAGGGCCGCCGTGCGAATCCACTCCGCGTAAACGCCCACGGGCGAAAGAATGGCGGGCCGGCCGTCGCGCGAGCAATAGCTCACGTAATCGCACTCGGCCTGCGCCTCGGCCGTCGTCACGAGGTGGTCGATCAGGCCCGGGTCGACCAACGGCCGATCCGCTCGCACGCGAACCACCGCTTCGCACCGAAACTGTTCGGTGGCCGCGGCGAATTGTCGCAAGGGATCCTTGGCTTCGACGGTCAGGATGGGCACGTCCGGCGGCACGAGCGTTGCCAGAAACCGACTCGCCGCGGGGCTGTCGGCCAAAACGACGACGCCCTCGAGTCGCTGGCAGTCGGTCACCCGACGAACAACCCATTCGAGCACGGACTTGCTCCCGAGTCGCCGTGCCGACGTGTCTGCCACGCCCTGGGACCCGAAGCAGGTTTGAACAATTCCAAGCGTCTTGAGCATCCCGCTCTCTCGGCCTCCATGTTGGTTGGCGATCGCCGGGGGTCGACCGCCAAAACCCAGCCCAAAGCCATCCGACAATCACTAGGCAATCTACCGCGCATGGCGTTGCACCGTCAAGCTTGACCGGCGCTTTCTTGGTTAGCAATCCGCGAACGTGAGCAGACACTACCCAGTCCCCCAAGTTGGCCGGCCCGCTGGGAGTGATAAGAAGATTTCGGTCCACTCGGACCGACTGGCAAAAAACGGCCATGACCCTCTGGCTGCCTGCCGAGGACTCGCCGTCGGGAGAGGTTATGCTAAGATGTTTACCCGAGTACGCGGGCCGGGCAGCGTTGGTTGCCGTCCATGCCAGGATTACCTCGCTTGCCAAAACTCGCACGTCGGCAATCGTCGTTTTTCGCATTTTCCGGTTGTTGCCTCGTTTTCTGGTCGTTGTTTCCCTGAGTCCGTCTAAATGATGATTTCGTTAAACAGCGGATTCCGCCGAGTACGCTTCCTCGTCCTGGTCGAGATTGCGCTGGTCTTCGCGGTTTTCTGCCTCCACGGAGCTTGGCCGGTTCCCGACTCGAACGAGGCCCATTACCTGGGCAAGACGATCCACTTTTGGAACCCGGCGTGGGGTTCGCATGATTTTTTCTTGAATTCCGACGACGTGCACTTCGTGTTCTACTTCGGCTTTGGCTGGCTTGCGCGCTGGCTCTCGCCGGTCGCGTTGGCCTGGGTAGGCCGGTTGGCCACCTGGTGGCTGTTGGCCTGGGCGTGGCGGCGCCTGAACTGGGCTGTTCTGGGCCGGCGATGGTGGTCGATCGCCACCGCTGCCGTGATGCTTTTCCTCATCGACCATTTTGCGATGGCCGGCGAATGGCTCGTCGGTGGGGTCGAGGCCAAGGGATTTGCCTACGTCCTGGTGCTGTTGGGCCTCGAGGCTCTCGTGCGCAACGCGTGGCGCCGGGCCTGGCTGTGCTTCGGCGGCGCGACGATGATCCACGTGCTGGTGGGCGGCTGGGCGGCGGTGGCCGCCGGGGTGGCCTGGCTTCTGTTGGGACGCGGCCGACGGCCGACCCTGCGGGCCATGTGGCCGGGCCTGGCCGGCGGGCTGGTGCTCGCGCTGCCGGGCGTCGTCAGTTCGATGCGGCTCACCTGGGGCGTCGATCCGGTCGTCGACGTGGCCAACCAGATCTACGTCTTCGAGCGATTGAAGCATCATTTGTTTCCGGCCCGATTCCCCGTTCTTCAATTTGCGTTGTTGTTGTTCGTGTGGCTGGCCGTTCGATGGCGGACGTCCGAGACCCACGTTGTTTGGCGACTTCACGCTTTCGTGGCGGGGGCCGTCATCCTCACGATGGCCGGTTTCGCGATTGCCTACGCCACCGTGGGCCACCCGGCCGCAGCGGCCGCGCTCTTGCGATTCTATTGGTTCCGGCTGACCGACGTGATGGTTCCCTTGGGCGTGGCCGTGGGGGCGGCGGCTCTCGTCGAGCCTGCCCGGGTCGGCAACCGCCTGGTGCCCCACCTGGCCAAGATCGCCTTGGTCGTGCTGGCCGTCTGGCAGGTGGGCCAAACCGGGTACGAACAAGCCGCTGGACGCAGCGTGCGCAACCTTTACGAGCCGGAAAAAAGTCACGCCGGCGACTGGCGCGACGCCTGCCGGTGGATCGCCACCTCGGAACGGATTCCTCGCGACGCGATCTTCTTGACGCCCCAATCGTGCCGCACGTTCAAGTGGTACTCGGGCCGCGCCGAGGTGACCAACTGGAAGGACTTTCCCCAGGACCCACAGTCGATTGTCGAGTGGTGGCGGCGACAGCAGACCATCCATGCCACCGGCGGCAAGGATCCCGGCGATCGCTGGTTCGCCTCGCTGGCCGAGCAAGGGGAAGATCGCCTGTTGGCATTGGGACGGCACTACCGCGCCGGCTACGTTTTGACCGTGCGCTGGCCGCCCTTGGCGTTGCCCGTCGAGTATGAAAACGACTCGTTTGTCGTCTACCGTCTCTCCCATCCCCCATCCCCAATCCCTGATTCCTGATCCCCACGGTCATGGCTTCTTTTCGGCTTCGTCAACTCGAATCGGTCGAACAACTCCGTGCGACGGCCGCGGCGTGGGACGACCTTTGGCGCCAGAGCGAGACGACCATTCCAACCGCCCGGGCCCGATTGGTCGCGATTTGGCTCGACCATTTCGCACGCGGCGCGACGTTTCGGGCGCTGGTGGTCGACGACGGAGACCGGACGCTTGCCGCGTTGCCGCTGGTCGAGCGGAGGGTGTGCCGCTTCGTCCGGTGCGGCGGCCTGACGTCGAATTGCTGGTCGCCTAACGCCGATCTGCTCGTCAATCCGAGCACGGATGTCGAGGGTATGGTGGACATGCTTGCCGGCGCGATGGAGTCGATGGCGTGGCCGCTTTTCTGGTTCGACCTGGTGCCGATCGCACAGCCCGGCTGGCAAGCCCTGGTCGCCGCGCTTCGTCGGCGCGGGCTGCGGGTCGACGTTCATCCTCGCTGGGAGGTCGGCCAGATCGTGCTCCGCGGCGACGTCGAAGCCTATCTCGGCTCCCGATCAAAGAACCTCCGCCGCAGCCTCCGCCGCGACGCCGAACATCTTGAAAAGGAAGCACCGCTGGAACTCCATCTTGAGGAGCGATTCACGGCGGAACTGGCCGAGACGCGGCTGCGTGAAATCTTCACGATCGAGGATCGCGGTTGGAAGGGCGCCGGCGGCGGATCCGTGCTGCGCCATCCGTCGATGTTCGAGTTCTACCGGCAACAAGCATGCCAACTGGCCAAGTGGGACGCGCTGCGCGTTGCGCGGCTCTTGCACGGCGAGCGGACCATCGCCTTCGACTTGGGCTGGATGGGCCGCGGTGTGTACCACTCGTACAAGGTCGGCTACGATCCCGACTACCGGCGTTTTGGGCCCGGCCACCTGTTGCGCGAGCGACTCGTCCGGGCGCTGGCCCCCCGGGGCGACGTCCGGGCGATCGACTTCCAGGGTCCGCAGACCGAGGCCCTGGCCGCCTGGTCGACCCGAAGCTACCCGATCGGCCGGCTGGTCATCGCCCAGCGGCGCCTGGTCGGCCGGGCGCTGTGGTCGGCCTACCACGTGCTGGCTCGGGCCGCGCGGCTGTGGCGAAAAGTGCGACCCTGGTGAACGTCGGCCTGTCGTGCTATCCTGACGGCCCTGGCGGACAAGACACTCCAACACTCGTTGAGCTTCCACGATGCCCCTGCGTGCCGTTGCTTTTGACATGGACGGATTGATGTTCAACTCCGAGGACGTCTACACGGAGGTGGGCCACGAGTTGCTGCGACGTCGCGGCTGCTGTTTCACCAAGGAGCTGAAGGATTCAATGATGGGGCTGACGCCACGCCACGCGTTCGAGGTGATGATCGACGCGTGCTCGTTGGCCGATACGCCCGAGCGGCTGATTCCCGAGTCGGAAGAAATCTTTATTTCGCTCTTGGAGGAAAACCTCGCGCCCATGCCGGGACTGTTTGCCCTGTTGAAATCGCTCGAAGCGGCCCGAGTTCCGGCGGCGGTCGTCACCAGCACGGGGCCGCGGCTGACGGCGGCGATTTTGTCGCGTTACGATCTGGCGCGGCGTTTCGAGTTCATCCTCACCAGCGAAGACATTGCCCACGGCAAGCCCGACCCCGAGGTTTACGTTCTGGCGGCCGGCCGTTTTGGGATTGCGGCGGCCGAGATGCTCGTGCTGGAAGACAGTCACTATGGTTGCCGCGCGGCGCGGGCGGCCGGGGCATTCGTCGTGGCCATTCCCAACCAACACACGGCCGATTACGATTTCAGCATGGCCGACCTCGTGGCCGACAGCCTCGAAGACCGGCGAATTTACGAGGCACTGGGCCTCGACCCCTCGTGACGACGAGACCGCCGCATGGATCTTTTTTGGGAAGCATTGGTCGGGTTGCTCGCGGGGCTGCTGGGCGGGCTGCTGGGACTGGGTGGCTCGGTCGTCATTATTCCCGGATTGATCCTCTATCTGAGCTACACGGGCGGATACACCGGCCGCGCGCAACACCTGCTGCAGGCGGCCGCCATGATCTGCAACGTGGCAATCGCCGCCCCGTCCACGTTGGCCCATTGGCGCGCCGGGGCGATGATTCCGTCGGTGCTCCGCGTGCTGATTCCGACGGCGCTTTTGGGCATCGTCGCTGGCGTGGCAGTCAGCAACAGCGGCCTTTTTGCCGAGCAAAACGGGTCCTATCTCGCCATGCTGTTGGCCGCCTTCTTTGTGTTCGTGGCAGTTTACAACGTCATCCGGACACTGAGCCGGCGCGATCTGACGGCCGAGTTCGACGAGGAAAATCGCGCCTTTCCCGCCTGGAAGACGGCCCTGTGCGGGCTGCCGATGGGCTTTGTCGCGGGCCTGTTGGGCATCGGCGGAGGAACCATTTGCGTGCCGGCCCAGCAGATTTTTCTGCGCGTTCCGCTCCGTCGGGCGATCGCCAACTCGGCGATGACGATCCTTTTTGCCGCCACCCTGGGGGCCATTTACAAGAACGCAACCCTGCCGCAGCACGGAGAGAGCGTCTTCCACTCCTTGCGTCTGGCCATCACGATCATCCCGACGGCCATCATCGGCGGATACCTCGGCGGCAAACTCACCCACGTCTTGCCCCGAAAGGTCTTGCGAGCCATCTTCATTGTGTTTATGCTCGTGATCGCGTACATCACGTTCGACAAAGCACGCCACGCTCTGGAGATCAATGATTCGGCAACGCCGCCAGCCACGTCCCAATCCCTAATCCCTCCTCCGCCATGAACAAAAAACTCGAATCCTGGCTGGCCGCTGGGCCACTGGTGACCGATGGAGCTTGGGGCACCGAGCTTCAGCAGCGGGGTCTGGCCGTCGGCGAGTGTCCCGACGCTTGGAACCTCACCCGTCCCGACGCGGTCCGCCAGGTCGCCGACGCCTACGTCGCCGCCGGCAGCGACGTCATCCTGACCAACACGTTCGGGGCCAATCGCTTCGCCCTGGCGCGTCACGCCCTGGAGGACAAGGTCGTCGAGATCAACACCGCGGGTGTGACCATCTCGCGCGAGGCGGCCGGCCGCGGGGTGCGCGTGTTCGCCTCGATGGGCCCCACCGGCATCATGCTCATGATGGGCGACGTCAGCCGCGAGGACGTCCAGGCCGCTTTCGACGAGCAGGCCCGGGCGATCGCCGCGGCCGGCGCCGACGCGATCGTCATCGAAACCATGTCCGATCCCGACGAAGCCCGATTGGCACTCGCGGCCGCCCGGGCAACCGGCCTGCCGGTGGTCGTCTGCATGGTTTTCGACAGTGGCGCCGCGCGCGACCGGACGTTGACCGGGGCCACGCCCGAGCACGTCGCCGAGTTGTTCACGGCCGAGGGAGCCGACTGCGTGGGGGCCAACTGCGGCAACGGCATCGAGGGATTCCTCCCCATCTGCCGCCGGCTGCACTCGGCAACGAATTTGCCCCTCTGGATCAAGGCCAACGCCGGACTGCCCACGATGGTCGACGGCCAGCCGACCTATGCCCAGGCGCCCGAGGAATTCGCCGCCCACGTGCTCGAGCTTCTCGAGGCCGGGGCCAGTTTCGTCGGCGGCTGCTGCGGCACCACGCCCGAGTTCATCGCCGCGGTGAAAAGCAAGGTTCGCGGCGGTTGATCAGCGGAAAAAGGGGACTGGCTCCGTCGCCTCGGTGATCGTCTGAGCGGCCAAGACGGTCTCCGGCGACGGTGCCTGTCCCCTTTTGCGGCGCCGCGAAGAAAGGGGGACAGGCACCGTGGCGGCGACCTTTCTCGCAATACCACGTCCACCTGGGCCACGGAGCCAGTCCCCCTTTCTTCGCCTAATCTCCCGGCGCGTCGCTCAGCCGGCCACGGAGCAACAGTCGGAGTACGTCGCGGCGACGGATCAGTCCGACCAACCGGCCGGGCTCGTCGCGGCTGACGACCGGAATACAGTCGTCCTGGCTGTGGGCAAAAAGCGAGCACGCCCGCGAGGCCGATTCGTCGTCGTAGAGCATCGCGCCGGGCGGCGTGGTGACGTCGGCCGCGCGCACCAGCGCGCCCAGCGAAGGGTCGAACAGCACGTTGCTCAGCTCGCGATAGCGGATCACCCCGACCAGCTCGCCCGCGGCGCCGACAACGGGGTAGGTATTGTCGCGGCTGTGCTCGATCGTCTCGACCACCTCGTCGAACGTGGCCGACTGGCTGACGACGTTCACTTTCCTGCGCATCAACTCGCTGACAGTCAGGCTCTCCGGCTGGTGGCCCTGCCACGGGTCGCGTCCCAGCGCCACGAGGAGGCGATTCCAAACAGTCCGCACCTGGTCGATCAGATCCACGCCGCCGTGCGGAATAACCCGGGCCAGGGGAACCTCGCCCGAGCGGATCACGGCGGCGCGGATCAACAGGGGCCCAACGATTTCGAACACGACGACCGTGCCTAGAATGATCGTTTGGAGTCGCTCGCCCAGCACGTCGCCCAAACGGCCATAGCGATCGACGGCAATGGCCGACAGGGCAATGGCGGCGCCGGCCTGGGAAACGAGCATCGCGCCGAGCCATCGGCGGACGGCCACGTCGGCCAGTCCCCGCTGGGGCGCGAAAAAGACGCCGAGGTACTTGCCCGACATACGTAGGGCGACGTAGCCCGCGCCGATCGCGCCGGCTTCGACCAGCGCCGGCAGCTTCAACGCGGCGCCGTGGATGGCAAAGAACAGGACGCTCAACAGAGCCGTGATGCGATCCATTTCAGCGTTCATCTGGCGGCCGTGATAGGTCGTGTTGGCCACCGTGAATCCCATCGTCAGGAAGGTCAATAGATAGGGCACGTCGAACATCTCGCACGCCCCCAGCAGGGCCACGACCAACGCCACCAGCAACACCAGCCGGCGGCTTTCGGCCAGCAGTGGGTAGCAGAAACTCGCCAAGAGCCCGCCCAGCGCGCCCAGCGCGGCCGACCCGGCCAACTCGAGAAACAGGCCACCCACTTCGGCGGCGGGCGATACACGAAGCTCGCCACCAAGCTTTTCGCCGAAGACGTAAAAAACGCCCACGAACAGCAACTCGAACAGAACGATCGAGACCAGGTTGTTGATCGCCACCAGGGCCTGCGAATACTCGGTCAGCGGGCCCTCGGATTCCATCTCCTTCAGCACGAGGATCGTCGTGGCCGGCGCCGTGGCCAGGGCCATCGCGCCCAGCAACAGCGCGCCGTCCCACCGCTGGCCCAAGAGCCACACGCCCACGGCGACCAACGCGAACGTGGCGACCAGCTCGCCGGCCGAAAAACGCACGACCCGGGGCAATATCCGCCGCAGGCGAACCATCGGGAAATGGCAGCCTAGGTCAAATAGAACCAGCGCAATGGCCAAATTGGTGAGGGGCTCGAACTGCTCGATGTGCGATTCGGGAACCCAATCGAACACCGACGGACCCAGGATCATGCCCGCCAGGAGATACGTTGTCACCTTCGGCAGGTGCAGCACGCGGCCCAGCCCGCCGGCGGCCAGCGCCACGGCCATCAACAGGCCCAACGTCCACAGGGCGTTTGGGTCGGGCAAGTGCATCGAGGATCCTCATCGGGCGAGTCAATTCGTAGGGTGGGCACCGCCCACCAAAAACGCCTCGCCTGGACACCAGGAATGACGTTGGCCGGTGTCCACCGCATGACCGCATATCAGACTTCTTCGGTGGGCGGTGCCCACCCTACATGAAATACCACTCACCGGTCGCGACGACGTAGATGCCCAAGAGCAAATTGGTCACCACGTGGGCCGCCACGCAGTCCCAGAGGTTCCGCGTCTTGACCATCAGCCACGTGACCATCGAAAACCAAACGGCCGCCGCCACAAGCTCGGCCGGGTGCATCAGCATCGGCGCGACCGTCCCGACCACCACGGCCAGCGCGTCGACCTTGCCGAAAGGAACTTCCCACCAGTCGCGGGCCATCACGAACCGCATCAAGAAGCCGCGAAGAAAAAACTCCTCGACCACCGGCACGACCAGGGCCAGTCCCGCGAACCGCACCGCCAGAAATCCCCAGGCCGCCGCCGGCGAGCCGGACAGCTCGGCCAGCGGATTGTACGCGCTGCGGGTCGCCGCGGCGTCGAACATTCCGGCCAATCCCACCGCCTTGCCCAGCCGGTTGTCAACCAGCGGGGCTAGCAAACTGGTTTCGAGCCCCAGTTTACACAGCCCAATCCAAACAACCACGCCCACCACGCCCACCCCGATCGCCAGCGGGCTGACGCGAAAGGGAAACCGCCGATAGCCGGGCCAGACCGCCGCGACGGCCAGAAGCGTCAGGACGATTTTCGCCGTGTAGACCCAGGGATAGTAGGCGTAGGAAATTGCCAACCCCAACGCCCCGCCGTCGCGCGTCGACGTCGGCTCCAACTGGGTCACTACCATGAACACAAGAAACGGCAGCAGAAAAACGATCCACGGCTGCTTCTCGAGTAGCCACGACCAACCACGTTTCTCCGCCGTGGAATCAGGCATAACCTTTGTGTCCCTCTGTGACTCAGCGTCTTGCGCGCGCGAGAATGGCTCACACCCACGACCAGTCGGGATCGGGATCGGTGAGCACTTCCGGCTTGTGGCTCCCTTGGAGCTTGGCCACTTCCTGCTTGGCCGCGGCGACCGACTTGGCGTCGGCGTGGGCTTCCAGCGCGAGCTCGAACGTCCGCGACTCGCCTGGGGCCAGCGCGACGACTCGGCCCTTGGATTCCTCAAAGGTTCGCTCGCTCGGGTAGTTGGTGGCCGGTTCCAAACCGGTCACGTAGCCGTTGGCGGCCGGCTGGGCGTTTTTCCACTGGGTGAAGCAGGGGAGCTGCGCGGAGTTGTACTTGAGACTCAGGCCCTGCGTGCCCGCGGCGTTCGAGAGCAACGTCCGCGTCCAGCCGTCGGCGTCGGCCAAGAGCGTGGCGAAGAAGCAAACGCCTCCGGCGCCGGGTGTTTCGGGGTGATAGGTGTCCCAGGTGTCGATTTTCTCCCATTCGCCGGCGGCGCGCGGGGCAATCCTGGCCACCGGGGCGACAAGTTTCGAGCCGGGGTCGACCAGCGGCAAGCCAAGATTGACGTGGTAGAGCAACTGCATCTGGCTCGGCTCGTCCGACAGATTGGTCACCTCGTCGACGATCCGCACGCCGGGCTCGCCCGGCAGGGTCTTGTAGGTGGTCGTCAAACGGAGCCTGTGATGGTACAGATACCCTTCGTCGACCGTGCCGCCGACGGAAATCTCGCCCGAGGCGTCGTCGATCGCCACGTGGACCTTGGCCGCGGGCGTGTTTTGGATCCGCCCGTGCAGGCCCCAGCGGAGCGTGCCGTTCTCGTTGAACACCGGCGCCCCGTTGCTCCACAGCCCGCATCGGGCCAGCAGTTCGTCGAAGCCCGTGAGCCAGCCCAGGCCGTCGGCCTGCTGAAGATTGACCAGCGCGGGATGGACCGGCCCGACCACGGGCGATTGCCAACCGAGATGGACCGCCCCGAGCGCGGCCCGCCAGAGACCCATCCCCCGGGTCGGGACGACCGTGAAACGAAAGGCCCCGTTGTCGACCTCGACCACGTCGACGCCGTCGCGCGGTCCGCCGCGGAGCCGTCGTTTAGCGATCGTGATGCCCTCGGGTACGCCATCCGCGTCGGCCGAAGTCAACCGAATTTCGTCAACATATTGGTCTTCTTCGACGTCAAGCAGTATCCACGTTCGTTTGGCCATGTTTGAGAGTCTCCTATGCTATGTATGTGTCGGCCTTGCCCCGCTAGCCATGAGGTAGTCGAGCAATAATGGCACCGCTACAGGCCGCCCTAGAAGTCGTCCAAGATCACCTCAAGTTGTTTGACAAGCGGTGGTAATTCAAGAGACACGATCCGCCATAAGATGTCGAAGTCTACCGCATCGTAGCCATGAATGAGGCGATTACGCGTCCCGACAATTTGTCTCCAGGGAATACCGGGATGGGCCTCCTGCACGGTCGGGGAAACGCGGCTGGCCGCTTCGCCGATAATCTCGACTAGCTTGGTCAATCCAAGAGCAAACAGACGGTCGTCGTCAAGATCGCCGCGCGACCGTCCTCGCGAGAGTGCAACGGCTTCCGCCGCATGATCGCGCATGTGACGCAGCGCAATCGTGTCGTCATGTCGCGTCATACAACGTCTCCGCTTCGAGCAGTACCTCATCGCGGAAATACTTGCTCAGCGATGAAGGCGTGTGAAGGTCCACTCGCCGGCCAAAGATCGCCGACAACTCGTCCTGAATTTCGATGAACCCAAAGCCGGGCGTGGCGCCCGGCTCGAATTCGACCAATACGTCCAGGTCGCTTTCGGGACGGAAGTCGTCGCGTAGAACAGAGCCGAAAAGGGCCAGGCGGCAAATGCGGTATCGGCGGCAGAGTTCCGCGATAGTCTCCCGGGATGCTTCAATGCCGTGACAACTCATGCTGATCGAGACCTCCGAAAGACTGTATGTAGTTTATCTGGATATCGCCGATCCACAATAGGGGCCATGGAGATGGGTGTGGTAACGGGTTGTGGAGGTTCGCGGTAGGGTGCCGTGCTTGCACACCGTGGTTGTGTTGCTCGGCCCATTTCCCTCCCCGTGCTCGGTGGGAAGCATCAAGAATACGTTCTACAATCGAAAAGCAGGGCTATGGGCCATTGGCGTAACCACGACGCAATTTCCTCAGGGTCTCCTGGAATTCGCGGTTGCTGTCGGCGAGGTCCCGCTTCTCCTGAAGTTTGATACGTTCCATTTCTCGTCTACATTCAGCACTAGGCTTTGTCGGAAAACGACACGGACGACCGGGGGTGCCCGGGAATGAGCGCAGCGAAGGCCCGGTTTTTCGCGATCTGGGCCACCGCTGCGCTATGGCCCAGGCACCCAACGGGGGTTTTCCGACAAAGCCTAGTTTGGGCTGAATTCGGGCGGGAATTTGACGAAGACGCTGGCTCCGCCGTCGTGTTCCGCGCGTGTCAGGTGGCCCAAAAGCAACTCGGCCCGGCGGTGAACGTTGACCTCGGAGAGAAGGGTTTCCTTGTCGGCAAGCGACAAGTCGAGGGCATGGCCGAGCACGTCGGTGAGGGTGCCCAACGGCAGGCTCGAGTTGAGCAATTGTTCCCATTGCTCGCGCTGCTGTGGCAATCGGGGGAGCAGCCGCGCGAGTCGTTCGTGCAAATCTCGCTTGAGGGTCTCGCGTTGGTCCGCTTGGTTTGGCGGATAGATGTCCTCGCAGAGCATCGCCGTCGCCTCGCGATAATTCTTCCTCGCGGGCAGTTCTTTCAAGAGGCGAACACGCCGCAGCCCCCTCAAGAGGAGATTGCGCGTGCCGTCGTCCAAGAGTTGCGACACGACCACCCTGGCCAAACACGCATAGGGGTGCAGCGGCGGAGACCCCTCGTAGTCGGATTGCCAGCCCGGGGCGAGAACGGCCAGCGTAATGAGGCGGCTGCCGCGAAGGACATCGTCCAGCAGCTCACGATAGCGAGGCTCGGACACGTGCACCGGCTGCATCACGTGGGGAAACAGGACCAGGTCTGGGATCGGAAGCAGGCTCGTGATGCCCGAGAACTCGGCCGGCTTGAAATGGTGGTCTTGGATGGGGGACACGGGGGGAAGGGATTAGGGATTGGGGATTAGCGACATGCGCGGAGCCGCGAGGTCGCCCCACGATCCAGCGGGTCTTTTGTATTATAAGTTCGACGGGGTCTATTCTGGCTGGTTTCTTGGCGGCTTGCCATACGAATTCGACGGGCGAGGTGCCGGTAAGATCGTCTGGCTTGGCCCGCGATCCGGTTGGCGGGATCACGTGAAATGGATCGGGTCGTGGAGGCGGATACTTGACAGACAGGGCAACGAGGCGCCAGAATAGCTCCCCCCGGCGGGGAGGTTTCATGGGTGAGCACTGTCCGTGACCCGACGGGTGGTAACATTGCCAGTCCGCCCAAGGGGTGGTGTGTGCCAACCGTGGATGGCCATTGAGCAATGAATGGAACCGCAACTCCCCAAGCCAAGCGTTACGCCGCCGAGATCGTCCGGCGGCTCGATCGGGCCTATCCGAGCGCGCGGTGTTCGCTTGGCCATGTTTCGCCACTCGAGTTGCTGGTGGCGACGATTCTTTCGGCCCAGTGCACGGACCAGCGGGTCAATCTGGTCACGAAGGACTTGTTCCGGAAGTATTCGAGTGCCGCGGATTATGCCGAGACCCCGATCGCCGAGTTGGAGAAGGCCATCCAGAGCACGGGTTTTTTTCGCAACAAGGCGAAGAACATCCAGCAGTGCTGCCAGCGGTTGGTCAACGAACACGGGGGCCTCGTGCCCCGCGACATGGAGACCCTGGTCGGGTTGCCCGGCATCGGACGAAAGACGGCTAACGTGATTCTGGGCACGGCGTTTGGGATTGCCTCGGGCGTGGTCGTGGACACGCACGTTGCGCGGCTGAGTCGCCGGCTGGGACTCACCCGGCATAAGGACCCAGCGAAGATCGAGCAGGACTTGATGAGCGTGTTGCCGAAAGAGAAGTGGATTGCGTTCAGCCACCAGTTGATTTTGCATGGGCGCGGCACGTGCGCGGCGAGAAAGCCCAGGTGCGACGAGTGCGTGCTGGGCGACGTGTGTCCGCGGATGGGGGTTGAAACGTGAAAAGAATTGAAACCGCGGATGAACGCAAATAGACGCAGATTTAAAGATGTCTTTATTGCTCTGTTGATCTGAGTCCATTTGCGTTTATTTGCGTTCATCCGCGGTTTCGTAATCAAGAGACACGTAAGATAATCTACGAGGTTGTCATGGTATTGTCGGGACACGAGATTCGCGCGCGGTTGGGCAAGGACATCGTCATCGACCCATTCGACGAAGCCAATGTCAACCCGAACAGCTATAACCTCTGTTTGCACGACGAGTTGATGGTGTACGAGGAGGTGTTGCTCGACATGCGGCGGCCGAATCGGGTGCGGCGGATCCCCGTCCCGGCGTCGGGGCTCGTGCTGCAGCCGAACCAGCTTTATCTGGGCCGTACGGCCGAGCGGACCGAGACCCACAACCTCGTGCCGATGATCGAGGGCCGTTCGTCGGTCGGGCGATTGGGATTGTTTGTCCACGTGACGGCGGGTTTTGGCGACGTGGGCTTTTGCGGCTACTGGACGTTGGAGATGTTCGCGATCCAGCCGGTGCGGATCTATCCCGGCGTGCCGATCTGCCAGATCTTCTACCACGAGATCCGTGGCGACATTACGGAGTATGCCAGCACGAAGTACCAGGGCAACCGCGACATCCAGCCGAGCCTGCTGTTTACGGAGTTGAATCCCGACTACGAGCGGGACCCGCAGTTGCGGTTTCCGTTTGGTTTCGAGCGGCCGGGGTAGTAGATGGAAAAAGGGGGACTGGCTCCGTGGCCCATTTTGGTACTGTGCCGCGAGTAGATTCCGCCGCCACGGTGCCTGTCCCCCTTTTTTCGCCGGTCTTCGGGTGGTCCGCTACAAAAGGGGACAGGCACCGTCGCCGCGGACCGTGTTGGCAGAACCATGTTTATCGAGGGCGACGGAGCCTGTCCCCTTTTGCGGGGCTACATCACGGAGAAGTAGTTGTCGACCGCGTGGTCGAGGTATTCTTCGGTGATTTCCAGCGGCCGGTTGTAGTAGGTGCAGAAGTTGCGGATCTGCAGGAGCAGGTCGCGGGGCTGGCAAAATCGCAGCGGCCGGCCTGTCCGTTTGAAGTGCGACTCGACGAGGTATCGGATTGGTTCGGGCCGGTGGGTGAATCCCATTTTGGGGGCGAGCAACTCGAACAGGCGGCAGAATTCGTCTTCGTCCGGGTCGCCAATTTCAATCTTGTAGGGGATTCGCCGCAGGAACGCCTCGTCGACCAGGTCGCGTGGTTCGAGGTTGGTCGAGAAGATGATGAGCTGATCGAAGGGAACGCTGATTTTCTTGCCGTTTTGCAGAGCAAGATAATCGTAGCGTTTCTCGAGCGGAACAATCCAGCGGTTGAGCAACTCGACGATGCTCATCCTCTGGCGGCCAAAGTCGTCGATCACCAGAACACCGCAGTTGCTCTTCATTTGCAGGGGCGCTTCGCTGATGCCCGTGGACCGGTTCAACGTGACCTCGAGCGACTCCATCGTCAGCTCGCCGCCGGCGACGATCGTGGGCCGGCGGATTCGCACCCAGCGCCGGTCGATCTTTTTCTGCTTCAGCATGCTGCTCGAGGGAGGCAGCGGGGCTTCGTCGTGGTTGACCGGGTCGAACAGGCGGAGGATTTCGCCGTCGACCGTGATGGCGCGAGGAATCCAGATGTGCTTCCCAAAGGCGGCCGTCACGCGCTCGGCGATGCTGCTTTTGCCGTTGCCCGGCGGGCCAAACAGAAACAGCCCGCGGCTCGAGTTGATCGCCGGCCCCAGCCGGTCGAGCATCGCCTTATTCAACAGCAGGTCGGCGAACGCGAGGTGCAGATCGTCGGCGGTTGGGTGTTGCTGGTTGAGCGATTGGGCGTGGACGCTGGCGATGTATTCGGCCAAAGCGACCGGGGCGGAGCCGTAGTAGGTGCAATGCATCGCGAAGCGTCGCGCCCGCTCGCGGCCTATCTCAGTCAACTGATAGTCGTAATCGTTCATCGGCGCGGAGCCCCGATGGATGACCAGTTGGTCGGTCTTCAACCGCCACAGGAGCCCTTCGACCAGGGCGAAGGGCAGCTTGACCTGCTCGGCAACGTCACGGCCGATCGCGTTTCCCCGGGCCAAGAGATGCTTGAGGATCAGGGCCTCGACTTCGCTCTCGGTCAGGCCGGCCGCCGCGAGCGACTCGAGCTCGGTGGGCACGAAGTCGTTGCGGAGATGTTCGGCGTCCGCGGCTTCTTCTTCGGTGGGCACGGCCGGCGCGGCAGCGGCGGCCTTGTCGGCGTCCTTTTGGGCCGCCATCTGGTGGAGCCGCTCAATCATCGAGGCGAACGTTTCGTCCGAATTGGCCGCCGCATCTTGCTGTAGCTCGTCGTCGGGCTCGGACGCGGCAAGCGAGTTCCACGGATCGGACCCGTCGGCAGTCGTCTCGCCGCGCGCGACTCGCGAAAGCAGATCTCGGTCAGGCTGGTCAGCCATGATGTATCTCAGGTTTCAGAACGTGTTTTGAAATTGCTAAAATGGTGGATTCGCAATGCCGGGTGGCACGCCCTGAGGCACG
>Ga0307430_1001264_pt1 | contig 19009 bp, 15 predicted proteins | sample SalMarWE160130MG_FD_202159 | JGI IMG/M metagenome (GOLD analysis project Ga0307430, IMG submission 202159) | Salt marsh sediment microbial communities from the Plum Island Ecosystem LTER, Massachusetts, United States - WE1603-130 | ecosystem: Environmental > Aquatic > Marine > Intertidal zone >...
TACGAAAGAAAGTCAGACAGATGATAGAAGCCGGGGGTGGTTTTATTCTCGTTCATGTCGCCACGCCTGTGGAAGTGTGCGAGCAGCGAGACCGCAAGGGGCTCTACGCCAAGGCACGTGCGGGAATAATCAAGGAGTTCACCGGTATATCGGATCCTTACGAGGAACCGGATGATGCGGACGTAGTGCTGGATACAACCGACTCATCACCGGAAGAATGTGTACAGGCGGTCATTCTGCACCTTGAGAAAGAAGGCTACATAGGTTCAAATGGATGACGTCAGGTGACACAACTTTGCAGCCGTTACTCATTTAGCAACAGCCCGGAGACTGTTCTTTACTCAGCAGGAGCATAGATGACAGAAGAGCATTATTATCCGATGTCCGAGGCCGTGCGAGCAGCATACCAGTCAGGGCAAGAGGACGAGGCCATAGAGCCACTGGTTCGGGTGGATGGTATGGGCCAGCCCGTGGGCCGCATCGGCGACGGCGACTACATCATCTTCTACGATATTCGCGGCGAGCGCGAGATTGAACTGACCAGTGCTTTTGTGACGCCGGAGTTTCCGCACTTTCCCCAACAGCCAATCAAGGTGCACTTTGCCACCATGATTGAGTATGCCAGGAGCCTGCCCGTACAGGTTGCTTTTCCCCTTGTACGCCATATCCGCCACACACTGGGTGAGGTTGTTAGCGCACATGGCCTTCGTCAGGTCAAGATTTCAGAATCTGAAAAGGCCATACACGTGCAGTATTTCCTCAATGGCAAGCGGGAGGAGTCTTTCCCGGGAGAGACCCACGTTGTCGTTCCGTCCCCGGAGACGCAGAACTACGCAGAAGTGCCGCAAATGAATGCCGAAGTTGTGGCCGAAACAGCCGTGAAGGTTATGAACGACCCGGAAGCTGCCCTGATTATAGTTAATTTTTGCAATGTGGACGTAATTGGGCATATAGAGGACCGTGCAGCCATCCTGCGGGCTGTTGCAGAAGTGGATAAGTGCATTGGCCGTGTTTTGGAAGCGGCCCAAGACCACGGTGTAACAGTGGTGGTGACTGCAGACCATGGCACAGTGGAACGCTGGCTCTACCCTGAAGGGACTATCGATACAGGCCATACCGACAGCCCTGTGCCCTTCACCGTCGTCGCCCCGGAGCTGCGGGGTTCCACATTGCGCAATGGGGGGGCATTGACCGACGTTGCACCGACTATGTTGCACCTTTTGGGTTTGCCTAAGCCTGTGGAGATGACGGGGCAGAACCTGTTATTAGACGGCCAACCAGACGGCCAGCCCAAGCGTCGTCGCGTACTTATCATCATAGCCGACGGCTGGGGAGCCCGCGACGAGGCGCGGGGAAATCTGATACTGGAAGCCCGGACGCCGGTGATGGACAAGCTGCAGCAATATTGGCCAACCACCCGGCTGCTGGCAGCGGGCGAAGCCGTTGGGATGCCTGCCGGCACTGTGGGCAATTCCGAGGCCGGGCACCTGCATATTGGGGCCGGACGGCGCATTCTATCCGACCGCATGCGCATCGACCGGGCAATCGCCGATGGCTCGTTCTTTAGCAACGAGGCGTTTCGCTGGGCGATGGAAGGGGCCAAGCGTGATGGCACACGTCTGCACCTGCTGGGGATTGTCTCTTTTTACAGTTCGCATGGTTCGGTAAATCACCTAAAGGCGCTTCTGGAGATGGCCCGCAGGGAAAAGGTATCCCAAGTGTATGTTCACGCTATGCTGGGTCGCAGGGGTGAGCGCCCCGAAAGCGGAGCGCACTACATAAAGGATGTTGAACAGGAAACCGAGCGTTTGGGTACAGGCGTGGTTGCATCGGTAATCGGTCGTTTCTGGAGTCTGGACCGGGAGGAAAACTGGGACCGCATCGAAAAGACGTATCGCTGGCTCGTGGAAGGCCGGGGCCAGACAGTACCGGCTTGAACCGAGTAAATGGAACAGAAACAGAGTTGGATATTGCCACTTCTTAGTCACTTCTCGGCATCGCCAGAAACTCCTGATGTTGCAGAGGGTATTGTATAATTCTTTACTAAGGTCGTAAAGTAAGGCGAGTAGTATGCTAAAGAAACTGTTAGCTTCACAGCTTCGTATCAATATGGCAACCGGTGTGGTCACCCACTGCTTAAACACTGCTGTTCTGGCGGTGAGCTATCCGGTCTATTTGCACTTTCTCGGCTACGAAAGATATGGTCTTTGGCTGGCCTTGGGGGTCGTGTTTGCCCTTGCCCGGCTCAGTGACCTCGGAATGACCCATGCGGTAACAAAGCTCATCGCTGAAGAGCATGGAAAGGGCAACACACAAGCTGCCCAACAATACATAGCTACTGCAATTCTGATTCTTTGTATTGTTAGCGGGATTATTCTTGCGGTCATTCTTACATTCAAAGCACAAATTATTTCCGCCTTCAAATTCACGGAGGAAACCTCGAAACTTGCGATGTGGTTTTTGCCTTATATTGCTATACTGTCAATTTATACCCTGGTGGTTCAAGTGTTGATGGCGACTCTTGCGGGCCTCGGACGAATGGATCTTTCACACTATATTGAGACAGTGGGACGAATAGTTATGATATGCACTGCGGTTCCTCTTCTTTATCTCGGGTATGGTCTTAAGAGCTTACTCTTTGCCACCGCATTCTCTCTTCTTGCGAAGCATCTGCTCAGCCTGTTCTTTATCCACCGGACAGTTTCTTTTCAACTTGTAAAGATAAGCAATATTCGTAAACACTGTTTCAAGAGACTCCTGAACATCGGGATAGGTCTCTTCGGTGGCTCAGTCGTGCGCCTGGTAGGAATTCCTTTCAACAAATTCATGTTGGCTCGATATGCAGGAGTGGACAGCTTACCGGTTTTCGACATTGCTTATCGAGGAAGCTTTCAGATTCACGGTATCCTCAACGTTGCCTTTCGTGCTCTGATGCCCGAAGTTAGCCGAATCACCAGCGAAATATCAACAGCCGCAATCAATAAAATTAGAGCATTGATGCGACAGGCACAATACCTGATTCTATTCTGGGCAGCGCCGTTGTACGCCATATTACTTTTATTAGCCGATCCTCTGTTCAAGATTTGGTTGGGTGAATCCTTTGTAGATACTATTCCATCAACTTTTCGTGTCGTATTCATTGCGAGCTTCATTAATCTGCTATTGGTCCCCGCATATTATTTCCTGATCGGTATGGGCAAGATAAAGCCTGTCTTTATATTCCCCTGCATCATTTGGTTAAGCGATATTGCCCTCCTGCTGATTTTCAGTTTGTTTTTCCATAAGCTCTCGCCTATTGTTGCTGCCGGGTGTTTTGCTGTATCCTGCACAGTGTCAAGTTCTTATCTGATATGGAATTATTGCTCTATTATGAAGAGGTATGCTGAAGCAACATCATCAATTGACAAACTCAGCAGTGTCCAAACAAACATTTCGAACAGATAGCTAACACAGCCATTAAAAAAGGAACTATTCAGTAGGAACGTGAACATGCATACTAATTGCAAAACAGTTATTTTCATACATATTCCCAAAGCCGCCGGTACGACATTTAAGGAAATATTGTGGCGACAATACGGGTATCGAAACAGCTTTAAGGTCCAACCTGGTGAGCGCACACAGCCTTCCATTGACAAATTCCGGCAGCTCCCGGAAAGTAAGAAGTCACGCTTTCGTCTTATCTATGGCCACATGCCCTTTGGCCTTCATAAATGGCTGTCCCAGTCTGCCGCTTACATAACAATTCTGCGCAACCCACTTGAGCGAGTTGCATCCGAATACTATTATGTACTCAGAACACCTATACACCCCCTAAACTCTGAGCTTGTCGGCAAGAATCTATCTTTGCAGGATTATATTCGAAAAATAGCGGATATGAATACAACAAACCTCCAAACTCGCTGGGTTTCCGGATGCGTGGACTTCGATTCAGTGATGCCGCCATACGAAGACCTTCCCGCCAATGCGCTCGACCTGGCAAAAGAGAATATTAAGAATTGTCTCAGCGTCTGCGGTTTAACCGAGCGGTTTGATGAATCCCTTTTGCTGATGCAGAAAATTCTCGGATGGAAGAATATATATTATATGCGCAGAAATGTGGGGAAACAGCGAGCGTCGAAAGATCAACTTCCGGCTGCAACTCTGCGTTTGATAGAAAAACACGAGGAAAAAGATTTGGAGCTTTTTGAATATGCCGCCAAGAGGTTGGCTGAAATGCTCGATGCCAACAGTATAGGTGATGAAACAATTCGCTCGTTTCACTCCGAGAATAGGCTATTGGGCCCTCCGCTCTGTATATATGAACTCTTTGTCCGAAAACTTAGCACAATAGCAAATACCCTGTTACATTTTCAATAGTGACCCTTATGCACGGTAATTCCGAAACAGTTATCTTCATACATATTCCAAAAGCCGCTGGTATGACACTCTATCAAGTACTGAATCGCCAATATAAAACACAATATAACCAGTACATAGATGCAGGAAAATCCAAACAGCGTTGTATCGATGCTTTCCGAGAACTCCCGGAGGAAAAAAGGGCCCATTTGCGCTGTATTCGGGGTCATATGCCTTTCGGATTACACCAATGGCTACTCCAGACTACCAAATACATAACAATCCTGCGCAATCCAGTTGAGCGAGTTGTATCCGAATACTATTTTGTACACAGAAAATCTGCACATCCTCTCCATTCCAAGTTTATTGAAAAGAATATATCTTTGGAGGGGTATGTTCGAATGATGTCAGATACGAATACTACAAACCTCCAGACTCGCTGGGTTTCCGGATGTGTGGACTTCGATTCAGTGATGCCGCCATACGAAGACCTTTCCGCCAATGCGCTCGACCTGGCAAAGGAGAATATCGAGAATTTTTTCAGCGTCTGCGGTTTAACCGAGCGGTTTGATGAATCCCTTTTACTGATGCAGAAAATTTTTGGATGGAAGAACGTATATTATATGCGCAGAAATGTGGGGAAACCGCGAGCGTCGAAAGGTCAATTTCCGGCCTCAACTCTGCGTCTGATAGAAAAACAAGAGGAAAAAGATTTGGAGCTTGTTGAATATGCCGCCAAGAGGTTGGCTGAAATGCTCGATGCCAATAGTATAGGTGATGAAACAATTCGCTCGTTTCGCGCCAAGAATAGGCTATTGGGCCCTCCGCTCTGTATATTTGAACTCTTTGTTCGAAAACTTAGCACAATAGCAAACACCAAGTTACACTTTCGATAGTGACCCTTAATTTTTCGTAGCGACAGACATGTCTATTTACATATTGTTGACAATAATCGTGCAACAGTCCCAGAGTATCACTCACTAATCATAGTCAATAAAGTAAAGTAATGTGTATATTTTGATGCTATGCCGTACATGACTTTTTTCTTTTGAAATACAATAATACAATAAGGAATGAAGATTATCAATCAGAGAATTTCTTTTACCAAGTGTAACTGGATAGACTATCTGGTCATTATAATACTACTATTTATGTCCGGTAATCCGGCGTTCATGGGTGGAGTCCGGCAGGAGGTTTATACTATAATAGCCAGCAGCCTTTTTTTTATCATCCTTGTCGTGCAGCGAAAATTCCTGCCTACAACTCGCTTTGTTATTGTGCTATTAATATTCTGTAGTATTCTCGTAATACAGTGCATCACGTTTGACTCCTGGCCATTTCACACAATGCTCGGATTTCTCTTGCGTTTGTTTATTGGATATGCGGCTGTTCGCCTGGTAAAAGAATTCCCCCGAAAATATGTTGACGTTTTGTTTTATACGTGCCTGATTAGTCTCTTTTTTCATTCGTTTGTGATTCTGCACACTACTATAGGAATCGACCTGATAAAGTATTTTGCACCTCTGGACAAAATAGCCAATCCGTCCCAGGGATTTCATTTTTTTATTCACAATTTTATGTACTATGCCAGAGTTCCAGAGAGTTCCCAATTCAACCGCTTTGCATACCTGCTTCCTTTCAGAAACTCATCTCATTTTTGGGAACCTGGTGTTTTCGCAGCATATCTTTTGTTAGCTATTGTCTTTCTCGGTTCAACGAGAGATAAATTTGATAAACGGCGATACAGAAATATTTTTGTCGTTTTGGTTTTTACACTGCTCACAACGATGTCTACGACCGGATACATCTTGCTACCCTTATGCTTGTTGTTTCACCTAAGAGGAATTCACCTAACCGTAAGGCATGTGCCCAAAATGCTGGGACTCGCTCTGATCTTTGCTCTTTTTTGCGTTGCAGCCTATCACTTAGATTTTGTCGGGGAGAAAATAAGAGAACACCGCGATAAAATAGTTTACCGTGAACCGGGCTGGCGAGTTACAAGATTCGGCGGCTTGATATTTGATTTTGAATATATAAAACGGCGTCCATTTTTTGGCTGGGGTCCAAATCACACAACCCGATATATGCTTCACGGTGGAGAGAGTGTAGGGGGCATGGGAAATGGTCTGTCTGATTTCACAGCGAAGTTTGGATTGCTTGGTCTAATAACTGTCCTTATATCCATCTGGATAGGTGTGTACAAGTTGGAGAAGCACAATTTTATGAAAGCAACTTTGTTTATTTTTTTCATAATTATGGTGTTAAATGGTGAGCATTTACTGAATTATTCCGTGTATTTGGGACTTATGTTCCTCGAGCCTTACTTTGAAAATTCGCACACAAAGGAAGTCCCGGAATTCATGGTTCACAGCATACAAAGGTTTCCGGGTAATTGGTAACAAAATTGATAGAGGAGATGTGGCCTGAGAGAAGACATTTATCAGGAATTTTCTGAAAGGATTGAACATTGGTTATGACGAAAACTAAGCATGCCTTTCTAATGAAGAGGCGGTATTACCGTAAGAAGATACAGTATTTCTTAATGCGTCACGTGATTCCGGTAAGTCATAGGGACTTAAAAGCGTTTCACACCGGACCAAAAGTATTCGCCAATAGCATACCCAAAGCAGGCACGAATTTGCTGAAGAGAACGTTAAACCTGTTGCCCTGTGTGGTTCCATGGTGGACATATCACATCGACGAAACGATACCGGGAATTCTCGATCAGTTACACACAGTAAAGAACGGTCAGGTGGTAACTGCCCACCTGCCATGGAGCAAGTCCCTTGTTGAAATTCTAATATCTAAAGGTTTCGGAATTCTTTTCATCATCCGCGACCTCCGTGACAAGGCCGTTTCGGATGTTCATTACATGGTGCACAAATCTACCGACCATCAACTGCACCGGTACTTTAGTTCGCTGAACTCCGACGAGGAGCGCCTGATGGCTTATATCCGCGGCGTGCCTGAGCATTGCTACCCAGGTGGCATACGGCCCAAACTCTGGGAAGACCATACAAAATCCATGTTGCCATGGTTGGATGAGCCTAACTGCATGACAATCCGTTTTGAAGACCTTATCGGGAGTAGCGGTGGCGGTAGTGATAAAAAGCAAATAGAGACCGTTGACTCGATTGTGAAGCACATAGGCATCGAACTTTCGCAAGAAGAGATCCAACAAATCGCAGCCAAAAGCTTTTTCGCGGGCTCCCGAACATTCCGAAAAGGTCAGATCGGTGACTGGCGTAATCATTTCACCGAAGAACATAAACAGATTTTTAAGGAAGTCTATGGGGATACCCTGATAAAGTTGGGTTATGAGAAGGATTATGATTGGTAAAGTATGGGAAATCGAAAAAGAAAAAGATTTGTTATCTTAATCGAGGACGATTTTGAGATTTTGGGCAACGGTTTGGGTAATGTTGCTTATCAGCAATACTTGCCAGCGCTATTTTTAATGAATACTGCGGAAGAATTCGGCACCAAAATAACCTTTATGGTTGATGTTGCTCATCAGCTTGCTCTGAGCAGGTATCAACAGAATAACCCTAATCTGCGTATACAAAAGAATTTGTGGGACGAAACTGTCCGTATGATGAAGGAACGTGGGTTTGATGTTCAACTGCATATCCACTCTCAATGGATAGAGCCTGTATATGAAGATGGGCACTTTAAGTTGAACAGAAACTGGAATATCGGTTGCTGCAAACCGTCCGAACAAAAGCAGATTCTATCTGACTCCGTTAAATACTTGAAGTGCATTCTCAAGCCGATTGACCCAGATTATCGGGTTATTGCATTTAAAGCCGGAGCGTGGGGGCTACAACCTTCGTTCCCTCTGCTACAGGAGCTCAGCAACGTAGGTATTCGAATTGTCATGGGCGTACGAGATAACTTCAGAGTACCTAATGCTTCAATTGACTACACCGGGTTAGAAGAAAAATATTTACCCTACCAACCCCTTCTTACTGACATAACCAAAGTCGCATTAGAAAGGAACGATTTAGTTGTAATCCCACTGCAACCCTACGCCCCGGATCTTCTCACGTTATTGCGGATGTCTTGCCGTGTTGCGGTAAACAAAATCCGTTACAAAAACAGGTTACCTTACTACCATGAACAACCGATACCCGAACAAGCGAGGAAAATGTCTCCTTTTGCATGGTCGAATGGTTTTCGATTCTCCATACGTCCCTATCTTACCCATCTTAAGATCGGAAACCAGCCTTTCTTTTACCTAAAAGCTTCTTTTGACGCTGTTCTAAGGAGGTTGCGCGCTTATGACTTAGAGCGAATACCCATCGTGATAGAGAGTCATACGAAGCAGTATCATAATGTCTATGGGGAGATAAAGAGATTCATCGGCTACATAGCTGAGCGTTATGAGGCCGAAGTGGAATTCAAGGACATGACCAGCTATTTGAAAGAGATTGATGAAGATCCGGACCTAGTGACGGTGAGGAAGTGAAAATAGACGTTAGGGAATTGGCAGAAGCGAAAGCACACATTGAATCAGTGTAAATTCTTTTCTGTAAATCCGGTATGAACGGGCATATGGTGGAGCGGAGCCGAGCATAGCGAGCCGAAGCGACAGCACATGCGAAATTAGCTTGAAAACATGCTTATTGTCAGGAGATAACCGCTGTCCACTCGTAGCAGGTTGACACGGATTTCTCCAAGGAAAGATTTATGCAATGCAGAATTTGCGAAAATGAGAAGGGGAACAGGCTATTCAAATTCAAAGAGATGCATATCGGTCTTCGAGAGGAGTTTACGTATTTTCAATGTGTCAACTGTAGATGCATCCAAATTGAGGAAATTCCTGAGAATATGTCAAAGTATTACCCATCAGAGTACTATAGTTTTAATCTTTCTCCTAAATCTGAAAATGTTATTAAACAGGCAATCAGAAGACAAAGGGATTATTATGCACTTTTCAATAGAGGCTTTATTGGAGGTTTCATTTACCGTTGGTTTCCTTCGCCTGTAAAGTTGCGAAGTCTATATAGGGTGAGCTCATTAACAAAAGATTCAACAATATTAGACGTAGGCTGCGGCAACGGATACTTCCTGCGGGTCCTTAGAGATTTCGATTTCAAGCACTTGGTCGGAATCGATCCGTATGTGAGAAAAGGGGAAGATTATGGGGATCACGTGAAGATTCTTAAGAAATCAATTCACCAACTTTCCGGCAAGTACGATTTGATTATGTTTCATCATTCTTTTGAGCATATTCCCGACCCCTGTGATACTTTGCTTGCTGTCGGCCGTCTGCTGTCTTCCGATGGGACTTGTTTGATTAGAATACCTGTTGTCGATTCTTGGGCCTGGAAGAACTACAAAGAGAACTGGGTACTAATTGATGCTCCCAGACATTTTTTCCTGCATTCGTATGCAAGCATGCAGATATTAGCTGAGCATACGGGATTCAAAATCAGAGAGGTTGTCTGTGATTCCGGACTGAATCAATTTTACGGAAGTGAGCAATACAAAAGAGATATTCCTTTGGTTGCGGATAATTCATATAAGGTTAATCCTTCAAAGTCAATATTTTCAAAAAAGGAAATAAGGCTCTTCAAAAAAAAGGCTAAACAATTGAATTCCATAGGACAGGGCGATCAAGCTGCGTTTTATTTGGAGAAGATTCATTCATGAACAAGAATATTTTGATTACGGGTGGAGCTGGATTCATAGGCTCGAATCTGACACTGAAGCTGATCGCAAAGGGTTATAATGTTACCGTTATGGACAACCTTTCTCCACAAGTGCACGAAAAGGGCGAGTTTTCTCCCTCGTACTTGTCGATAAAGGATAAGGTCAGTTTCATAAAGGGAGATGTTCGAAATATTTCGGATTGGGAGAAAGCCATACAGCACCAACACATTCTTGTTCATTTGGCGGCCGAAACAGGCACAGGTCAATCAATGTATGAGATTTCACAATATGTTGAAGTTAATGTTCAAGGCACGGCAAATTTACTTCACTACCTTACTAATTTTAAACATTCGATAGAAAAAGTAGTTGTTGCATCCTCAAGAGCCGTTTATGGGGAAGGGAAATATTTCTGCAGAGAACATGGAACTGTGTACCCCAACGAACGCAGAGAAATTGATTTGCAGAATGGCCAATTTGATTGTACCTGCCCCGTTTGCGGCAATATTGTCGAACTTCGAGCTACCGATGAGGATTCCAGGCTACATCCGGCTTCTGTGTATGGAATAACAAAGCAGAGTCAGGAGCAAATAGTGTTGACTGTCTGCAAATCACTGGCTATTGACGGCATTGCTTTTCGATACCAGAATGTCTATGGGCCGGGGCAGTCTTTATCCAATCCCTATACCGGCATTTTGTCCATATTCTCTACTCAAATCAAAAACAACAACGAAATCAACATTTTTGAGGACGGAAAGGAAAGCCGCGATTTCGTATACATCTATGATGCGGTCGATGCCACTATATTAGGCATTGAAAATAATGACATTACCAGTGATATTTTTAATGTTGGAGCAGCTACACCTATTGACGTACTGACAGTAGCGCAAAGACTACTAAGAGAATATAATTCTACTGTTTCATGTGCAATTACAGGTAATTTTCGACTTGGGGATATACGGCACAACTATGCAGATCTAACCAAGACCAGGGCTTTGCTGGGATATGAACCCAAATATCATTTTGATGAAGGCATTTCAAAATTTGTAGAATGGGTAAATGAGCAGGAAATCAAGGAGGATAACTTCAACAAGAGTATTATAGAAATGAAAGAAAAGGGCTTGTTTAAGTAGAAAGAGGGTATGGCATGAGCGAAGACAAGTTCCTGGACGGCAAACGAGTATTGTTCCTCGGTTACGAACATTATGATTATTGCACCCACATAAGGACGGCCCTCAAGAAAGCCGGGGCAATAATAGACTATTTCTCTGTTATGAAATACCGCACAGCAGTGGAGAAACTTATCTATACGTTCTTACGGAACATAAGCACAAAACGATTCTTGGATTACAATAGAGCGTACAGTCGAAGCATTCTCAAAAAAACAAGAAACAGACACTATGATTATATTCTCGTAATCCTTGGGTTTCAGTTGCCGAATGAGTTCTACATTGAGCTAAGGCGCCGTAACCCAAAGACAATATTCTTGAGCTACCAGTGGGATTCAGTTAAGAAAACGGTGCACGGAAATACCATTCTCGATATTGTTCCATTCTTTGATAAAGTTTATTCCTTTGACAGGAAAGACTGCGAAACCTATGAGAATCTGCATTACCTGCCTTTGTTCTACACCGAGAAATATGAGCAATTGAGGAAGGACTCTTCGAGTATTCCGCAGGATATCGAGCTGTTGTTTATCGGTTCTCTTTGCCGATACAGACGATATCATTATGTTAAAGAGATTGAAAGACTTTGTTCGGCCCAGGGAGTCAGATTTTTTCACTACTTGAATGTTAGTGTAAGGTTCTACTTTAGAAGTCTCTTGAAAGGCTGCAAACTTTCAAAAGTTCATTTCAAGCCGTTATCACAAAAGGAAATTATAGAATATTACAAGAGGTCAAAGGTGATAATCGACTTGCCTCAACAACTTCAAACGGGCTTGAGTATGAGAGTTCTCGAAGTGTTGGGAGCCGGGAAAAAACTAATAACTGCGAACAGTAGCATTGTTAGGGAGCCATTTTATGATGAGGAGAACATATCGATAATTGATCCAAATAACTTGTCATTAGATGTAGACTTCATTAAGGGTGCCGGCACTAATTGGAATAGTAAATTAGAAGATTATTCTATTTCAAGTTGGGTGAAAAACATATTTAGCTAAAAATACAGTTATGAAGCAACTCACACAGAAACTCAAATCCGGTGCAATAATGATTCAGACATTGCCGATGCCGGTCGTATCAGCAGGGATGGTGCTGGTAAGAAATCATTATTCGGTCATCAGTGCCGGAACGGAGAGCTCGACAGTAAAGGCGGCTCGCAAGAGTCTGATCGGCAAGGCAAGAGAACGGCCCCAGCAGGCGAGACAGGTGGTCGATTCATTAAAGAAGCAGGGCCCTGTCAAGACTTATCGGAATGTGATGAAAAGGCTCGAAGCCTACTCGCCGCTGGGCTACAGTTGTGCCGGCAAGATTATAGATGTCGGGTCTGGGGTCACGCAGTTTGCAGTTGGCGATAAGGTCGCCTGCGCCGGTGTAGGCTACGCCAATCATGCCGAGGTAGTCTGTGTGCCGGTTAATCTATGCGTAAAGTTACAGCAGGACACTAATCTTCAGAAGGCAAGTTATAATACGCTTGGTGCTATTGCCCTGCAGGGAATCCGTCAGGCAGACCTGCGACTTGGTGAGAATTGCGCGGTAATTGGCATAGGACTTATTGGCCATCTTACGTGCCTTATGCTGCGGGCCAGCGGGGTGCACACATATGGGATCGACATCGATCCGGTTACTGTGGAATTGGCGCGGAAATACTGTGCCGACCGTGCTTGGGTACGCTCTGATGCAGGTATCACCGAACAGATTAAGAATCTCACTGGTGGACTTGGAGTCGATGCTGTGATTATCACGGCTGGAACATCGAGCCTTGATCCGATCAATCTCGCCGGAGAAATCGTCCGCAAGAAAGGTCTAATCGTCGTAGTTGGGATTGTACCAACAGGATTTGACTACGACCCATACTACAAAAAGGAATTGGAACTACGAATGTCATGTTCATATGGGCCGGGGCGGTATGACCCGGACTATGAAGAAAAGGGGATCGATTACCCGGCGGCGTACATACGCTGGTCTGAGAACCGCAACATGCGGGCCTTCCAGGAACTTGTACATTCAGGTCGGATCGACCTGGATTATCTTACCACGCACAAGTTTCCACTGGATCAGGCTCCGAAGGCTTACGACATGATCGTGGAACGTGCGGAGCCATTCCTTGGCGTGGTTATCGAGTATGATACCGACAAGCCTTTGGAGCGGCAACCGGTGGTGGTGAATACATCCTCGTCTGTCGGCACGGTTGGGATTGCCTTCATTGGTGCTGGCAGTTACGCTCAGGGCAGCCTATTACCGAACATTCCGCGCAAAAGTGCTAAGGTGGTTTGCAAAGGCATCATGACACACTCCGGGACGACTTCAAAGCGAGTGGCAGAGCGATACGGATTTGAGTTCTGCACCTCAAACTTGGCGGATATCCTGGGAAATGTGGATATCAACACAGCCTTCATCGCTACTCGGCATGATTCGCATGCCGAGTATGTACTCAAGGCACTCAAGGCAGGTAAACATGTGTTCGTGGAGAAGCCGCTCTGTCTAAATGTTGAAGAGTTGAGAAAGATTGAGAATGCTTATTACGCAGGACACGAAGGAAAACATTTACAGTTGATGATTGGCTTCAATCGGCGCTTTGCACCACATGCAGTGGCATTGAAGCAGCAGCTTAACGAAGGGCCTGTCGCGATGATTTACCGAGTCAATGCCGGGGCAATCCCGAAAGATAGCTGGTTCCAGGACCCCGAGATCGGGGGGGGACGGGTCATTGGAGAAGTCTGCCATTTTATCGATTTTCTGACATTCATCTGCGGCGCACTACCTGTACGTGTATATGCTTCGGCACTTCCAGACCCACATCATCTGAATGATACGGTCACTATCAATTTGGACTTTGCTAATGGCTCAGTTGGAACGGTCTGTTATTTCGCTAATGGATCTGAGAAACTTCCTAAAGAGTATGTCGAGGTTTATCAATCAGGGCTGACCGGGGTCATCCGGGATTTTAAGGAAATGGAAATTTTCGGCAAAGGCAGGCGGAAGCGCAAGAAGTTCCTGAGTCAAGACAAGGGGCAGGGACGTATGTTAAGCACATTTATTGATCGGCTCAGCAATGGTGGTGCTCCATTGATTAGGCCAGATGAAATATTTGCCGTTACCAAGGCAACTTTTGGTGTTCTTGAATCTTTGCAGAGCCGCAAGGCAGTTTTTATCTGACCTCGATTTGAATATTCGAAATGGATATAAGACCATATTTACAGACAATCCTTTCCTACATCGAATCCAACGACTATGCCGGCTATGACCCTTATGATGCTTTGAACAGCCCGCTGCTTAACCTGCTTAGCAGCAAGAGTAAATGGACGAAGATCGCTTTTACACAGTTTTTGAAACGATGCCCGCTTAATCTTCGGCCGATGCTCGGTGTAAAGAAAGGACACAATCCAAAGGGTATTGGGCTGTTTCTCTGGGGATATACTAAGCTTTACGCCATCGAAAAACGGGAAGAGTATCTTGAAAAGATCAACTATCTTCTCTACCTGCTGGACAAGCTCAAGAGCAAAGGGTACTCTGGAAGCTCCTGGGGATACAATTTCGACTGGCAATCAAGTACTTATCTTCGACCTAAAGCGACCCCTACTGTGGTAAACACTTCCTTCATCGGTCATGCGCTGCTTGATTGCTATGAGTCCACCAACAAACAGGAAGCCCTTGATATGGCTATTCCGATAAAGGATTTTATCCTTAATGATCTCCAACGGACTTGGTTGGAAGATACTTTCTGTTTCAGTTATACTCCTGTTGACATGGCCGTTGTCCATAACGCCAATCTTCTTGGTGCATCTATCCTTATTCGATTAAAACGATACTTTGATAAACCTGAATTAGGAGACGCAGCCTCAGCAAGCCTGGCTTATACTATGAAACACCAGTTGCCTGACGGTTCGTGGTACTATGCTGATACGCCCAGCCAGAAACGGATCGACTCCTTTCATACAGGATTCAACTTACAGGCAATTCGATATTTCCTCCAGGAAGGCTACGCTCCGGAGTACCAGGAAGCATATGAGAGAGGGGTCAGCTATTATGCGGATAATTTCTTCCAAAAAGATGGAACACCAAAATATTATCATGACCGCGTATATCCTATAGATATCCATGCACCTGCCCAGGCGATTGCTTTCTTTTCTTGTATGGACAGCAAATACAAGGAATTGGCCGATAGGGTACTTCGTTGGATGCTGGACAATATGTTTACCAGCAAAGGCTGGTTTTACTATCAGAAGAATAAGGTTTATACAAACAAGATACCATACATGCGATGGAGCCAAGCTTGGGCTTTTCACGCATTAACAGAATACATGGTTGCAAATTCGAAGCAAAAGGCAAATGCTAATAAACAAAGCTGTTGAAAAGATTAAGATTCTTAGTGTTTCTGTGACCGTTTTTGGCTCCTATTCACATGCGGTTGAAAGCATAATAGACAGAATCAAAAACGGGCAAAAGTCACTTTGTTTTGCTATCAATCCTGAAAAGATCTATCGCGTCCAGTCTGACATAGAGCTTAAGGAAGTGATAAACACCGCAGATATTCATATTTGTGATGGAGTCGGCGTAGTAATTGCAACTAAGATTTTATATGGCAGGAGAATCCACAGAATCACAGGCATTCAACTTTTTTGTGACCTTGTAGCAAGGGCCGAGAAGGAAGGACTGAAAATTTTTATACTTGGCGCCTCGCCTGAAGTCAACAAGGGCGCTTGTGAGAAGCTTTTGGCTAAACATCCCAACCTTCAGATAGCTGGCCGGCAGAATGGATACTGCAGTGATAGCGCAACAATTGTAAGAATGATTAACGATTCCGGAGCCGATATGCTGTTTGTAGCGATGGGGTCCCCTAAGCAGGAATTCTGGATTGCTGAGCACAAAGATGCTATCAATGTCCCATTTTGTATGAGTATTGGGGGCACATTGGATGTGGTCAGCGGGAAAACCAATAGGGCACCGCGCATTTTTCGTAAGACCGGGACTGAGTTCCTATACCGTTTGATAAGAGAACCCAAAAGATGGAAAAGGCAGATAGCTCTGCCAAAGTTTGTCTTAATGGTCCTTAAGTCAAGGTTTCTGACTGGAAATCGACAAATGCAATATACACACGACAACACCGGTCGTCTGGAGTAAGTTTATATGAAAATCATCAATGTTGTTGGTGCTCGGCCTAATTTTATGAAGATAGCTCCCATTATGGATGCCTACAAAGCTTCAAAAGTTATTGAACCACTTCTGGTTCATACTGGCCAACACTATGATGAGAAAATGAGCGACTTATTCTTCCGCCAGCTTGGCTCTGTCTGATTGCGTTGACAAAATAGGAATTAAACTAAACCTACAAGTACATAAAAAAGCGCTGCACCTGACCGCTATTCCGCAGCGCTCCATAGTGGCTGGTCCTTGTAGATACTTTTACTGCGACTGTTACTTATCCATCTTCCGCAGGAGGTAATGCCGTCTCAATTACAGGAGAATAGTCTCGACAAGCTGCAACATGTTGCGGCATACGGAGTAATTACGTTTCTTTTTATTCTTTCGCTGAAGGTTACGACTACTCTATCCTTGTTTGCATCATTGCTGTTTCGCCTGCAATTACCAACTTACTCTCAATGATTTCGTGGACATTATGCTTAAACATTCCCCCTGGCTTTTGACTGTAATCTATTGACAGCCAATCTTCAATCTTTGAAAGCTAACAGTCGATAGCAAATCGGTTGAAGCCAAAAAGAAAATACCGGGATCGTTTGGCAGTTTCGGAGCTTTTCACGAAGTTCTGCTGAAATTCGCCTTATCCTCAACGATACCGGCTCGGGAGAGCCGACAAACGGCTCTCCTTTTTTATTTAATCGGCATCCAGGGCTTATAACTTGACGGCCAAGCATTGATACCCCACTTTTTCCCCTTATAAATCACACTCCCCTTTTTCTTGTCTTTCTACTTTCATCACCACGTATCTTCTCGTATTTTGTAACATCTAATTTGGTGGATGATAACCTCAAGTGAGTCCCGCACCAATCAGGCGTGAGCCCCGTTAGAAATCGGCGCTGAAAGCCTGACAGTCCACTATAGGAAGTAATTTCTAACGGGGTGAGCCTAAGCTCAATTTGTGCGGGATAAGGTTGGGGATGGTTCGGAGCAGTGAACTTACTTTTCACGGGCAATGACTGTTAAAACGCCGATGGAGAGCTGCAAGGCCGAATGACTCGGGTAAGTTCTGTTTTCGACAGGAGAAATAGTGTTTTGCATAACTGACAGTGATTTTAATAAGGCCAAGCAAGGGCGAATGACTCCTCCGTGGGGTGGGCTCCTATATGTCCATCAAGAAACACTACGTTCCCTTTCCCCCCCACGGGATTCGATGTAGGCGCATTGTGGAAGCCGGCTATAGCGTCAGTGAATTCACCCATACCACCCTCAGAGGCAGGACCGGGCTTGACGTTCCATTTGTTGCCACCGGCTTTCTGAACCCAGTTTGGGGCTTCACTCGTCGGCCAGACCGGATACAGGGCGGTGTCGTTGAGCCCCTGATAGAAATAACCAGGCTTTACCAGGCAGCCCTCGTCGGCAAAGGTAAATGTCTGTGCCGGGTTCTTCACGTTCAGGGTCTTTAGCACGCCCCACTTACCGTCCTTCATGCCAAGATAGGCATTCATACTGTAATTGTACCAGGGCATGTAGTTTTCAACACCATCGCTCTCATCCGCGAAGTCTGAGTGAAAACGCGTGCTCTTGGCAAGGCGTTTAAACGTCGGGCAGATGAGCGCCCGCGCTTCGGACAAATATTTGAAGAATTCGCTGACATATTCCGGATGCTCCCTCAGATACACATTTCCATTGCACCAGCGTTTCCACCGGTCGCCCGCCTCCCCAGGGTACGGTTCAAGCTGGGAGAAATAACAGCTACCAGGGTGACAGAACCTGTCATCATAGTCCTGTGCGTACATTTGTACCGCAAGCGCATAGTTTTTGAGGTTCCCCTGACAGGCTGAGCTCTGGGCCTGGTTTCTCGCTTTCTTTAACGCCGGCATCAATATCCCCATTAGAACAGCAATGATGGCAATAACAACGAGAAGTTCTATAAGAGTGAATGCTCGTGATTTATTCATGACTTTTCTGCCTATATGGTTTATTACTTCATTATATATTGCGTTGGTACGCAATTCAACTGGAAAATCTGAGCTTCATTTTGGGTATGAGATTCCCGACTTGCTATTCTGACGCTGACCGAACGTCAGGTGAGCACCGGCAGAAAGCCAAATTGAGCAAGATTAGTGCGCACTCTGTGCGCAGTTGCTGGTTCGCTTATATTGGCAGGGCCGGCTAATAATCTTGCCGTAACTAAATCCGTATTAAGCTTGAAAGAAAACATATTTGAAAAGTGAAAATGGGAGCGAACAGCTTCAGCTGGATGGTGGATGGATAAGCTGCATGCCCAGGACACAGGTTTGCTTGGTTAATCATCCGGCAATAAATGCTAAGCGGCCCCCGCATTTTCTTGCGAAAGCAGGAGTGGGTGCGTATAGCTGCTCATTTTAGCAGCCCTTCCTGCCCGAGTTTGCCTGTTGGGACAGGACCAGGCGAATGGTGAATATCCCGTCAGGCGTTACCTCGGCGGTTGTGAAGCCGCCCAACGACCGGATTATCCTCTGAACCAAAGCCAGGCCCAAACCGCAATGAACGCCCGCATCCTTGCGCGATGAATCACCTCGCCAGAAGCAGTCAAATACCTGTTCGACCTGCTCGTTGGTAAGCCGACAACCGGTATTGGCAACGGTGATCTCTACAGAATCATTCGTATGGTGGGCAGTGACCCAAATTTGACCGGCGTCGTTCGCATACTCGACTGCGTTGTTCAGCAGGTTCGACAA
>Ga0307430_1001268_pt1 | contig 18960 bp, 14 predicted proteins | sample SalMarWE160130MG_FD_202159 | JGI IMG/M metagenome (GOLD analysis project Ga0307430, IMG submission 202159) | Salt marsh sediment microbial communities from the Plum Island Ecosystem LTER, Massachusetts, United States - WE1603-130 | ecosystem: Environmental > Aquatic > Marine > Intertidal zone >...
CTCCCCCCTGGAGGGGGGATTGAGGGGGGTCGCCTCCCCCCTGGAGGGGGGATTGAGGGGGGTATTGGTGTCTTCCATTCCTACTCGGCCGGGCCTGAGCGGCTGGAGGAGGTGCTGATGTTGGGTTTCTCCATCGGCATCTCCGGGCCAGTGACTTTCCCAAAGGCGAACCGCCTGCAGGCGGTGGCGGCAGCGGTGCCGCTGGAGCGGCTATTGGTGGAGACCGACTGCCCCTACCTGACGCCGGAGCCGTACCGGGGGCGGCGCAACGAGCCGGCCTATGTGCGGTACGTCGTCGGGGCGGTGGCCCGCATCAGGGGGATGCCGGCACAGGCAGTGGCGCAGGCGACGGCGGGCAACGCCCGCCGTTTGTTTGGCATTCTATGACCGAGGGGCACCTGTGCAGGAGTTATCCTTTCTTAACCTGGTTCGTGATGACCTGGTGCAAGTAGAAACCCTCCTGCGGGAGAGCCCTCCCGGGCAGCACGAGGCCATCGGCGTGGCGGTGGATCACCTGGCCGGCGGGGGGGGGAAGCGGCTCCGGCCGGCGTTAGTGTTTCTCTCTGCCCACCTGTGCGGGGCGGACATGGGCCGGGCCGCCTTCGCCGCCGCTGCCGTGGAGATGCTCCACACTGCCACCCTGATCCACGATGACCTGATTGACGGCTCGCCGATGCGCCGGGGGGTGGAGACGCTTAACGCTCGCTGGTCGCCCGCTGCGACGGTGCTCATTGGCGACTATATCTTTGCCCACGCTGCATACCTGATCTCACGAGCCGACAGCGTCCGGCTGATGCAGCGCTTCGCTGAGACCCTGATGGACATGTGCAACGGTGAGGTACGGCAGGTCTTCGATGGGCGGCGCGGCCAGGTCAGCCTCCAGGAGTACGAGCGGCGCATTTACGCAAAAACCGCGTCGCTTATCGCCATGTCCGCCGAGGCCGGTGCTATTCTGGCCGGTGCTGAGGGGGAGACGACGGAGGCGCTGCGAGTCTACGGTGAGCAGCTGGGGTTGGCCTTCCAAATAGTGGACGATGTGCTGGACTTTGTTGCGGACGAGGAGACGCTGGGCAAGCCGGTGGGGAGCGACCTGCGACAGGGGCTGATCACGCTGCCACTGCTGTTCTTCCTCGAGGCAGAGTCCGACCACCCGGCAGTCCGCCGGGCGCTACAGGGGAACCCCTCTGGTGAGGTAGTGCAAGAGGCAGTGCGGGCTGTGGCCGGGTCCCTGGCCATCGAGCGGGCGCTGAAGGTGGCACGGTGGCACGCGGACCAGGCTAAGGAAACGTTGAATGGGTTCTCGAACTCTTCTTATAGGATGGCGCTATTGGACATCGCCGATTTCACCGTGCGCCGCCGCTTCTAATTATGGTTTTAACAGAACATCATCTCAATATGTAGGGGCGAACCCTCGTGGTCGCCCTCTTGGGCAGGTACAAGACCTGCCCCTACCCCGGTTTATTGAAAAGATACCAACAGAACATCATCACCTGAGGAAAGAAACCAGGTTTTCAAGAAAAAAACCTGGTTTCGGGTGTGGCGATGGTTGATCTTTCTGTCGTCATTGTCAGTTGGAATGTCCGTGATCTCCTGCGGCGGTGCCTGCATTCGATGCTTGATACTCGCTGCTCACTGCTCATGGAAATCATTGTCGTGGACAATGCTTCCACCGATGGCAGTGTCGAGATAGTGCGGGTGGAGTTCCCCGGCGTGCGTCTCATCGCTAACGCCGACAACCGGGGCTTCCCAGCCGCCAACAACCAGGGGATTGCCGTCGCCCGGGGCCGGTACGTGCTTCTGCTGAATCCGGACACGGAGGTGGTAGGCGACGCGCTGGCGACGATGGTCGCGTTCGCCGATGCAAACCCGGACGTGGGGATAGTTGGCCCGCAGTTGTTGAACCCCGATGGCAGCGTGCAGTCCTCCCGCCGCCGCTTCCCCACGCTGCTGATCGCTTTCTTCGAGTCCACCTGGCTCCAGCCCTACGCTCCCCGCCGCGTGCTGGAGCGGTACTACATTCTCGACCAGCCCGACGACGTGGTGCTTGACGTGGACTGGGTGAAGGGGGCAGCGATGATGGCCCGCTGGGAGGCCATCCAGCAGGTGGGGCCGATGGACGAGGACTTCTTCATGTACTCGGAGGAACTGGACTGGTGCCGGCGGTTCCGTGAGGCCGGCTGGCGCGTGGTCTACCTGCCCGCTGCGCAGATTGTTCACCACGAGGGCAAGAGTAGCGAGCAGGTCGTGCCCGCCCGTCACATCCGCTTCCAGACCAGCAAGGTGCGCTACTTCCGCAAGTACTACGGCCCGCTGGTCGCAGAGACACTGCGGCTGTTCCTGCTGGGTAACTATGCCTGGCAGTTGGGGCTGGAGGGGACCAAGTGGCTGGTGGGCCACAAGCGGCCCATGCGGGCCCAGCGGATAGCCGCCTATCGGCAGGTGCTCTGCTCGGGACTACGGTGGAAGGGGACTTGCCAGGGTGAAGGATGAGATAACCATCCATCGGCTGTTGGCCCTGCTGGTGATTGCATTTGTGAGTCTGGGGGTGACCTACGCTCTGGTGACGCCCTGTTTTGAGTCACCAGATGAATGGTCACACCTCTCCCTCGTGCGTTACTTTGGTGCGCACCGGGCACTGCCACCCCGCGTCATGCCCTCTCGCCATGCTCGTACCGGGCCGGACCTGGCGTGGTATCTAGAATACCACGACCCGCCGCTTTATTACGCGCCGCCGCTTTACTACAGCCTGGCTGCCTTGCTCACGTCATCCTCGTGGGCTGACATGGACGATCTGCCATATTTGCTGGTGCCCAGCCCTGGTTGGGAGGTAGGATGGGCACCACAGCCCAATGGTGATCCCTGGAACAAGAACATTTACGCCCATCGGGCGGAGGAGACACTGGCTCAGAGCGGCACCGTTCGAGCGGCATATCTGCTGCGTCTGGTCTCACTGGGCCTGGGGGGAGTGACGGTACTGTGCACCTATGCGCTGGCCCGTCTCCTGTGGCCCGACCGGCCGGCCCTGGCGCTGGGGGCTGCGGCGTGCGTGGCCCTCAACCCGCAATTCATCGCCATCTCTGCTGGTGTGACCAACGATAACCTGCTCAATGCCCTGTTCAGCCTTTCCCTCGTGTGTGCCCTGCGCTGTATGCGTGATGGTGCAGCCTGGGACAGATGGGCGATGCTTGGTGGGTTGGTGGGGCTGGGGCTGTTGACCAAGCAAAGTGCCCTGCTCTTGATGCCGCTGGGATTGCTGGCCGTGGTCTGGCAGCGTGGGGCGGGGCCTTTCCTACGGCGTAAGGTGCTGGCCGACGGCGGTGCGTTTCTCGCCGTGGCACTGGGGGTGGGAGGCTGGTGGTACGTGCGCAACGCTATCCTGTACGGTGACCTGCTGGGCCTGGAGCCTCACCTCGCCCACCAGGTCCCGCTGGCCCACTTTGGCCTGAACGAGGCATTGATGACCCTGCGCTCCTACTGGGCGGCCTTTGGCTGGGCGCTGATCTTGGTTGAGCCGCTGGTGTATGGAGTGGTCGGGCTGGTGGCGTTGGCGGCCGGGGCAGGCATCGTGGTGGCAATCCGCCCCGGCGGTTCCCTTCCCCCCCGTGGGGGGGACCGAGGGCAGGGAGGCGCTAGAGAGAGTGCGCCCAGGGGCGATCACGCTGCTGGCGGTTCCCTTCCCCCCCGTGGGGGGGACCGAGGTAATCCCAGCCGGCCGGGTCGGGCGCACCGATGTACCGACGGTTCCCTTCCCCCCCGTGGGGGGGACCGAGGGGGGTCCCTGTGGCGTGCGCCGGCGATGACCAGACGCGGGCTGGCCCTGCTGGCGCTGGCCTTCGTCCTGAACGTGACGACGTTGGTGCGGTGGGCGATAGTCACCGGCGCGCCGTATGGGCGGCTGCTGTTTCCAACCCTGGCGGCCGCTGGCGTGCTGAGTGCCTGGGGGCTTTCCCAGTGGACGCGGTGGAAAGCAGCCCGTTGGGGGCTTGGGGTGATGGCGGGGTTGGCGTTCCTCTTCGCTGTTCTCGTGCCGTGGCGCTACCTGCGCCCTGCCTATGCCGCCCCGCGCCTCCCGGACGGGATGCCAGACACGGCTCAACCCGTGAACTTGACGTTCCAGGGGGGTGTCCAGATCGCTGGCTACGAGCCTATTACGGAGGATCTGGAACCCGGTGAGGAACTGCGCCTGATCCTGTACTGGCATGCGCCGACGGCTCCGCATCGGTGCTATCGGGTGTGGGTACAACTGGGACCCCATGACCCCACTCGTAGGGTTGCCGAGGACGGCGTCTGGCTGGGGGGGACGCTCTACCCCAGCGATTTATGGCAGGCGGGCGATGCCGTGCGTCAGGTATACCGTCTCGCCATCCCGGGGTGGGCGCCTGCCCCTGCTCTGTACTGGATCCGGATAGGATTGGTGGACGATACGGGGATGCGCGTCGCGCTGGCGGACCACAGCAGCGATATGGTTGTTTTGGGACCGTGGCGGATGCGAGACGTCTCAATATCTCCTTCGCCTGCCTGCGTTGCCGATGGCGGGGAATGCCATCTTGGCACAGCGATTCGATTGTTGGGCTATGACCTGGAACAGCGGCAGGAAGCGGGGGAGGAGGCCCTGCAACTGACCCTGTACTGGCGAGCAGAGCAGGTGCCCCCAGGTGACTACACGGTCTACGTGCACCTGATGGATACAGAGGGCTGTCTCCTGGGCCAACAAGATGGGCCTCCACGAGACGGCGCGTACCCGACCTCGTGGTGGCTTCCGGGTCAGACCGTCGTAGACCGGCATACCGTTCGCCTGGACCAGCCCTGTGCCGGTTCCGCGCGGTTGTGGGTCGGGATGTACGATCCGGCAACGCTGGTGCGTCTTCCGGCGTATGATGGCACGGGCCAACGGTTGCCTGAGGACACCATTCCCCTGGCGGAGGTGACGCCTGGAGAGTTGAGCGTACAATGTTCGTCGGATTGATCACCGGCGAGCGCTCCCCATGCATGGCGGGATGTCGGTGGGCCATTATGCGGAAGGCACTGCTGGTTGTGCTGGTGGGCGGCGTCGGCGCGCTGTATCTGGTCGTGGCTTTGACCGCCGCGGGTGGCCGTCCGGTTGCACCGCTGGATGACGCGTACATCACATTCCAATATGCCCGCCAGATTGCGCGGGGCCATCCTTACCAGTATAATGATGGAGACCCTCCGACGACGGGGATGACCAGTCCCCTGTTTGGATTCTCGTTGGCAGGAGCCTACCTGTTAGGCTTCACTGGCGAGCGGATCGTCGCTTTTGGTGTGGGGACAGGCGTGATCTGGCTGGGGCTGATCGCCTGGCTGACTTATCGCCTGGCTTCCCGCCTGGCGGGCGAGGAGGTCTCCAGGCGGGGGTGGCCGTTGGCTGCAGCAGTTCTCGTCGTCCTCACCGGATCGGTGCAATGGGGATGCTTCAACGGCATGGAGACGGGCATCTTCACTGTGTTAACGTTGGCGGCACTCGATACGTTTCTGGCCAGGCGAACAGGACTGTGCGCCCTTTGGTTGGGCCTGGCCGGGCTCACCCGGCCCGAGGGCCTGGTACTGGCGGGATTGATCTGGGCGGTCTTTCTCATCGAGGGGCTTCTGCACTTCCGCGGTGGGGATGGGAACTCGCCCCACATCTCTGTTCAATGGAAACAACTGGCGCTCCTTTCCGTGGCAGTTCTGGTAGGGTTTGTACCCTCGCTTGTCAACTGGGCACTCACCGGCACGACCCGCGCCGCAGGTCTCCAGGCTAAGTCCTGGTGGCTCAACGTTCCCTGCTACCCGGAGGAAATCGTCCGCTCGATGCTGTTGTCTTACCGGCATATCATCCTGGGACACTTCCTGGGATGGGAGCCGGCCGGACGTTGGTTTGTGCCACCTGGGCTCCTCTTGTTCTCTCTCCTGGGATGGGTCGGGCTGGGGATACGGCGCCGCTGGACGGTGCTGGCTGTGACCATTCTATGGTTCCTGGTAGGCACATTGTCCACCGCCACGCTGATCACGGCTACCTGGCACTTAGGACGCTATCAAGTTCCCTTTGTGCCGGTGGCGATGGCCCTGGCGCTGGGGGGCCTGTCGTTCCTCCAGCGGCGAATGAGATGCTGGTGGCAGGTTGCTGTGTTGGGATTAACGGTGCTCTTCTTGTTGACTTCCTCTGTGTACTCAACCCTGCGTTTTATGCACACCTATCGCCGTGCAATCAGCACCATGGTGCACCAGCAACTGGAGATCGCTGGTTGGCTGCGGGAGAACCTGCCCGCCGATGCCCGCGTGGGTGTCCACGACACTGGCAGCCTGCGCTATCTCGGCGAGAGGCCGACCTACGACCTGATTGGCCTGACCACAGCGGATGCCACCATCCCCTGGCGACACGGTGCCGGGAGTGTGTTTGAGCAGATGGAGCACTCACCGATGCGCCCCGACTACTTCGCCATCTACCCGGATGTCTTCTCCATCCCTTACCTGGCGGCAACAGATCTCTTCGCTGAGGAGTTGTTTCGGGTGGAGGTGCTCGACTACACCGTCGTCAGCGCCGGTCCTGTTCAAGGAGTGTGGCGGGCCGACTGGCGTCTGGCCGGCAGCGGAGAGCGGTACTACCAGCCGGACGTCCTGGCGCGCACGGCTGGCCTGACACTGGTGGACGTTTTGGATGTGGCCGATCTGGGCGATGAGGCGACGCACGGTGTAGAATGGTGGCAGGATATCCGTCGCCCCGGTTTCCCGACTGAGGTATGGCAGTTGTCTTATCGCGTCCTCCCTGAGCGAGAAGCGCTGGATGGCGGACGGCTATTGACTGGAGGGATAGCCTTCGACGTGGCAACCAGGCCGGGTGAGTCGCTGTGGATCGTGGCGCGGCTGCATGCCCAGGAAGCGGGAGCGGTGCGGGTGGAGGTGGACGGACGTGACGTGGGACGCTGGGCTTATCCTCCCCTACCCAGCCAGTGGCTGGAGACGGTTTTCTGGGTGCCGGCGGAGGCGATTATGAACCACCAGGCAAATATTGTGCTTCAGGTAGATACCGACAATCCAGACTTCCGCCATTACGCTCCCTACCACTTCTGGTTCCTGCAGGGTGAGCCGGAAGGCACACCGGCAGCACTGATGGAGATCAAGCAGCGCGTAGACGTCACCTTTGGCGAGGAGTTTTACCTCCTGGGTTTCGACCTGCCGGAGGGGGGTTGGCGTCCGGGCGATGCGCTGCCGGTGACACTCTATTGGCAAACGGGGGTTCCTACCGACAGTGACGCCAAGGTTTTCCTCCACCTGTACGACGCTGATGGCAACCTGGGTCCCCAGTCCGATGGTTGGGCTTTTCACGGTACTCGTCCTCCTTACACGTGGTGGCCAGGCGACGTCGTGGTTGATCCTCGACTGCTTGCCTTGCCAGTGTACCTGCCAGCAGGGCGATACTCGTTGGAGGTGGGCTTATACAACCTCGACGGATCCGGGCGGCTCCCGGCCTACCGGGATGGTGTTCGTCAGCACGAGGAGCGGGTGCCATTGGCAGTGATCGAAGTGATGGAGTAGACTATGCGCATTGGACTGGCTACTGGCGAGTACCCCCCTATGCAAGGCGGGGTGGGGGATTTCACCGCTCAACTGGGGCAGGCGCTGGCGGAGTTGGGGCACCAGGTGCACGTGATCACAGGTAAAGCCCAAGGCCCGAATCTTAAATCCCAAATCTCAAAGCCCGAAGCCCCAGATTCAGGGGTGATGGTGCACCGGGTCGTGAGCGGGTGGGGGTGGGGGTGCTGGGGACAGGTGCTAGGTCTGATGGAGGAACTGGGGCTGGAGGTGTTGGATCTCCAGTACCAGGCAGCCGCCTACCGTATGCACCCGGCGATCAACTTCGTACCCGCTCGCCAGGACCGACCGCCTGTGGTGGTGACATTCCACGACCTGAAGGTGCCCTACCTGTTCCCCAAGGCCGGGCCGCTGCGGTGGCGGGTGGTGCGCATGCTGGCCCACCGGGCCGACGGTGTCATCGTCACCAGCCAGGAGGATTACCTGCGGCTGGAGGGAGAGATTCCCTCTGCGCGGCTGAGCCTGATCCCTATTGGCAGCAACATCCCGCCTGTCCCCCCGCCGGGGTACGATCGGGACGCCGAGCGGGCCCGCTGGGGTGTGGGACTGGACGATTTCCTGCTGGGCTACTTTGGCTTCCTGAACGAAAGCAAGGGCGGGGAAGAACTGGTGCAGGCGCTGGCCATCCTGGTTGCCCGCGGGGTGCCGGCGCATCTCCTGATGATCGGCGGGCGAGTGGGCAGTTCCGACTCCACCAACTGGGCCTACGCGGAGCGGGTGGAGAATCTGATCGCCGAGTTGGGCCTGGAGGAGCGGGTACACTGGACCGGCTACACGCGCCCCGAGGAGGTCTCGGCGGGTCTCCTGGCGACGGACGTGTGCGTGTTGCCCTATCGGGATGGGGTCTCCTTTCGGCGGGGGACCCTGCACGCCTGCCTGGTGCACGGGCGGGCGGTGGTTACCACCCGTCCAGCGGTGCCGTTGTTGAAGGTGCGGGACGGAGAGAACATGCTGCTGGTGAGCCCTCGGGACCCCGATGCGTTGGCGGAGGCGGTGATGCGTCTGGTGGCCGATCCTGGATTACGGTCTCGATTGGAAGCGGGGGTGGTCGCGCTGGCGGCGGAGTTCGCCTGGGAGCGGATTGCACGCCAGACGGCGGCGTTCTTTGGGAGGCTGTAGCATGGGACAAGAGGTACTCCCGTGGGAATGAGAACGAGATGGGTGTGTTTCGTTTCGGTTGGACGTCCGGCTTCAGCCGGAAAATCTCCGCTGAAGCGGGGCGTCCGCTCCCTTCCTCCAACTCATTTGAAACACACCCGAACGAGATATATCCTGGCCCTGATTCTGGTGCTCTTTGCCGGCCTGGGCGTGATCTATAGCGTCATCGTCCCGCCTTTTGAGGCCTCTGACGAGAAGTGGCACTACCCCATGGTGAAGTACGTCGCCGATCACTGGAGCCTCCCGGTGCAGGAACCGGGTGTCGAGACTCCGTGGCGACAGGAGGGCAGTCAGGCGCCGTTGTACTATGCTCTGGCGGCTGTCGCCACCTCTTGGATAGACACAGCGGACATGGAGACGGTCCGCCACCTCAACCCGCACGTGGATCCAGGTGCTACCCCCGATGGCAACATCAACCTGGTGGTCCACAATCCGGCGCAGGAAGCCTTCCCCTGGCGGGGGACAGTCCTGGCGGTTCACCTGATCCGGTTGCTCTCGGTGGGGATGGGGGTGGCCACGGTCTACCTGACCTACCGGCTGGCCCACGAACTTTTCCCAGGCCGTCCCGCGCTGGCGTTGGGCGCGGCAGCCATCAATGCCTTCACCCCCATGTTTGTCTTCATCTCCGGCGCGGTCAATAACGACAACCTGGTGATGCTGCTGTGTAGTCTGGCACTGCTGCTGATGGTCAAAATGACACAGCCCAGAGTCCAGTACCCAAAGCCCAAATCCTTGGTCATCGGTCATTTGTCGTTGGGATTTGTGCTTGGGCTGGCAGCACTGACGAAGGAGGGGGCGTTGGGGCTGTTCCCGCTGGCTGTTCTGGCTGTCACCGTGTGTACCTGGCGTCATTATCACGGTACCTCGCTGTCCAGGCGTCTTGGTTTGGTCATTGGTCATTTGTCATTGGTCATTTTGACAGCCTTAGCCGTCGCTGGCTGGTGGTACTGGCGCAACTGGCGCCTTTACGGTGACTTTCTAGGCTGGAATGCTTTCATCGAGATCCTGGGCCAGCGGGACGTACCAGCGGACCTGGCCCAACTGTGGCGGGAGCGGTACAGTTTCCTGGCCGGCTACTGGGGCAACTTCGGTGGCCTCAATGTGCCGATGCCCGCCTGGACCTACGCAGTGCTGAACGGTGTCCTCGTGGTTGCCGGGTTGGGCCTGGTGATGGCACTGTTTCGGGCTTTCAGTCGCGCTCCCCAAGTCCGGGCCTTTAGGTTCCGCGTTCCGGGTTTTTGGTCATTTGTCATTTGTCATTTGCCATTGCTCATCGTCCTCCTCTGGCCTGCTGCCGTCGTTTACGGCTGGATCCGCTGGGCCCGCATCACCTGGTCTTCCCAGGGCCGGCTGGTTTTCTCTGCCATCTCTGCCTGGTCGCTGCTGCTGGCGTTGGGGCTGGCAGGGTGGCTGCCGCGTCGCTGGGGGCGGTGGGCGGTGGCGGCCTTGGCCCTCTTCCTGCTGGGCCTGGCGATGGTGGCTCCCTTCGCCTGGATCGCGCCGGCCTATGTGCTCCCGAATCCGTTGGCCGATGCCCAGGTGGCTGCTATTCCCCATCAGGTGGGTGCCGACTTCGGTGGGGTGATGCGGCTCCTGGGGTACGACCTGGAGACGGAAGCGGTGCAGCCCGGGGGGCAGGTGGGGGTGACCCTCTACTGGGAGGCGCTGGCCCCCGCCGACTGGGATTACACGGTCTTCGTGCATCTGCTGGGGGAGGGGGAGTTACTGGTGGCACAGCGGGATACCTTCCCGGGCCTGGGGCTGCTCTCGACGACGTGGCTGGAGCCAGGGTTCCGCTGGACCGACCGGTACGTTCTGCAGGTGACTGGCACCGCCTACGCGCCGGATGGGGCCCAGGTTGAGGTAGGGATGTACGACGCCGGAAACAACGTGCGGCTGTCGGCGATGGGACCGGACGGGGAGCCCCTGGGGGATAACCTCCGCTTTGGGCAGGTGCAAGTCCGTGCCCGGTCAGGTGACTATCCCAACCCCATCTCCGTCAACTTCGGGGACCGGATGGAGTTGGTGGGATATGACCTCGACCGAGGTGCTTTCCCCCCCGTGGGGGGGATTGAGGGGGGTCGGGTGGTGCGTCCGGGGGAGGCGGTCTCCCTCACGCTGTACTGGCGGGGCCGGCGACGGATGGACGTCAACTACACCGTTTCGGCCCAGTTGGTGGACACCGGGCAGCGCAAGGCGGCCCAGCACGACGGCTGGCCGCTGGGCGGGGCCGCGCCGACGGCTGCCTGGGAGCCCGGGCAGGTGCTTGCCGATACGTACGCGCTGGCGGTCTGCCAGGACAGCCGGCCTGGGGTCTATGACGTGCGGGTGGCGGTGTACGTTCTTGAAGGAGGAGAGATTATGCACCTGCCAGTGATCCCGGAGGGTGGGCAGATGCTCTCCGACCACGTGGTGCTGACGCGGGTGCGGGTGGTGCCGTGACAAGGGCAAGGGCGATGGCACGAATCGGCATAGACTACACCGCCGCGGCTCGCCAGCGTGCTGGTATCGGCCGCTACACTCGCGAACTGATCACAGCGTTGTTGACGTTAGAGAGCCCCTATCAATACGTCATCTTCGCTGCCATGGGCGGGCTGGATCCTGGCTGCTGGGAACTGGAAACTGGAAGGCTGCGAGCATCCAGTATCCAGTATCCAGCATCGAGTGTCGAGCATCGAGTATCCAGCCGCATCCAGTTCCGCCCCCTTCCACTCAGCGACGACTGGCTCGCTCGCCTCTGGCACCGGTTGCGTCTGCCTATCCCGGTCGAGGCCATCACTGGTCCCCTCGACGTCTTCTACTCTCCCGACTTCGCTCTCCCGCCCACCCGCCGCACCACGCGCACGCTCCTCACCGTCCACGATCTCTCTTTCCTGCGCTACCCCGATGCCTTCGTGCCGGCTTTGCTCCGCTACCTGGAGCGCGTCGTGCCCCGCTCCATCTCTCGCGCCGACCTGGTGCTGGCTGACTCGGCTCACACCCAATCCGACATCGTCTCGCTCCTCGGCGTCTCCCCCGACAAGATACAGGTGCTCTACAGCGGAGTGGACTCTCGCTTCCGGCCACAGGCAGAACCGGGGGAAATTGAACGTCTCCAGGCCCGCTACGGCCTGGGCGGGGGGCCTTACGTCCTTAGCGTCGGCACCCTCCAGCCGCGCAAGAATTACGTCCGCCTCATCCGCGCCTTCAGCCAACTAACCAACCAACCAGCCCATCAACTCACCATCGCTGGCGGCCGGGGCTGGCTCTACCAGAAGATATTCGCTGAAGCAGAGCAGCACGGCGACCGCGTGCGCATTCTGGGCTTTGTGGACGAGGCGGACCTGCCGGCCGTGTACCGCAACGCGGCTCTCTTTGCCTTCCCATCGTTATACGAGGGCTTCGGGCTGCCGGTGCTGGAGGCGATGGCCTGCGGCGTTCCCGTCGTCTGCTCGAACGGGTCCTCGCTCCCGGAGGTCGCGGGTGACGCGGCGCTGTTGGTGGATCCGCTCAATACTGATGGCCTGGCCGAGGCGATGGCCCGCGCGCTGGAGGACGCCGACCTGCGCCGGGAGATGATCGCCCGTGGGCTCGCTCGGGCGACCCGATTCACCTGGGAGCAGGCGGCCCGCCAACTCCTGACCACGTTCGACGGTATATGTGGATGAGGCTACTGCGGCTGCTACAAGTTCGCCCCCAAATTGAAATGCACCCGAATGAATAGGCGTGCTTGTACCCCTCGACCATCCGTGATATACTGAGTCGGTATCATCTCAATATTTAGGGGCAAATAGTCCCCATCCGTCGCCGGTGGTATGGATGCGCCAACTTGTTGGCGTTTTTGCCGACCGGGACCCGTTTCCGCAAGACCGAAACAAGTTTCGGCATCCACATTCCCCAGTTTATTGAGAAGATACCTGAGTCTCGCTATTCGCTATTCGCTATTCGCAAGGAGATGTTCTATGTCCCGCCTGATGCGCTGTCTCTACTGCGGGCTGCTGCAAGATGAACCCCGGGGCGTCAAGACCTGCGTGCGCTGTGGTGGCGAACTGGTCTTCGAGCAGCCTCCCCCCGCCCGCTCCTACGTCCAGGCCCAGATGGAACTGGATCAGATCAACGCGCCCGCCGGCCAGATCGTTGATCGCTACCTGGTCTTCACCATCCAGACGCCGCCCCAGGTGCCCGACGACGAGGTCGCACCTACCACGAGTGGCCGCGAGCCGATGGGTTTCGCGGCCGTACTTGACGTCTCTGGCTCGATGCGTGGGGAGAAGATCGAGGCCGCCAGGGAGGCAGTGCGCCAGGCCGTGCGCCGTCTCCACGATGGCGACATCTTCTCCCTGGTCACCTTTGCCAGCGAGGTGCAAACGGTGCTCAAACCCACGCAGGTGGATGGCCGTCTGCGTAAAGAAGTAGAGAGCATCTTGAGCCGGGTCAAAGCCGGCGGGCGGACCGCTCTCTGTGGTGGACTTGAAGCCGGCATCGAAGCAGTGCATGCCCAACCACAGGAAACCAACCTGGTATTGCTGCTCAGCGACGGGCAGGCCAACGTCGGCGAGACCGACCTGGAGAAAGTGGGCGAGCGGGCGTTCAAGGCCCGTCAGAGCGGCGTCATTACCTCTACCCTCGGCGTTGGCAGCGACTACAATGAGGCGCTGATGGTCGAGATCGCTACTCAGGGTGGCGGCCGCTTCTACCACGTGCTCCACGCTCATCAGATCATCCCTTACGTGGCTGGCGAACTGGGCGAGGTGAGCGCGTTGGCTGCCCGAGACGCGGCCCTGCACCTGACCGTGCCAGCCAGCACTGGTTTGCAACCTTTCTCATCAGCCTACATCGTCGCTGCTTCCCCCTCCGTGGGGGGGACTGAGGGGGGTGGGGCGCAGCCGGTAGTGAGCCTGGGCGACATTCCTGTGGACACTCAACTCGAAGTCGTCCTGCGTCTGCTGCTGCCGCCGCAACCGGCCGGTTCGCGGCTGCCTATCGAGGGCACCCTCACCTACCGCTCGCCTGCTGGCAACGATCTGGCCACGCCGCTCAACGTCGTGACGCTGCGCTTCGTCGCGCCAGCCGCTTTTGACCGGCGTGGCAGCGCCGTGCTGCCCGTCGTCGAGCGTGTGCTGGAGCAGATGAAGGCTCGCAGCGTGCTGGGCACCGTGCGCACCGCGGCCCTCCGTGGCCGTGCCGCGGCCGACGAGCAGGCCCGTCTCGGCGGGGCCGAAATTCGCGCCTACGCCTCGCTACTGGGCGATGAGGCGGCTGAGGAGTTGGCCGCAGGTCAGGAGCGGACCTTCGCTGCTATGGCTGCCGCCCCTGCGGTCACTAAAAGCGCCGTCAGTCGTGCCTTCCGTCGCGAGCGTGGCGCCAAAGAGTTCGACGAGGGAGAGAAAAACTAATCACGATGCAGCCCATCTACTCCACGAATGGCAAATGGGTCGCGCTGCTCCACGAGGGCCATCTTTACGACACCTGTGGCGAGTGGATCGCCTGGCTCGACGGCAAAGAGGTCTACACCCGCGATGGGACGTACGCGGGTTTTCTCTCGGACGATGGGCGCGTCCTGCGCGAGCGCGTCCGCCGCAGTAGGGGCGGGGTCACCCCGCCTCTCCGCCCAGTGCCCCTCGCTCGCTCGAAGATCAGGCCGCCGGCCATTGTGCCTCTGGCCCCTCTCTTCGCCGAACTGCCCTGGAAACTGGAGGACGTCTTCGAGGAGGAGCCCGAGGTCTTCAAGTACATCTCCGACTTACGGCCTGACTGGGAAGGCTGACCTATGCCAACTATTCGCCATTTGCCATTCGCAATTCGCCGTTCGCCATTCGCCATTCGCCTTCTCGTCCTCGGCCTCGTTCTCACTCTCATTGTCGCAGGTTACTTCGGCCCCTGGGTGGATCACAAGACCGCCGCCCTCACCGTGACCGGCTTCGAGTTGGCGGAGTTCGCCAAGTTCTTCCCCCAGGTGCAGGGTGGTATGGTGCCCGTGACTCGTGAACTGTTCCTCGCGCCGCTGGTCGCCGCCGCCATCCTGCTCGGCCTCCTGGCCCAACCAACCAACAAACTCACAATCCTCGCCGCCGCCCTGCTGGCCCTCGCTGCCTGGCCCCCCTACCAATTCCTCCTTGCTCCGCAATATCGGGGTCAACTGATCCTGGCTGCCATCGGACTGCTACTGGTTCTGCTGACCCCTCTGGCCCGTAGGCTCCCTCGACGCGCCCGGGGCGTCCTGGTCGCGCTCCTGGCGCTTGCCGGCGCCGTCCCCGCGCTATGGCAATTCGTCCTCCTGCGCCCCCTCGTCGTCACGCTGTACAATGAGCCCTTCGGCCTGGGTTGGGGGCTGGTAGTCTGTGCGGCTGGCTGGGCGCTGTTCTTGATCTACGGCGTTCTTGCCGCCGCCAGCCCTGACCGCTAGTTGTAGGAAATGTGGGGGTAGTGGGGGCCGGGAGGGTGATGGGCAGGTCGAGGTGGGTGGCGAGCGTCTCGTGCAGGTCGTGGGGGAGGAGGACGACGTGGAGGGGCCGCTGGCGGGTGCCCAGGTTGAGCGGGTAGGGCAGGCCATAGTGGACGACGGTGGCGGCGGGAGAGAGAGGCACGGGCCAGGGAGCCGGCGGGGCGTTAGGATTCCAGGGCCGGTAGGGGTTGAGAGCGCCAAAGCGGGCGACGAAATCGGGCCGGGGGAGGGCGAGGTCGTCGGCCTCGGCCAGCGCCGTGAGGGCAGCGCGGGCCTCGGGATCGAGCGCGGCGACGGTCTGCGGGAGATGGGCGTGGATAGCGCCGCTCAATTTCTGGGCTATCTCTCGTCTGGGGTAACGATGATGGGCGGGCACGTCGTGAACGGCGGCCAGCGCCGTGAGGGTGCGCCAGGGATAGTGCAGCAGGCAGGAGATGGTATCCATCAGTACCTACGTAATACTCGCTTGACTTCTGTGTTTCTTGACCATCTTGCTGCTTCTGTTGAATGCAATTCCTGGAATTCATTGGCGAGTCGTACCGCTTCCGCCAGCGGATGCAACGGGAGACGGAGGGAAAGAACAATGGCTGATGGGCTGTGGACAGTGCCGTCTTGGACAACGTTTCGCGTTGCCCACACTGCCCACAGCCCCGACGGCGGCGACGGGGTGGGTACTTTTTCGACTGTCAAGTGGGTACTTTTTCGCTTGACAAAAACAGAGTGGTGCCGTTGTTCCTGAGTGATCAGTTGGCCCACTATGCTACTGCCTTGCTAACCCACTTTGGTCATTGGGTAGCAACCCCACGACGGTTTCAGCAGGGGCGGCGTCCCAAGCCACGCTGGATGCCTATCCCGGCTCTACAGTATGCCCAGGTGGTGAAGCTACGGGTGAAGGGACGTGTGGTGGAGGTAACCTGCCGGGTGATGTACGGGACAGCAGAAGGGGTGCAAGAGACACTGAAGCAGATGGGATGGAAGATCAATACTGCCTTCATCGAGCGTGTGAACCGCACTCTTCGGCACCACATCCCGGCGTTAGGGCGGCGGGTCGAGAGCCTGACCAAGACCGTTGAAGAGCTACGGAGGCAATCGCTCCTGGTGCAGGGCTACTACAACTTCTGCTTGCCGCATTCATCCCTGCGAGTACCTCTACCTCAGCCGATACCAACGAAAGGGACCGGATCGCCCAGGAAGTGGCAGCCGCGTACACCGGCGATGGCAGCAGAGATCACCGACCACGTGTGGACGATGGAGGAATTGTTGTTCCGGGTGCCTCCGTGGGCGCAGGAGGTGGCGGCATAATTAAGGGGGGCGGCGGTAGAGCAGAACCCCAGATTGAAGCTGCCTGGTAGCGAGAAAGTCGCCCCAGACCGCCTGAAAGGAGTAGATGAACCTGCGGAATGATCCGTTTTTCGGGATGACGTGTAGTTTCAGTATTGTGTCTGGGCAAAGCGAGTTTGAGGCACAGCTACAACATATCCCTATGCTCGTAGTAGGCTCTGGCCTCCTTCAGAATCTCGTCGATTGCCTTCTCCTGATCCTCAGGCAAAGGCGATGCTTCATGTGTGGCTAGAATCTCCTCCATCCTCTCTTTGGCCTTTTGCATCGCGTTCTTTCTACCGGTTTTGATCCATTCAGCGGGGGCTAGCCTGTCAATAATGCTGGGTACGAATAGTTCCTCTCGTACCCATTTTCTAGTGTGAGGCGTACTGAGATAGTGACCTGGAACTGGGCCGACCTCGTTTATCACACCAACTGCTAAGGTCTCTTCTGTCACTTTGATCCCTTCAAGGAATCTCGCAACCATATGAGCTGCCTCATTGTCAATTATGGCGAGCTCAGGAGAGAACGTGAGTTCATCATAGACACTGCCGATGAACATAACCAAATTGCTCCCAGCAAGAGCGTGCACGGTCGCAGACATCACTTTCTCCATTGCGCACTGATAATCTGGAAGCTTGGAATCAGAGGAAGCGGCTGTCTTATGAGGGATTCCCAATTCGCGCCAGAAATGGCTTGACGCCACGGACGTGAGAATCCTCTCCACACCCCCCGAACAAATTGTTCCTAGTCTCATGTCCATTGGATGGTCATACTGACCAACCATCACCCCTATCCCTGGCTTCGCAATTTGCGCCAGCACTATGCCGATCATGTTCTCAGCACATGTCAATACCAATGTCCCGGCTAGCGTTGCGGGCGCAGTCGCTCCGATCGATGGACCAGGAAGTACTAGGATAGGAAATCCAGCTTCAGCGGAGCGTATCAAGCCGTCAACTTGGTCTTCAGCCATCGCCAAAGGGTCTGTCACCATCACATGTACAAGAGGCCTCGACCCAGTGACCTGCCACATTTTCATACTGAATATCTCAGACCCCTGCAGCATCCCAGCCCATGTGGGTTTCTCTGTGCTCCTTAACAGAAGCGCTGCAAGTGTGTTGTAATAAAGCGCAGGAGGAACATCCCGGAGTTCAAAGCATGGGGGAAACACGAATTGAACTTCGTCTAATGCGTCAAGGACCCTCACAGCGTCCATAAAATCTTGTCTAGTTTGGACTCTTTGATCCCCGGTATCTACGTCTGCCAGACTCATCGCCGTGCGATTAGTAAAGTAGACCCGAGGATCACCAAGTCTTATATCATATGCTGGGTTTCTTCCGCGCACGCTAAAGCTGCCAGGACATTTTCTCAAGCATTCTTCTATCAAGTAGCTCGGGAACCTTACACGCTTCGTCTTGTGATCCACACTACAACCAGCTCCGTCGAGGATTTCTAGAGCTCCCCCATGCTCAATTGTCGCTCCCGTTGTCTCTAAGACCTCTATAGCTCCCTCATAAATCCTCTTCACTTCTTGTCTTGTTAAAATCTCGATAGGTTGATTAACAAAATGACCTCCGACAGCCATGTCTATTGCCTCCCTATTCTACACCTATTAGCTTTTTGGCGAGCCCCACTGCTCCAGCTGCCGTGGGATCATATCCATCAGCGCCGATGCTCTCGGCAAAGGCTTCAGTGACGGCACCCCCGCCCACCATGACTTTCATCTCTTCCCTGATACCTGCCTCCTTTAGCATATCAACAACCTTCTTCTGTTCCCTGGCTGTCACGGTCATGAGGGCTGACATGGCCAAGATATCCGCTTTATATTTCTTTACCGCTTCTACGAGTTCCTCGGCGGCGACATTTGCACCCACGTCATGCACCTCGAAGCCACTAGCTGTGAGTAAGGTGGCTACCAACGTTTTACCGATGGTATGGATATCCCCATAGACTGTCGCTACAACTACGGTGCCCAGGCTTTTCTTCGTCCCCCCCGTTTTCTTGAGCTCTTCTTCTAGGATAGGCAGCGCGGCCTGCATGGCATCCGCTGCCCCAACCAGCTCAGGAAGCCACAGCACTCCACTGCCAAAGTCATCACCGACCTGCCTGATCGCGTCCGTCAGCACATCTATGGCTTTGAGGGGTTCTATCTTTCCCTCGACTGCCTGCCTGGCCCAGCTTGCTGCTCCCTCGGGGTCATACTCTATTACCGCTCTCTTTAGATTGCCAAGAATCTCAGCGGACATCTGTGTGCTCCCTTCAACAGTCATGGTCAATTCTTCTCTGCTCCGTGATAGAACATTATACCGCACTTACTAGCGCGTCTATATCCTGGCAGTCGTATCTTCTCAATATTTCGGGGCAGTGCTGGATACAAAGGAATTTCTGACAATTTTCTCACTTCAATGAGACGAGCTTGTGCCATAATTAGGGCAATCGGTCTCTGGTGACTTACGAAAGACGCA
>Ga0307430_1001269_pt1 | contig 18933 bp, 33 predicted proteins | sample SalMarWE160130MG_FD_202159 | JGI IMG/M metagenome (GOLD analysis project Ga0307430, IMG submission 202159) | Salt marsh sediment microbial communities from the Plum Island Ecosystem LTER, Massachusetts, United States - WE1603-130 | ecosystem: Environmental > Aquatic > Marine > Intertidal zone >...
TTTATTCTAATGGTGCTGATAGGGAAATAGATAGAGCAATAAAATTAAAAATACCAGTTTATTATTCAATTGAAGAATTAGAAAGGAGTAAATAATGAGGATAGAGATATTAAACTATAATAAGAGATTAGAATTTATTAATTGGTTTTGTCTTAGTTTGTTTTCATTTTTTGAAGTATGCCTTACTACTTATAGGTTTAAAGAAAAATTATTTACATTATTTAGCTTTCGTCTTGGCAATAAAATATGGGAAAAGAGAGGAGGTAAATAATGACAGTACCAAAAAATGAAACAGTTTTTATAAATTTAGGTGATGGGCTTTCTGAAGAATATAGGATAGCTCAAGAAGGAGGGGATTATAATACATGGTCTTTTGTAGACAATGCTATTCTACTAATCAAATATTACCCAAATGGGGTTGAAATAAGGAAAAGATTATTTATCCCTATGACTAAAATTTTATATATAAGAGTGGAGGCAGATAATGAAAAATAAATGGACTGAAAGAATAAAAGAATTAGAACAAGAAAACACTACCCTTAAAAAGCAAATACCCACAAGGGAACGGATTATAGAGGTATTTAGAAAGCACTTTAATTTAGGAGGATTGGGATTTTACGAAAATTCAATGATTGAAAAATTTAATAAAATAGCTTCTGAAATATTAGGAGAGGAGGGGGAAGATGAATGAAGAAAATAAAATCAAAGAGCTTGAAGAAAGAATAAAGAAATTAGAAAAAGCAGTTACTTGGATAATTTATAGAAATGCAGATGACAAAAGGGGGCGATTAAGTGGAATGGGAGAGCGACCATTTTAAATGTTCTGAATGTGGTGGTGAACTTATAGAAGAAGGATTATCGGGAATATATTTCTGTTCTAATTGTAAAGCTATGTTTTTTAAAAATCAGAAAGGAAAATTTGAGGTTAGGAAAGCACATAAAGTAGAGGAGGCTAAGATTCAATTTTTAGAAAGGAACACAAATGACAACTAAAAATAATAAGGAGATTAGAGAGAATATAATTGATTTGATATGGGAATGGCGGGTATTTTGTGGAGCATTAAATCCAGTAACAAGAAAAAGGGCTGAAAAAATGGCTGACCAAATCCTCTCACTTATTCCAGAAGAAGGGGAAGTTATAGCGGAAGCGAATTCCAAGGTAGGACATAACTCAATAGTTATATATGCATTTGATTATGTAGGTACAATGAGAATATTAGCTAACTTTAAGATAAACAAAGAAATACAAATAATCATAAGGGAGGTAAAAGATTAATGGATAAAGATACATTAAGGGCTATTGAGATAATAAGAGATATTTTAGCTGATATTATCTGGGATTCTAAATTACTCCTACCTCGGATAGCCACAAACCAAGATAAATTAGATAAAATCATAAATGATAATAAGGAGTACTAATGGAAATAATAAGGTATGTAACGGTGGAGGATTTAGAGAAATTTAAGGATTATGATACCCCTTATAATATTTTGGGTTTATTAAGAGGTAGTTTATCGAAACCCGAATATTCGTTTATTATTCCAATAAAAATAATAATACCGGATAAAGATGAGGAGAAATAATGAAACATTCAAATGAAAATCAAGGACCATTTACAAAAAATGAGTATGAAGATATGTTAAGAGAAAGCAGAAGAAAGAGATATATTGATATAATAATGATTCTTGAAAGCAATGGATTTAAAGTAACTGCAAGGCAAGAAGCCATGGACCAAGAAAATACTCAGATGGTAGCCATTTTAAAAGCAAGGGATTTTTTGGTGATAGACAAGAAAAATATCTCAGAAAATGATAAAATGGAAATGAAGACCATGCTCACAACCTTAGCTGGTAAAGGAGATGATAGTGAAGAAACAAAAGAAGAACTTGAAGTCAAACCGAAAACAGAAGAAAAAAGCTCAGAAGGAATTGAAGAGAAGAAAGATTCGCAAGAGACTTAAATTCCAATCAACTGCACAATCAGTTGCTGAAAGATTAGAGAAGAAGCAATACTTAAAAGAAAGAGAGGAAGCAATAAAAAGTGGAAGAGACACAGAGCCAATTCTTAACTTTCCTGACCAGGGTGGCAAAGCAGAAAGGAAGAAAAATTCCTGAACACGTCTTATCGGTTGACCCTGGGGAGACTACTGGTTTTGCTATTTTTAGAAAAGGCAAATTAGAAACATATGGACAACTTGAGGTTAAAAAGAAAAAAATAAATATATTGGAAGTGTTAGTCATTAATAATTCATCAGTAATTAATTATAATTATGTAATAATAGAGGACTACAAAGTATACCCAACCAAATTGAAAGAACATATCCTTTCAGGGATATTTCCTGTCAAAGTAATCGGTGCTCTGGAATATATATTCTCACTGCATAATATCCCAGTAGTCTTGCAAATGGCAGATACAGCTAAGAGCTTCGTTACTGATGACAAATTAAAAGAGTGGGGAATGTGGATTAAAGGACAAGAACATGCTAGGGATGCCATTAGGCATGGAGTATATTGGCTTTTATTTGGGAGGAGGTAATAATGAAAAATTTATTTGATAAATTAAAAGAGAAGTTTGAAAATCATTTCATAGCAATTTTTCTAACCGTTATGACTGTAGCAATCTTCTTTGTAATGGGCACTACTTGGCTCTATCCAAGCTATTATAATGTGGAAGTAGAACAGCTTATTGATGAACAACAAGCTGTTATAGAAAAACAATCTAGGGAATTGATGTTTATCACTAATGAATTAAAACTTCAAATAGCATATACCGAAAGACTTAAACTTAACCTAGACTTAAATAATATAGAGTATAAGAGATACTCAGATTTTCTTAATGAAGATATATTCATATACAATGAGTTAGTTGATGCAGATTATCTTTATGAAAATGAACTTGACATTGATGTGTTATTAGTAAAATCAAGAATTAAGGGGGATACTTTCTATGGGGAAACAACTGGCAATTAATAATAGTGAACAAATAAAGGAAGTGCAACTTGCCCCAAAAATAACGCAAGTTTTAAATCTTCCTATCGGTTCAATACCATTTGCTATTAAAAACATAAGAGGAAAAATACTTTTGTTTATTATATGTGATATAACTGAAAAAGTAACAGAGCAAGTGCGAATAGATATAAATAGCCATAATCAACCTATAACATTTCCATCATCTTCATATTATCTAGGCACTTTTGAAATAACACGACAAGATGGAGCATATTTCATCCTACATGCTTTTATGAGCAAAAAATCACATCGCATCACTGTCCCTTCAAATGTCGTGAGCATTTTTGATTTAATTAAAAAAATTAAAGCATAATGGAAATTACAACTAAACAAAAACTCAAAGAGTATCAAAAGAAGGGTGTTGATTTCATTTTATCAAGAAATGGTAGAGCACTTTTAGCTGATGAGTGTGGTTTGGGGAAGACTCTTACCACACTCCAATCAATAATGGCACTAAATGGAACTCCTGCATTGATATTTACCATAAATCCAGGTCTCTTTGTTTGGGAAGATGAACTCAAATATTGGTTTAATGAATATTCAATGATTTATACTGGAACACCAAGTAAAAGACAAGAACTCGTTGGGGAATTTTTTAAAAATAATTGCCAATTCCTAATTGCGAATTACTTCTATATAGATGAAATAAAAGAAAGATTTAATTTTGTAAAATGGAAAACAATAATTACCGATGAATATCACATAATGGGCATAAGTAACTATAAGACTGCTAGATTTAAATCACTTATGAAATTAAATAAAAAAGTTCCATATCTTATTATGGTGACAGGTAGTCCAATGAGAAGAAATTTGGCAGACCTTTACTCCCCTTTCAAGTTAATTGATCCTGATAATTTCAGGAGTTATTGGAGGTATGTAAACAAATACTGCATAGTAACTGATGAAGGCTTTTACAAAACCATAGAAGCAATTCCAAAAAACCCAGAGGAATTTATAGCTCTTCGTAAAAGATATATGATTAGAAGATTGGTAAATGATGTAATGCCGGAACTTCCGCCAAAAACAAGACAGGTTGTACCTGTCTGCATGACACCTGAACAGAAGCTTCTATATGATATGATGGAAAAAGATAAAGTTATTGATTACAAAGGAAATTTGATTGTAGCTCCAAATGAAGCAGTAAAGATTTTAAGGCAAAGACAACTTTTAGTTACTCCATATATTTTTGGATTTGACATTCCAGGAGGAGCTTTAGAAACTCTGGCAGAACTCATTGAGGATGAGTTTTCAAATGGTAATCCTGTAGCAGTATTTACTCCATTTAAAGAAAATGCTATTGATCCAATAATCAATTATTTAAAATCCAAATTGAAAAATACTAAATTCTTTAAACTACATGGTGGAATGTCTGTAAAAAATGCACGAGGATTTTGCAAAGGCTTCCAAGAAGCTAACACTGTGAGAAAAGTTATAATAGGAGTTATTAAAAGTGGTATGGCGGTAACTCTAACTGAAGCAAAGGTAGCCATATTTTTAGGATATGAGTGGACTTCAGAGGAAAATAATCAAGCGGAAAAAAGACTTCATAGGATAGGTACTAAAGATAACATAAGATGTCTTTATTTGTTACATAAAGATAATCCTGTAGATAGGAGGGTTATGGAAATTATCAATACAAAACAGCATAATATAGATTGGGCTTTAAAAACGGAAGATTTTATTGAAAAACAGTGAAGAATTTATTAAAAAACAATAATAAATTATAAAGGGTGGGGGAGATAAAGTGAAAATATTAAAAACAATAATAAAAATACTTAAAAAGATATGGTTTAGTAATCCATATTGTAGGTGGTGAATGAATGCCAAAAGTAACCATAGTCTATCTAAATAATGAGGAGAGGGAACACAATCCAGAAAATGTCCAAATCCAGGAGGGCATGTTAGTTATGGATTGGAAGGAAAAAAGGGTGGTAATAAATACGGTGAATCTTTCATGGATTGAAATTAATCAGAAAAAAACTTGAAATTATTATTAAAAATTGATAAAATAAGTAAAATCTACTTAATATTTGGAGGTCAAACTGTCTAATAAGGTCTTATTCGTCATTGGAACTGAATGGGCTAGTGGATATTACAGGATGTCCCAAGCTGCCAACTTACTTGCAAAAAGTGGATTCAGAGTAGAGACTACTATGTTTCACTCCATAGACCCCCTAAGTTTGACCGCCCTCAAACCAAATTTTTTTTGTAAAGACAAGATAATCAAATTGCGTGATTTTGATGTCATAATTTTTCAACTCGTGTGGCATGCACCTCTCCTTTATGTAGTATCCATACTAAAATCGTATGGAATAAAAATTGCTATGGAGGTTGACGATGATTATTTTTCCCTACCTAGAGACAACCCAAGCTGGATAAGCTTCCATCCCAAAATAATGACAAGGAGGTTTTCGGACAATAGGATACGGGGAATAAAATACAATTTTAAAGTCAATAATAAAATAGATATACTAAAGCGTACAATGGACATGGTTGATATAATTCAAGTCTCAACGCCAGAACTTGCAAAAGTCTATGGCAATTATGGAGAGACTGTAGTCCTGCAAAACTGTATAGACAATGAACTGTATGACCAACTACCAAAACGAAAAAATGAAAAGCCAGTTATAGGCTGGTTTGGGACTAGGACTCACAAGGCGGATTTGGAACTTACACTTGGTTGTTATCCACCACAAGAAGATTTCACTCTGCTTTTGGCTGGATGGCTTGAGGTAAGAGATTTGATTTTTAAAGATTTTAATAATATTGAACTAATTCCGCCCTACAGGATTTATGAACTTCCACCAATAGTTAAGAAATGTGATTTTGGAATAGTTCCGCTTGTAGATTGCAGGTTCAATGATGGTAAGTCTGAACTTAAAGGGATTGAGTTTGGGGCAGCTTCTATGCCAGTTATAGCATCTGACGTTGCTCCTTATAGAAGATGGATAAGACATGGAGAGAATGGATTTTTAGTTAAAAAGAACAAACCAAAATTCTGGATTAGATATATTAAGGAATTACTATATGATAAAGAATTAAGAATAAAGATGGGTAAAGAAGCTAAAAAAGATGCTATAAAAAGGGATATAAGAAATAATATTGATAAATGGATTAACAAATATTTTGTTTAGGGGGGACAACAATGTCAAAGGAATTAGAAAAATTTAGCTTACAAGAATTAAAAAACTTGGCTTCTGATTTAGGATTAAGTGCAAATCCTAATTGGGGGGCAGACAAAATGAGAAATATTATTATAGCCAATTACAAAGTTTTGAGTCAACTGAGAGATGAGCAAAATAGAAGACTCAAACCTTTTGAGGAAGCTATATCTGATATTAAGGAGTATTAAAATGACAAAAAAGAAACCAACAATTTTAACTAAGTTAACATCTTTAGCTCTATTGACCACAATAATATTTCTAATTTTAAAACTGACCGATGTGATATTTTGGCAATGGATATGGGTACTCTCACCCTTTTGGGGTGTTTTAGGATTAAATTTAATTATAGCACTTATAAAGGATATAGTTAAAGATATTAAGGAGCATTAAATGCAAACATGGAATGAGTTTATAGCTAGGGTCAATGCCTTAGATAAGCCAAGAATTTTGGAGCTAGGAACGAAACGCTCTGAAATGAACTTGGAGAAAGGCACAATACATAAAGCTGAATTTAAAAATTATTCAGAATATGTAGGTACAGATGTAGAGGAGGGAATAGATGTGGATATTGTTGCAGATGCACATAAGTTATCTGATACTCTAGGTGAAGAGCGCTATGATGTTATTATATCGTGCTCTACATTTGAACATTTTAAATACCCTACACTTGTAGCGCATGAGATAATGAAAGTCCTTAAGCTAAATGGATTGCTATTTATTCAGACACATCAGGCATTTCCTTTACATGCTTTTCCTACTGATTTTTTTAGATTTTCCACTGAGGCACTTGAATCATTATTCGGAACTAAGAATGGCTTTAATGTAATAAATACTTGGTACGAATTTGAATGTGATATAGTTTCTCATAGAGTGCCAGGGCTCATTATGCTACCATCATATCTTAATAGCAATCTAATTGGAGAAAAGATAGATAACACTCCAGAAGAATATATTTATGAACTGTAGGAGGTATTATGAAGGATAAAAATGGCATAGAATTAAAAAAAGGCGATATAGTTAAGTGGTTTGTGGCAGGGTTTAATACAAGTGGAGGGTATCCTGCACCAAATATATCTTGGCATGCGAACGATGAAATCAGAATAGTAATAGTTAAAGATATTAAGATCCTTAATTTTACAGAATTCACAGGAATAGGAGCAATAGAACGGCAAACAGAAATTGAAATTATTGGAAATATAAATGATAATCGCCCTTATTGGCAAATATTATAAGATTTAAGAGGTATTAAATGAAAATATTAGAAATAATAGAACTTCCAATGCCAGAAATCAAAATTATAAAATATCAGAGATTTACGGACCATAGAGGTTATTTTACAGAAACCTATCGCTATAGTGATATTTTTATCAATGCAAAATTCATTAAAGGAGAATTTCTCCAAGCTAACGAGAGCTTCTCATATGCAAATACATTAAGAGGATTTCATTTCCAGTGGAATCCATTTATGGGTAAATTAGTTCGCCCTTTATTTGGACACTTAATTGATTATGCAATTGATATAAGACCAAATTCGGCAAACTATGGAAAAATAATTGGATATGATATGCCAGCAAATAGAAACTCAAATTATAGTGAATGGATTTGGGTTCCTCCTGGATTTGCTCATGGAACACTTCTTGTGGAAGATAGTTTAATAGAGTATTTTTGTACGGGCGAATACAACCAAAACTGTGAAGCTGGAATAACACTTAACGAGAGGCACCTTGATTGGTCGCTATGCACTGCTTTTACATATAGAACATTCAATAAAGCCTTGCAGACAAGTGAATTTATAACTGAAAAAGATAAAAATGGATGGACACTTGAAGATTGGCTCAAAAATCCTAATTCAAAGGAGTTTATATGATAAAAGAAAATGAGATTTTAGTTACTGGAGGAAGTGGGCTTTTGGGAGGAGAATTTCAGAAGTTGATGCCTAAAGCAGAATATCCTACACATGAGGAATTTAATATAATGAGCCATGATTCACAAGTTAAATGGATGAAATCTAAAAATTGGAAGTTTTTTGATGTTTTAGTTCACTTGGCTGCTTATACATCCCCCCCTAAAGTTAAGGAAAACCCTATTCTTGCGATGAATGTAAATATTAAAGGTACTATAAGTATGATTTCTCTAGCAAAATTTCTTGCAGCTAAGTTAATCTATCTTTCCACCGACTACGTTTTTGATGGCTCAAAAGGAAACTATAATGAACATAGCCCTGTCTTGCCAGTAAATAAATATGCTTGGTCAAAACTTGGAGGTGAATGTGTGGTAAGAATGTATGATAATTCACTTACCATAAGAACTTCATTTGGGGAAAATATTTTTCCTTATGAGAAAGCATTTACAGACCAATGGACAAGTAGGCAATCAGTTTCAATTATAGCCAAAAAGATAGTTAGAATAATCAAAGAAAAGCCAGACCTGACTGGAATTATCCACATTGGAGGAGATAGAAAGACTGTGTATGAATACGCTAGAGAGAGCAAACCTGATGTGGGAAGATTAAAAAGGGCTGATGTTGATTTCAAAGTGCCAAGGGATACTAGCTTGGATTGTTCCAAATATAAAGCTTTATTTGAGGAGGAATAATGAGTAAAAAAATAAAAATTCTTATTGGTGGTGGCTGTGGCTACGTAGGCTCTGCCCTTGTTCCAGAGCTTTTAGAACATGGCTATAGTGTCACAGTTATTGACCTATGTTGGTTTGGAAACAATCTCCCAGAAGAAGTTCCCGTAATAAAGAAAGATTTACTTAGCTGTGATAGGGAGGATTTAAGGGGATACGACCAATTTATTTTTTTAGGTGGAATTTCTAATGACCCAATGGCGGAACTTTATCCCGCAAAAAATTTTATTTATAATGCGGCTCTTCCTGCTTATTTAGCTTTTGAGGCTAAATATGCTGATATAAAGAGATTCATTTATGCTTCTACTTGTTCAGTCTATGGTTATACTGTAGACCAATTGTATGATGAGAATGATCTAATAAAATGCAATTATCCTTATGGTGTGTCAAAACTTCAGGGAGAAAGAGGTATTTTCCAGATGGAAAATGGAATGTCCATAATTGCTTTGAGAAAAGGAACCATTTCAGGGCATAGTCCTAGAATGAGATTTGATTTAATTGTAAACACTATGTTCAAGTATGCAATGACAGAAAACCAGATAACTGTTAACAATCCTTCTATATGGAGACCTATATTAGATATTAGGGATGCAGTTTCAGCTTATATAAGAGCAGTTCAAGTTGATTATTCTATAAGAGGAATATTCAATATTTCTTCAGATAATTACACTGTTGGGCAGATTGGAGATTATGTTAAACAGGAATTAGAAAAACTTTCTGGAAATAAAATTAAATTAAATATTAAAAACATGCATGATTTGAGAAATTATAAAGTCAAATGTGATTTAGCAAAAACCAAATTAGGATTCCAGCCACAATATAATATAAAGGATATTATTGAAGATTTGTGGAATCATAGACAGGAATACAAAAATATGACTGATAATAAATATATCAATTTGGAAGTATTTAAAAAAGTAAATGAAAGTATTTAAGGGATATAAATGAATATAACTTGGGTAGTATTGGATGATATAACTCCTGGATTAAAAAATCTCAGCACTTATAACAGAGTTTCATTGGTAGTTCCTTATATGCCTGATACAATCATATGCAGTACTGATGAAGTTGTTAAAGAATGCGATATTATAATCTATCAGGATAGATTTGAATTACATGATGTATATCTAGCCACAGAGCTTAAAAAGCAGAATAAAAAAATCTTAATAGATATATCATTTCCTGTATGGAATTCAAAACAACCAAACTATAATCCAATAAAGGCTAAGAACTTCTTTCAATTAGCTGAGTTAAGTTCATGTATAATTGTTCCAAGTAGTGATTATCAAAGTAATCTTGAACATTATATAGCAGATAAACAAATAAAAGTTATACCTACAAGATTTGATTTTGGGATACAACTAAATAAGAATGAATTTAATAAACTAAGTTCACTTAGGGAATTCAATGTAGAACAATCAGCAAAGGAATATATGAATATAATATATGAAATTACAGAATCTAATACCATATGGACTCCAGAAAAACAAAGAAAAGAAACAAAAGAGCACTACCAAGATATTCGTAAATGTATAAAATTCGTAGGTAACAAAAGTAAACACGTACATATAAGGGATGTAAGAGATGGTTGGATTATGCAGGTATTTGGTGACGAATTAGCACAGCTAAATGATAGAAGCATTAAATTCACATCTGGGAGGGCACAAGATTTTAATGCAGATATAAATTATTATATTAATTGGACCAATGATAAACCTTGTCTTAATGAACTTGAAAAAACTAAGTGTGATATTATACTATTTACACATTTTGAACATGAGCACTTTGTAGAAGAGACAAGAGTAATGGAGTGGTCAGATTTATTTACTTGTATGAGTAAACATGGAGAAATGAAACTTAAGGAAAGGGGCATACTAGCTAAAAAAATATCTATAATTGAAGGCATAGGAACATCTACAAAGGTGAGGAAGAAAATAGCTATAGGTTGGGCAGGAAGACCATATTTTCATCTTGGTAGGAAAAACTATGATGCCTTTATTAAATTATCTGAAGACCTTGATAAGGAAATATTTAAATTCATATTTTATGGAAGGCGATCAGGAGTAAAATCTTTAGCAGAAAAGATGGAGAAAAATGGTATGACTGTTGAAATACTTGGAGATGACTATGATTATTTTCTAAAAAGTATAGATTATTATCTCTCTCCATCAGATATGGAAGGTGGACCAATGGATATGCTTAATGCTATTTATGCAGGTGTTCCGGTTATAGCACAAGATGTTGGATTTTTCCATACTCTCAAAACCAAGGAGGATTTTAAGTTTAAAAATTACAAGGAGTTACTTAAGTTTTTCAAATTGAAAGAAAAATCAAAGAAGAAGAAAATTAAGATTATAACACCTTATACATGGGATAACTTCAGATTATGGCACATTAAATATTTTAGGAAGGTATTAGGACTAAATGAAATGGATAAATAAAAAAGTAAGCATAATAATTCTTATAATGAATGAGTATAATTACCTGAAGCAATGCCTTGATAGTATTGAAAAATATACTGATAATTATGAACTAATACTAATTTTAAATGGCTCTGGCAATAAAATTAAAAATTATGTTCATAGTTTGTCATATCCTGACTTAATTATAATTGAGAACAAAGAGAATATGGGATTTCCATATGGGATTAATCAAGGAATAAAAGTAGCTAAGCACGATTTATTATTGTTTCTAAATAACGATACTTTGGTCACTCCTAATTGGTTAAGAACACTTAAGAAAACTTTTGATGAAGTTGGAGATGCAGGCATTGTTGGTCCGTATACTTCTTATGCAGGTTCAAATGGGCAACAAATAGATATAATGTATTACAGAAGGAACGTTGTGGAGGAAGAAGAAATTAATGCTTTTGCCAAGTTACTAACCAAATATGATGAAAATCTAGATAGAAACAAGAAATATCACCCATGTTCAATCATAGGTTTCTGCCTTTTAGTTAAAAAAGAAGTTATTGACAAGATAGGAGTTTTTGATTGGCACAGATGGAAATTAGGTAATGAAGAAGAAGTTGAATTTATATGGAGAGCTAATAAATTAGCAGGTTACAAAACTTACTTATGCACAACCAGTTATGTTCACCATTTTGGTAGAAGAGGATGGAGTTCAATTGGGTACAATCAGGATAAACAAGAAAATTACAATATTGAGGTAAGAAGAGATTTCAGAGAAAGAAAAGATACCAATTACGTATATAAGTTTATTAAAAATGATGTAGAAATCCCCTCTCTTGAAAACACTAATTTAAGGAAAGTTAAAATCGCATGGGTAGCAGACTTTTTAATTCAAGATTATATTGCAGGCGGAGCACAATATACTAATAACATAATGATAGAGGAAGGGAAAAGGCGAGGATACAACATAGATGTAGTAACTCCATCTAATCCATTAAGCAATAATTATGATTTATATGTATTGAATAACATTAGGCATTTTGAAGGGAGATTTTTACTTAATATAGTAAATAATAAGAAATATATAAAGTGGGAGCATGATTATTGGATAGTTGGGACAAAAAGAAATAATAGTCCTTTGACAAAAATGCTTGATAATAGTTTGCTTAATCTCTTTATGTCTAAACGACAAATAAACGAATGTGAAACAAAGCTTGGTATGAAAATACCAAAAGCTGACTATGTTTTAAGTCCTATAGATACTGATATGTTCTTCATTGACAATAATATAAGGAAAGATAGTAATCTAGCTATATGGACTGGACATGATGAACCCAACAACAAAGGCTTTGACAATTTAATAGAATATGCTAATAAAAATAAAAAATTAAATATAAAGGCTTTTGGAAAATTCTCAAAGTATAATAATAGCAATACACCTCCAAATATAGATATAATGGGAGAAGTTCCACAAGTTGAATTTTCTGAATGGCTTAAGAAAGCTAAATATGTAATAGCTTTGCCGAATTGGGTTGAACCTACTGGAAGAAGTATAATGGAGGGATTGTTATGTGGATGCACCTTAATTGTAAACGACAATATAGGATTTCTATATGAAGATATTGATATTGATAATTATGAAGAACTAAAAAAAGCTGTACATTCAGAAAATAAATTTTGGGATTTGATAGAAGGGATAATATGAAAATAGGATTTCTAAAAAATGGCTCAATAGTTACTGCTTCGACAAGGATTAGAGTTGATTATGTTTTGCCTTATATGAAAGATGCTATAGCTTCTAATAATCCTAGTGATTTAAAGGATTGTGATGTCATTATCTTTCAGAAAAGATACAAAGAAGAAGATTGCAGATGGGCTAGATTTTTTAAGAAATGTAATAAAAAAGTCATATTTGATTTGACTGACCCTGTTTGGGACAAAGATTATCCTGCGGTCTATTTTCCTATAACACACGATAAAGAGGAATATTTCAATATGATGATACAATTATCTGATTGTATTACTTTTCCTACATTTAAATTAGAAAGTATGTTCTTAGAAACTTTTGGAAAATATAACACAAAGGTTGTTCTTGATAGAATTGACCTTTCATTACACCAGTATCCCAAAGTCCATGAAGATAAAAAACAATATATTATCTTATGGCATGGAACAAAATTTAGTATTTCTCATATAGACTTAGTACGGAATGACTTGGAGAAGTTAGCAAAAGAAGTTAACTTCAAATTAGTGATAATCTATGAGAAAGGTGGAGAGCAATTAAAACCATTTAAAAATTTTGAAGTTGAATATAAAATATGGGATATTAATACTATTAATCAAGAAATATTAAATGCTGATATTACCATAAATCCTCATCCAGAAAATAGTTACAAGTCAAATAATAAATGCGTAAAGTCATGGGCTTTGGGTGTACCATGTATAACTAATAACACTGAGTTTAAAGTAACTAATTTTTATGATGAATGTTTAGCATTATTAAATAATAAAAAGATTAGAAAGAAAATAACAGATATTGATAGGAGTTTTGTTGAATCATATTATGATAGTGAAATATCAGCAAGAGAAATAGAGGAATTATGCAATGAAATTAAAACAAAAATATAAAGATAATCCAGAACTAGTTAAAAATAAACTGGTAGAGCTTAAAACATCTTGGTGGCATACATTTGATTTCGGTAATGATATAGTAGCACAAGGGAAATCAGGAGCACAGGGATGGAAATTAGATAACTTACCAAAAAGTTATACAGGCAAACGTGTGTTGGATATTGGCTGTGCTGATGGATTTTTCTCTTTTGATGCAGAAAGTAAAGGAGCAAAGGAAGTTATAATGATAGACCATGTTATTAGACCTACACGTGTGCTCATGGAAGAATTATTAGAGACAAATGTGAAGTTCATTTTGTCAAAGACTGATGATTTCTATACAAATATAACTGGTAAGTTTGATGTTATCTTATTTATGGGGGTTTTATACCATCTGCGTTATCCTCTTCTTGGATTGGAACAAGTTGCATCATTACTAAATAATAATGGAGAAATTTATCTAGAAACATTAATAGACTCAAAAATGGAATTTCTTGGAATGAGATTTATAGAAGGAGAATTTGGAGGTGCTACTAATAATTGGTGGAATCCTTCAATTAGTTGTGTTTTGGCACTAATGAGGTCAGTAGGATTAACAAATGAAGAACTAAAATCTACTAATAAGGAAAAAACAAGAGCGTTTTTTAAAGGAAGTCTAAGTGGTACTAAGATATAAGGAAATAATTAAAAAACTTGATAGTAAATATCTTGCTCATAGTTGCATAGAAAAAAAAGACACATTTTTAGAAATAATGTTAAGCATAAAGCCAAAGCCAATAGTTATTGTAGAGATAGGAACTTACTTTGGAGTGTCAACTGTGATTTTAGCATCCATATGTGATGTATATACATTCGATGTTCATTATTATAAAGAAACCAAATATGTATGGAATAAACTAAAGTCGCAGAAAAATATCTATCCTTATATAGTTACAAACTCTAGCGCAACCAAATTATTATTAAGAGACAAGAAGTTTGATTTTGCTTTCATTGATAGTGTACATGATTATGAAAATGCCAAGATAGATTTTGAAGTAGTAAAGAAATGTGGAAGAGTTCTATTCCATGATAATAATGACAAATTTCCAGGAGTAGCTAAATTCTGTAGGGAAATAGGATGTAAGAAAATAGAAGATTTTGGATATTGGGAGGATAAGGATAATGCATAGTTCTATTATGGATTTTGGAAAGAGAGTGCTAAATAGAGATATGATTGAAGGAAAAATAATTTTGAATATAGGCGCACTTAACATAAATGGTTCATGGGAAGGTATAATAAGGTCTTTTAATCCAAAGTTTTACATTGGAACTGATATACAGGATGGTGATGGTGTTGACCTAATAGTCAAAGCAGAAAATTTAGACCATATTTATCCTAGCATATTTGATTTGATAATTTCAACCGAAGTTATAGAACATATTGAACCATGGAATAAAGCTATTGATAATATGAAGTTTTTGCTCAAAGTTGGAGGTGTACTAATAATAACTACAAGGTCAAAGGGATTTCATTACCATCCATATCCACATGATTATTGGAGGTATGACCTATCTGATATGGAAAATATCTTTTCCGACTTTGACATATTAATACTTGAAGAAGACCCAGAAGCACCTGGAATTATGATGTTAGCCAGAAAAATAAGTGAAAAACAGAAATGTTTGGATAATATAAAGCTATTTAAGGTTGACAAAAACTATAAAAAATTGTAAAATATTATAAAAATGAATAAAAGAAAAATACAGCTTTGGAGAAGAAATTCAGGGAAATTTACCAAATTAAAGGAAGAATTAATAAAATGTCTAAAAGAAAATAATATTAAAGTTATTGAATTACAGACAATTATTGTAAAGCCAAATATATCCGAAATAAAACCTACAGGAGATTGGATAAAAGAACAATTTAAACAAAGAGAAGATGCAGATGTATTTAAAAAATATTATTTAGGAAATGGGGATTTTGATGATTAATAACTCAACAATAGGAGTTCAAAAAGTATTTATTGAGCCTCAAGACATAAATTTGAACTTTTTTGCAAATGGAAAGAAATATATGATTATATTAAGTTTAACACAACCAATGCTTAAAATTAAAGAGAAATTAAAGAAATCTTCTTCTCAATCATATGAAGTAAAATTGGAGGATGAAATAAAATATTTAGAGATAGTGGAGCTAAAATAATGTCAGAACCATATTTAATAAAACAAAACGAATTACCAGAAAAATATATATCAATTCATACTTCTGATAGGAACAGTTATAGGCGTTGTAGGAGAAGGTGGGATTTTACAAGTGAACTAAGGCAACATTTAACTCCAAAAATTATTGATCCTAAACTTTATGTTGGAACTGCTGTTCATTTCTCACTTGAAGACTATCATGGATATAATTTATTTGGGCATCCAAATAATGCTTTCCAAGCTTATCACAATGCATTTAAAGAATATGCTACCGAAAATGAAACAGAAGATAATCTAGCAGAGTTTTATGAAGAAGAAACTGAATTTGTGCAAGGGATATTTGACCATTATACAGAAAATTGGCTTTCAGCAAGGCATTTGTTTGATACATTATGGATTGATGACAAACCTTTAGTTGAGGTTGAATTTTCAATCTACGTCCCAGAATTATCGGATTACTTTAAAACTCCTGTTGTATATCAAGGAAAATTTGATAGAGTAGCAAAAGATGATATTGGAAGGCTATGGATAGTTGAATATAAAACTGTTGCATCGTTTGATTCCGACAAACTCCAAACTGACCCGCAATGTTCAAACTATGCATGGGCTTCACAGTATATTCTTCCTGAACCTGCTGAAGGTATAGCATTTATACAATTTTTAAAAGATTGCCCTAATGAACCGAGAATTTTAAAGAATGGTCAGATAAGCACAGCAACAAATCAAAAAACAACATTAAAGAAATTTAGGGATGCACTTATAAAAAAATACGGGTGTGAACCTACCAAATATAATGATGTAATTAAAGCACTTATGGAAAAAGAAGATGACAATGGGGATGCATTCATAAGAATAGATTATGTAAGAAGAAATAAATATCATAGAGCAAACGAATATCCAAAAATATTGGCTGAAGGATTTGAAATGCTTAATCCTGACGCACTAATTTATCCTAATCCAACTAAGGATTGCAGTTGGGATTGTGGATTTAAAGCTCCTTGCCTTGCTATGGACGCTGGTATGGATTGGGAGTATATGATAAAACAAAATTATGAAAAAAAGAAAGGAGATGATTATCCATGGGAGAAGAAGATAAAGTACCCGCAAATGCAAAACCAGTAACACCACAAAGTTCACCCCCACCATTTAAATTAGTTATGGCTGGTGAACTTGAGGCTCCAACATATTTTAATGGGATAATATATGGGGAATATGGAACTGGAAAGACTTATCTTGCTGCAACTGCTGAGGACGTTCCAGAGATGCAACATATTTTATACATTGAGGCAGATGGTGGAAATAAAGTAATTCAAAAGGAATATAAAAATAGAATTGTGGAAGTTCCAATGGTCAGAGATTACAGTACAGTGGCTAGAATTTTTGAATTCTTAACAAAACATTGTTATCTAAGAGATAAAGGAAATAAGGAGGAGCTTGCAAAACTTGAAGCTTGGTTTAGGCAAAAATCTATAACAGAACCAAGAATATTCAAAACTGTAATAGTAGACACTTTAAATTCAATTCAAAAATATTGTATGCAGAAGATTTTAGGAATAAATACAAGAGAATGGAAATTGGATGCTGAACCTGTTGTCCCTAATCAGAGGGAATGGGGCAAGGATAGAGATATGATTGACTGGATGGTTTCGGAGTTCAGAGACCTCCCACTGAATGTAATATTTGTGTGTGGTGTGGATAAAAAACAAGATGAATTTAATAGATTTCATATCCAGCCAAACCTTCCAGGAAAACTGGCTGGAGAGGTTTTGGGATTTGTAGACCATGTCGGTTATTACATTAAATACATAGGCGATGATAAGCAATTACACAGAAGAATTTATTTTGAGCCAACATCAAATTATCAGGCTAAAAACAGATGGCATGGCTGGAATGAAATCTCTATTCTTGATCCTACCATGAAAGATTTATATGAATTGGAGAAGAAATATGGATAATATAGTAAAAAATAAGAAAATTTATGATAGGCAACATTGTTGTTGGTGTAAATTTGAGAATTGAGAAGGGAGGTCTAATTTAATGTTAAATTTAAAAGATTTAACAAAAGAAGATTGGGATTTAATTATTGAAGGAGTTGACAATTTAAAAAGTAAAGATCTAACAGGTAAAGTGTTAAATTTTATGCTTGAGGGTCTCACTTATCCAGGTAAAGATGCTAGTGAGGAAGATAAGAAGGAATGGGAGGAAAGGAAAAGACTTAGAGATATAGAAGATGAATTTAAGGAAAAAGAACATGAAAAATACATTGAAAAAATTGATTTATTAAAAGCTAAATTAATATTAATGAGAAATGAAATTTTTGAAGGGAGCAACAAATGAATGATGAAAAAAAGAATGAGGAAGTAAAATCAGATGAAGTAAAACCAGAATCAGACCAGAATGAAGGCTTCACACCAGAGGACTTTGACAAAGGTCCAGACACAGTAGGAAAAGCGGAAGAAGAAAGGCAGGTAGGAGAACCCACTATTGAGGATGAAGAATCCTATAATCTTGATGATATTGATATAAATACGCCTGACTTTGAACCATTGCCAATAGGTTGGTATTTATGCACAATTACCAATGTAAAATGGAGCACTTCAAAGGCTGGAGATCCAATGATGATAATTGAATTTACCGTTACTGATGAAAAATATCCTCAATTTAAAGGGAGGAGAGTATCTCAATTTTGCTTGTTTAAGTACAATAATAGTGTAAATGATCCAGTAGCAGAGATGGGCAGAAAACGATTTAGAAAATCAATGGTTCGTGCAGGTATAAATATTGATTGGAAAACATTTTCACCAAAGTCTTTTGTTCAGAAAGGAGAAGCCCTTGGAAAACAACTTCGTGTTAAATTTGGAAAAGGAGACCCATATGAGAATAGTGAAGGTCAAATGACAGTAAGTAATAATGTAAAGGATTGCAAAA
>Ga0307430_1001273_pt1 | contig 18911 bp, 13 predicted proteins | sample SalMarWE160130MG_FD_202159 | JGI IMG/M metagenome (GOLD analysis project Ga0307430, IMG submission 202159) | Salt marsh sediment microbial communities from the Plum Island Ecosystem LTER, Massachusetts, United States - WE1603-130 | ecosystem: Environmental > Aquatic > Marine > Intertidal zone >...
ACTCATACAAACGCCTTTTTCGAATCGAGATTAACACTTGAATAAACTCAACATTTATTTTTTCCGGCTTAGTTCCTTCTATTAATTGTTCAACGAAGCCCATCAGCATCTCGCGTTCACTATGGAGGTAGTAAAACTCTATGGCCTGCTGGATAGTCGTTTTGAGCTCTTCATCGATTTTCCATGGCTTGGTGATAAATCTGAAGATTTCGCCCTGGTTGATCGCCGCCAGCAGAGTATCTATATCAGTATATCCGGAGAGAATCAGCCGAATGATGTGAGGATACTCTTTCTTGACGATTCTAAGAAGCTCGAGTCCGGACATCTCGGGCATGCGCATATCGGTTACGATTACATGGACTTCTTCTCGCTTGAGGATTTCAAGCGCCTCTTTGCCGCTCTTGGCGAAAAGGCTGTTGTACGGTTCATCCGTAAGGCCCCTTTTTAGAGACCGGAGGATTTTTTCCTCATCATCCACAAATAATACTGTTCTTTTTTCCATTGCTTATTATCTCCTGTTTATTGTTCGGTTCTTCTTTCCTGCTAATAGGCAGTTTTATTGTAAATTTCGCTCCCTCACCGACTGTGCTGTTGACAAGAAGCTTGCCATTATGCTTGTTCACGATGATGTCGTACGAGACGCTTAGTCCCAGCCCTGTGCCCTTGCCGGCAGGCTTGGTCGTAAAGAAGGGGTCGAAAACCTTCGACAACATATCAGGGGCTATTCCGGGACCGTCGTCGGAGATTTCACAGACCACCTCGTCATCCGTCGCGTACGTCCTGATTGTTATAGTTCCTCTGCTGTCTCTTTCCTGAGATTTGATTGCTTGAGCCGCGTTTAAGAGGATATTGAGGAATACCTGGTTTATTTGGCCTGCATTGCAGAGAATTATAGGCACTTCGGAAAGCTCCTTCTTGACATTGGCATCGTATTTAATTTCATTCATCGCCATAATGAGGGTGGTCTCAATGCCGCTATTTATATCATATTCGTCGAGACTTCCCGGCTGGTCTATTCTCGAGAAATCCTTGAGATTCTGGATGATACCGGTGATTCTTTCCAAGCCTTCTCTCGAATCATTGAATAGTTCGTGGATGTCCTCGAGGATAAAATCAATTTTCATGGTATATCGAGATTTGTGGATGGCATTTGCTTTGTTCAGCAGTTCTGTTTTTCCCAAACTTTCAATTTTTCCAATGAGTTCGTCATACATTGTCAGCAGGTCTTGCATTTTCTTCAAATAACTTTCCAGCGTCTGGAAATTGCTGGCGACAAAACCGACCGGAGTGTTCATCTCGTGTGCAACGCCGGCGGCGAGCTGCCCGATGCACGCCAGTTTCTCATTTTGCACTAATTGAGACTGCATCTGCTTCAATTCATTGTTGGTCTTTTCGAGTTCTTCGTAAGCGAACCTTATGAACTCCTCTGCCTGCCTGTGCTCATCAATTTCATTTTCGAGTTTTTGATTAGCGTCCTTTAGTTCAGATGTGCGATTCTGAACCCTTGTTTCCAGTTGTTCATTGACATCTTGAAGCTCTTTCTCTACCTGCTTGCGCTTGACCAATTCCTTGTTCGACCTTCTCATCTCCTCCAGTCCCTGCAGCGATATCCCAAATACCGGCGTGATATAGCTGAATACATTTGCATAGTGAGCCAAATCAAAAAATACATCAAAGAGCTGCTTGGAAAACGACATATAAACCTGCCCTCCAAGATTGAACAGGATACTGGCAAGAAGCATACCTGAAAAAGTATCCCTTTTTACAGTATATCGCTTCCATATAAGGGGAAAGGCGACAAGAAATAACATGGCGGAGATAAAGTCAACAGGTCTTGATATCAATTGGTTCGGATAGATAAATTGTGGAAGACGTATAGTAAATGCCAGAGCTGTTAAACCTCCACCAGTTACTATGGCAATGGATGAGAAAATTATGGCTTCACGCTTCATTCTTTTTGCCTTTTTCATCCCATATTCTAATAAAGGTGCAGCAATAATCATAACTGCGAGGGTCATCCTTCCGGCAACGTATGTACCTGGAATAAATCTTGAAAAATCAACACTCATGCCACTGAAGAGACGTTGAAAGGCAAGTATGCCGTGGATAAGGTCTTCACTGCCGGAGATAAAAAAACCAAGTCCGGTGATCAGAAAAAATCGGCTGTTCAATCCAAAAAAGTACATCAGGCAGGCAACACCTGCGATAAGTGCGATGAAAGAACCTATAATTTCTATACATGAATGAAAATCACTCGAACTAACCCAGTCCGAGGAAAAGGTCCAGGGACCGATCAACAAAAAGAAAAGGATAATTACTATGTAAAATAAGACAAAGCCCTTTATACTCCTCTTTTTTACATTTTCACTTTTATCAAATGTGTTTTCCAAAATATTCATATTTAACACTTCTCTGGTAGTTGCGTTTTGCTGCGGCTGAGAACTTTACCAATCAAGATAGCGCAGAAAATAACTGCTAAGTTAACTTCTCCTATGCAAATAAATGCTTCTTTCAGTCCTATTTCCCAGTATCCGTAAATAAAACCAGCTATCAAGGCATCAAGAGAACAAAAGAGAATCAAGATCATAGTAAAGCAAACGGATGTTTTCTGTATGTGCCGTCGTTTTTGTATTGCTTCGATTTTCGGTTTGTAAGCTACGACAAGATAACTACCAGTGATTAAAACAATCAAGACTACGGTACCTAATAAGCTTTTTGACACAAAGGTATCCAAATTCTGTTGAATTAAGAATCCAGACAAACAGAATAGAACATGAAAGAGCGGACTAACCAGAAGCACAAGGATATCAGCCTTTGCTCTTTCCGAAACAAGCAATGCGATAAAAAAAGAATCTACACTTACTATTAGCGCAACAACTATATATTTTATCGTCATTAAGTTAATCTCTTATGCTTTAGTTCATCTTCTATATTCGTGCAGACCCGTTTCTTTTACCTGCTTTTCGCTTTTGCGCATTGGTGAAGAAAGAATTAGTTGTCGCTATATTTCTTTCTGCACCAGCACGCTCAGGATGGCAAAATTTTTCTGACAATCACTTGACTAAAATGCAAATAGACGTCCCCATTTGATTTAAAAATAGCTATATTTATATCGGTTAAAGTAAACTGCTACTTTTTAGATAAAAACCAGGATTTGCAAATCTCTGGGCCCAGCGGCTTCTAAACAACGTAATTGCCTATTATTCGAGCGTAGGCAAGAAGATCTCTTGAAATGCTTAGAGATTCACAATAACAGCGTGCTGCTTATAGGACGAAAAATTCGGTTGTACTAAAGCGCGAATATAAACTCCCGTTTAGAAACTATCTCAAAACACAAATTGCCATTTTGAATTTCTGTGAGCCACCTGTCTGATTCGGATTTGCTGTAGCCTAAAAAGTCGCTTTCTTTATCGTGATTATTAAAAGCTCTGTGGGCTTGTTGTTTATTCATATTGGCGTAACAGTAAACACAGCCGTGTGGGCAGGTGTCATACGTTCCAATATCCGTGCTTTCCGTACAGCCGCATTCTTTTCTTGTCGGTTTTTCTTTGTATTGAAGGCCTTCGGGAAAGAACAGGTTTTCAATAATACCTCCATCGATACAATGTGCTTTTTTGATGCTGTCGTTCACTAAATAATCGCCGCTGCAAGAGAACATTTGGATTCCGTAACGCTTTGCGATAGCCGCAAGGTCGTTTGCTAATTCGATCTTATAATCATTACCGTAATCTGTTATTTTCAAGCCAGTTTTTCTTTCAAGCTCTTTGAAATTGCGTTTTACTTTGCTGTATGCAACTACAAAGCTGAAATAACAACGTTCTACGTATCCGGCAAATTCGGATGCGAGTTCTTCAAAGGCATTGATGTAAAAATTGCGGTCATAAGTGCCGATTTCGGCGAGCTTAGCCGAGCCGGAGAGGATGATTGGATCGAAGCGCCAGTTAACATGCCGTGGTGAGTACGTTCTGCTAAGCTGTTTAAGAGCAGCGATCGCCGATTGTTTTTCTACATTATTTTCGAAGACGCTCGGCAGGGCGGTCACGGTGTAGTTAAAATAGAATTTATAGCCTAATCCATCAATGAGTTTCAGGTTCTCAATAAAGGGACTGAAGTTTTTGGACCAGAAGACAAAACAAATAACGTCTTCGGGCCTGAGCGATACAATATATCTTTTGCCGCTAAAGGGACTGACCACGCCGACAAAGCCCTCCTTTAGCCGGTGCATAAACCAATCACCGTAAAAGGCCGGTATATCGGTTCTGCGCGATACGGAAATAATCCTTTTCATTACTGGTCAACTCTTAAAACGGGATTTGCCTTTTCTCTGAAAAAACACGAAAACAGAGAAGTGAGGATTTGAGTCAATCCTCTTTGCTGCACCTTATAGAGCAATGATTTTGAACACAAGAGTTTTTTTTCTGTTCGGCAAGGATTTCTAATAGCCTTGACGCGTGCGTGGGATTTGGGTAAGCTTTCCAAAGTTCATAGTGCAGGGCATATTATTTAGAATTGTTAACTTGTGTTTTTGAAAGGAAAGGCTATGGTTAAAAGAGTTGTGTCAGGGAAAGTCCTCCATCTTTTACTGTTTGTTGTTATGTTAGGATGTATATCCTGCCAGCGAACAGTGGACATCGTTACCGAGCCGTATCTGCTTGATACGGGGCTGGTGTCGCGTTCGATTTGTTTTGAGAATCCAACAGGGGCGCCGGGCGAAGGCGGCAAGGCAGCCAGTCGGCTCGGCGTCGGGCGAAAGGGTGCGCCCTCGATGTCACTTAAAGCCGGTCAGGAGGTACAGCTTTGCGGTATCGAGGGGCCGGGGACGATTCGGCATATCTGGATGACGACACGAAGGGACCCGCTTAATCTGCGGTCTCTGGTGATTCGCGCCTGGTGGGACGGGCAGAAACATCCGAGCATCGAATGTCCCATCGGTGATTTTATGGGATTTGCACATGGCAAGGTAATGCCGTATTACTCGGCGGTGCACTCGTTGGGTCAAAATGCCGGTATGAATATCTGGCTGCCTATGCCGTTTGCCAAGCGTGCGAAGATTACGCTGACCAACGAAGGCAAAAAGGACGTGCCGTTGTATTATCAGATTGACTACACAATCGCAGACAAACACCCGGAGGATGTCGGTCGGCTGCATGTATTGTTCCAAAGGGAAAATCCGACAACAATAAAAAAGGACTTTGTAATGCTGCCGCAGCGAAAGAACAAAGGCCGTTTTATGGGTGCGCTCATTGGCATACGCAACCTGACGCCCGGCCAATGGTGGGGCGAAGGTGAGATAAAGATTTATATGGACGGCGACACGGACTTTCCCACTATTTGCGGCACGGGAAGCGAGGATTACGTGTGCTTGTCCTACGGCATGCAGCAGACGCCGTACCTTTACAACGGTTGCAGTCTGAACGAGAACAACTTCGTCTCGATGTATCGCTGGCACCTGCCTGACCCGATTTCGTGGCGAAATGAGTGCCGCATTACAATTCAGCAGATTGCCTGGAAGAAAGGCCTTGCTGAGACGCAAGACGACTGGTCGTGCGCGACGTTCTGGTATGAGCCGGTCCCCAGTATTCCGCTGCCCCGGATGCCGGACGTCGAAGCACGAACAACAAATATCTGGCAGGATTAGCCGGGCGCCGGGGAGATTTGGAATACGATGAGTAGAGCTCAGGAAACTGCACGGCTGACGATTCTGTGCTTGTTGGTTGTTTTTGGCTTTTGCACGGTGCTTTGTGCGAAACAGGGATGCTCCGGTCGCATAGTTTTCGCCAACTCAGACGCAACGTTAATCGAAAGGGGACAGTAATGAAAAAAGTGATGGTGATTATTGTGGTCTTTGTGTCGCTGGCGGGGCTTGAGCTTTGGGCCGTGTCGGGCGAGGTGGGAAGATACGTTGTGCTATCCGTAAAGAACCCGGAATACAAGCCCAACGAACTGTTTCGGGCGTTCGAGGATTTTTACAATCCGCGCATCCGCAAGCTGCGCGCCAGGTACGGGCTGGACGAGGTGGTGGCGGGCGAAACCGACGAATGGAAACGAATCCTTCTTCTTCGTCACTGGCTGTGGTCGAATATCCGTATCGATGACCATCATCCAACCCGAACCCAACTGGAGACATTTGCGATTCTCGATGCCGCACTTAAAGGCGGAAGATTTCATTGTACGCACTTCAGTATTGTCCAGCAGGCGGTTCTGAACAGCTATGGATATGTGGCCCGGCGATTAGGCTGCGGACCGGGGCTGAAAGATAATGGCGGACATCATGGGGTCAATGAGGTCTGGGTCAACAAGTTCAGTAAATGGGTACTTATCGACGCGAAATACGATTTGCATTTCGAGAAAGATGGCGTGCCGCTCTCGGCGCTGCAAATCCGCGACGAGATTTGGAAAGATGGTGACAAATCGGTGGTCCGCTGCTTCGGCTTGAAAGGCACGCCCGCCACCAAACAATACCCGGAGAAGTTCGGACCGAACGCTACGACTTATCGCTGGTGCAGTTGGGAGGTCAACACGAATCGCTTTACCGCTTTGGCCGCAGCATTCGGCTCGGTCCTGGTCATGTACGAAGATGACATCTTCCGGAAGAATATGTGGTATCGGGATGGCAAGCCCCATTGGGCCTACAATACTCCGTATCTCATCACAACGACAAGGCGTGACTGGATCGAGTGGACCCCAAACATGGTCAGCTCGAACGTGGAACTGAAAGGAGACGGCGCGACGGTTATTTTGACCTCTTTTACGCCGAACCTTCGCAGCTATCAGGTAAAATGCGGTGAGGGACAATGGGTTGACTGCGAGAACCGCGTCGAACTACCACTCAGGAAAGCTCTCAATCGGTTCACATTCAGGACGGTCAATTTGTTTGGGGTAACCGGTCCCGAACATGGCGTCGAAATCGACTGGAAAAGCGGGGTAGAGGCTATTCGGTAAATATTGTTTTCGTTGTTCCGAAAGATAACTTCTGCAAAATCGAGGTTAGGCATACTTTGGAAAGCAAAAATTCTCTTTTTATTTTTCTTTCAAAACAGTATGTTCTTTTATAATAGATAGTTAGTTGATTATTCAAGAAAATCGAAAACATGATTTTCTTAAATAATATATGCCTAACCTCAATTTTGCATAGTTCTTTTAAGGAGAAGATTATGTTACGCAGATTATTGGCTATTGTATGTGTAGGAATATTGGTGCTGCTGACTGGTTGTGGCAAAATCTATGAGTATCCGGTTGACAAGCAGGACGAGACCGGCTTTGTGAAGCTCTTCAACGGCAGGGACCTGAGCGGCTGGGAGACGAGCGGTGACGCCAGATGGTTCGTTGAAGACGGCGCACTTGTAGGGACACAGGGCGAGAATAATGCTCCGGGAGACCTGTTTACAACAGAAACATACGGGGACTTTCTGGTGAACATCACCTACCGGGCTGAGTGGCCCTGTAACAGCGGCCTCTGGTTCCGGTACCAGTCACCACAGAAGGCGTACCAGGCCGACATCCTCGAATACAAAAATCCGGTGTGCTATTCGGGAACGCTGTACTGTCCCGGCAAGATGTTCCTCGCAATGAATGAGGACAAAAGCATAGTTGACCGCGAGGGCTGGAATACGATAAAGGTTCGTGCCGAGGGTGACCACATTCAGATATGGATTAACAACCGTCAGGTTGCCGACGTGCATGACGACACTACTGATTCGGGCAAGATTGGTTTTCAGGTCCATCCGGGAGCCCAGTTCGGCCCGATGAAAATCGTTGTGCGCGAGCTACTGCTAAAGCCACTTTAAAAGAATAATCAGGGCCACCCACCTTGGTTAATTGGTGAGTAGTTAATTGATTAATTAGTTCCTGTTGCGGAAACAGTATTTGTCATTCCCGCGGAAGCGGGAATCCAGCTTTTTCGCGCTGGACCCCTGCTTTCGCAGGGGTGACATCGTCGGTTTTCGCTTTCCGCAACAGATACTAATTAACCACTCACTACTCACCAGCTTGGCACGGTTAAGCTGAAGATTCTGCCGAGACTTCATCCTGGATGTACTCTTTTGGTTTATACCAGCGTGCCACAGGTATGAAGATAACCGCTGTCACCAGCATAGCTATTGCAAAGAACCAATAGTAGCTGGCTCCCGGCAGCTTGCTTGTGCCATCCTCGTTCTTTATGACGTTATTTACCACTGCTGCAAACGCGTTTCCAAGCGAGATTGAGAGGAGCTCGACTGATTGGATTAAGGACTTCATTTTCCTGGGGGCCTGGGTATAGGCGAACTCGAGTGCCGTGATGGACACCATGACCTCTGCGCCGGTCAGAAAGATATATGCAAAGAACTGCCATCCGATAGAGGGTTGGCCGCCTCTTTCGAGCTGGATTTCAATCCATACTGGGACAAGAAAGCTCGCGGCTGTCAGGAACATGCCAATACCGATCTTACGTAAGGGTGTCAGGGTCCAAATGCGATTGAGGGCGGGATAGATAACGTACGCGAACAATGGAATCAATATCATAATGAGGAAAGGATTTGCAGACTGCATTTGAGCCGGCAGCCAATCCTTACCGAGCCATCTAAGGTTCATTTTTCCAGCCTGGAGTACCCATGCGGATTCCGACTGATAGAACAGTGCGAAGAACATGGATACAAACAGAAAGATGATACAGAGTCTGCCTAATGTCCTGACTCCTTCCTTGTCGAGCGTTTCTCGCCAGCCGGTCTTGCCGGCTGTAGGGATGTGTACAAGCTTGTAACGGCCCAACCAGTAAGACACCGTCGCGAGAAGCATGAAAACCCCGGGGACGCCGAATCCAACCGTAGGGCCATACTTATCCAGCAGACGCGGACAGTAATACATCGAGATACAAGCGCCCAGATTCACCGAGAAGTAGAACCATCCATAGACTTTTGTTAACAAGTGTTTGTTAGATGACCCGAACTGGTCCCCTACATTGGCCGACAAACACGGCTTGATTATCCCGGAGGCCATAGCAATTAGTGCCAGTCCTCCAAACAAGCCCAGGCGCGTATGGTCCAATGCTAAAACCGCGAATCCGACACAGTAAACCATCGAAAACCAGATGATGGTTTTAAACTTTCCAAGCCAGACATCTGAAATTACGGCACCCACCAGCGGCATAAAATAGACGGCGGAGGTAAACCAGTGGAACCACGCCTTGGCGGGTTCGTCCCCCATGACGTCCAGCATTCCATTAGAGCCCATGAGATTCCTGGTCATAAACACGATGAGTATTGAGCTCATGCCATAAAACGCGAAACGCTCGGAGGCTTCGGTGGTGAGAATATACGGAATGCCTGCGGGCATTTTTTTAGATGGAAGTGGTGCGGTTAGATACTTGCTCTTGGCCATAATGAACTCTCCGACTCTCTTTTTACGTAAACAATCTCTGTTTAGGCTCTGGTATAAAGTCCTTTGGTCTTTTAATATAACAGGGCTATATAGTACATTTGTCGCCATCTGGGTTCAAAGAAGAAATGGCAGAATATGAAAAATAACATCCCTGCCCATTGGCAATTTCAGAACCAGCTTGATTTCAATGGCCGGAGTTGATAATATCCATCAGACAAAAAAGCTTGTGATAACGAAATGGCAACACTAATGGGAGTATAGAACAATGAAAAGTTTACCGACCCTGTTTATGATGTTGACAATGAGTGTTTTTCTTTTTGGTTGTGCATCTAACGCAAAGGAAACAGAGATGGAAAGCTTCATTGCAGCGCACGTGGAAAAAGTTAAACGTATGGAGAAGGATGCGAGTCTTGCTTCCTGGGACGCTGCAATTAGCGGCAAGTCGGAGGATTATGACAAAGTCAGCGAATTAACACTTAAGGTCCGCCAGGTTTACAGCGACCCTCAGGAGTTTGCTTTTCTTAAAGATGTGAAAGAATCCGGACAGGTCAAAAACGCTATATTGGCTCGACAATTGGATGCGCTGTACAACAGTTATCTCGAGAACCAGATAGAGCCGGAGCTGCTGAAGAAAATCGTTGATTTGGGCACGAAAATTGAAAAGAACTTCAGTACCTTCCGCGGCACCATCGAGGGAAAAAAAGTTACCGACAATAAAATCAAGGAAATTCTAAAAGCAGAAACAAATTCCTTTAAGAGAAGGCAGACATGGCTGGCCAGCAAACAGGTTGGTGCCGCCGTTGCGGATGATATCATCCGGTTGGTCAAGCTGCGAAATCAGGCGGCCCGGAAGCTTGGCTTTGAAAATTATCATACCCTTTCTCTGGCCACTGCCGAGCAGGATGTAAAAGAGTTGGACCGGATTTTCGAGGAACTCTACGAATTGACCAATGAGCCATTTGCCCAATTAAAAGCTGACCTGGACAGTGTATTGGCGGCGAAATACGATGTTGCCGTTACGGAGCTTATGCCCTGGCATTATCACGACCCGTTCTTTCAGGAAACACCAATGGTGTATGACCTGGATTTGGATGTGTATTACGAGGATAAAGACATCAAGGAATTAGCAACCAGATTCTACGCTGGTATTGGGCTGCCGGTTGAGTCCATCCTTGCCAACAGCGACCTGTATGAGCGCGAAGGCAAAAATCCGCACGCTTTTTGTACGGATATTGACCGTCAAGGTGACGTGCGCATTCTGTGTAATCTTAAGAATAACGAGTCCTGGATGGAGACTATTTTGCACGAATTGGGCCACGCTGTTTACGACAAATATCACGATCCGCAAGCGCCCTTTTTGCTAAGAAGGCCGGCGCACATTTTTACAACAGAAGCCGTTGCTATGTTCTTTGGCCGCTTGAGCCGTAATCCCGCCTGGATGCAGCAAACGCTGGAACTGTCCGATGAACAACGCATGGAAATCGAAAAAGTGAGCGGTAAGTACGCACAGCTCAAGCAGCTCATTTTCGCCCGTTGGGATATGGTGATGTACAACTTTGAAAAACAGCTTTATGCAAATCCTGAGCAGGACCTGAACAATCTTTGGTGGCAGATGGTTGAGAAATACCAGCTTGTGAAAAGACCCCAAGACCGCGATGAGCCGGATTGGGCCGCTAAAATCCATTTCACCATCGCACCCTGTTATTACCACAACTATATGTTAGGTGAATTGCTGGCATCGCAGTTACATCACCATATAGTCCACGAAATTCTAAAGCTTGAATCGGATGAAGACGTCAGCTATATTGACCGGCGTGAGCTCGGTGAGTTTCTGAGTGAAAATGTTTTTGAAGCCGGGGCGGTTTATCATTGGAACGAGATGATTAAAAGAGCGACCGGAGAGCCTCTGACGCCAAAATACTTTGTAAACCAGTTTGTGAAATGATTACTCATACTGACCGGTTTACGTTGTCATGCTGAGCGAAAATAGCCTTTAGCCCTGAGCAAAGTCGAAGGAGAAGCATCTGGTCCGCGGGCCGAGCAATCTATCGTCGCACAGGAAGAGATTCTTCGCTTCGCTCAGAATGACAGATATAGTGAATACTCATTTTGTTAAGTGCTTCTACAATTTTGAATAGGTGAGCTATGAATTCAGAAGGACAGTCGTTACCGGAAATTACAGTTAAGGCATTTATTCTGGGCGTGGTACTTTCGATAGTATTGGCGGGAGCAAACGCCTATTTAGGCTTGTTTGCGGGAATGACGGTCTCAGCGTCTATACCGGCTGCGGTGGTCTCGATGGGTGTGCTGAGACTGTTTCGGCGGAGCAACATTCTTGAGAACAATATCGTCCAGACAGCAGCGTCAGCGGGCGAGTCATTAGCCGCTGGCGTCATATTCACGCTGCCGGCGCTGGTGATATTAGGTACGTGGGATAGTTTCAGCTTCAAGTGGGTGGCAATAATCGCGGGGTTCGGCGGAGTCCTGGGCGTGCTGTTCACGATACCTCTGCGGAGGTCACTGATTGTGGAAGGCAAGTTGAAGTTTCCGGAAGGTATAGCAACAGCCGAGGTCCTCGAGACCGGTCAGAAAGGAGGCAGGGGTGTTTTGTATATAGCTATGGCTGCGGTCGCGAGCGGCCTGTTCAAGGTAGGAGCCGGTGCGTTGGGCCTGTGGCCAGAGGTAGTCGAGGGCGCAAGGACAATCGGGGGCAGCCTGTTGTATTTCGGTTCCAATCTGAGCCCGGCGCTACTCTCGGTCGGGTATATAGTGGGATTGAATATCGCGGTCTTGATTTTCATTGGCGGCGCGTGCAACTGGCTTATTGCGATACCAATTTGCGCGGCTGTTCAGGGGCCGCCGGGAGGAGAGGAAATCAGTGCCGTAGATTGGGCGTTCAAAATATGGTCCTCGCAGACGCGGTATATAGGGGTGGGTGGAATGGTGGTAGGCGGGCTGTGGACGATTTTTCATTTGCGCAAGTCTCTGTTAAGCGGGATAACCAGTGGCCTAAAGGCGTATCGTGATTTGACCGGTGGGCAGGCGGAAATAGCCAGGACGGAGAAAGATATGCCGATGAAGTGGATACTGGTCCTTATAGTCGGCTCGGTTGTGCCTTTATTCCTGTTGTATCAGGTATTCGTCCAGCAGATACAGGTATCGATTACAATGGCCTTGATAATGTTGGTAACGGGATTTGTGTTCTCGGCAGTGGCCGGCTATATGGCGGGGCTTGTCGGCTCATCCAATAATCCTATATCCGGCGTAACGATAGCAACTGTGCTGGTTTCATCGCTGCTTTTATTGTGGTTGATGGGCAAAGATGCGGTGAACGGACCCTCCGCCGCCATCATCATCGGCAGTGTGGTCTGCTGTGCGGCGGCGATAGCGGGCGATAATATGCAGGACCTCAAGGCCGGTTATATTGTTAAGGCGACGCCCTGGAAGCAGCAGGTAATGCAGCTTGTCGGGACGGTCTCGGCGGCACTGGTGCTGGCGCCGGTGATGATACTGCTGCAGAAGGCCTACGGTTTTGCCGGTCAGGCCGATGCCGGACCAAAGGCGTTGGCCGCACCACAGGCGAATTTAATGGCTTCCGTTGCACAAGGGGTTTTTAAGGGTGAGCTGCCCTGGAATTATATCTATATTGGGATGGTGGTCGCAGTTGGTGTGATAGCGCTGGATGTTTATCTGCAGAAAAGGGGCAGTTCATTTCGGACGCCGGTTCTTGCGGTGGCGATTGGGTTTTATCTGCCGTTCGAGCTATCTGTGCCTATCTTTGGGGGAGGGCTTATCCACTATGCTGTCAAGAGATATCACACGAAGAAGAATACGGACGCCGAACAGGTCGAAGAATCCGGTCGAAATGGGCTGCTGTTTGCTTCCGGCCTGATTACGGGGGAGGCATTGATGGGGATTCTTTTGGCGATACCGATTATATTGCTCAAGAGTATCGATATCGAGCTGCCCTATTGGTACATAGATGATGTTATTGTAAGGCTATTGGGCGTATTCGGCATCAGTTTGCCATTCAAGCCGCCCGTAGGTGCCGTACTTGGAATAGCTCTGTTACTTGGCGTTGTATATTGGCTGTATCGCACCGCACGTGGTAGGACCACCCCCAAACAAGTTTGAGGGTGCCACCCTGTCGCTTTGGTCGAAATGACATGTGGTCTTTTCTACAGAGCAAAGCCTGTTAAATTCCAAATTCAGCAGTTTTGCGCTTTTGGTTAGTCGGCCTGCTGCACGAACGAGTACGCCGGGTCCCAGGGGGGCAGGACTATCGGAGGCTGTTCGTAAATCTCCAGAATCTCCGTGGGGACATATCTTTTCTTGACGATAATGCTATATACATTCGTGTCAAACCACGTGTCGTAGAGGGTCCAGAGGCCCTTGCTGCCCTTTTCATCTCCCCAGCTATTTTCAACCAGCCACTTGATTGGTTTATCGTTTTGCACATCGACGCCGACAAAGACCATTGCGTGGTTGGGGACGCTTTCGCGGAACAGTGAACGCTGGGCCTTGCTCATAGTCATATCGGTTCTGTAAATCGAATCGTAGTCGAACATACCCATCGCCATTATACCATGCTCTCTGCTTTGGTCTTTGCCGACATCGCAGGAAAACCAGATGGGCTCGTCATCGAGCACGGCCTTGACGGCGAAGTCTTTGAGGGCTTGCATCTTGACGTTTGCAAAGTGGGCGTCGTCACCGTCACGGATATTTCTTGTAAGACGAATGCTGTAGTGCCTGCCGTATTCTTTTGAAGGGTCGTTAAAGATATCCACATATTCCCTCAAATCGACGCCGACGAATTCCTTGCAGAAGCTCTTCGGACTATAGGTGCGGGTCTCGCTTACAACGGAGTTGGCGTCTTCGAATCGCCACTGGAACTCGGTCGGTGGCTCGCCGAGATTCAAAACGAGCATTTTATAGACCTGGGTGAGCATTTTCGTTTTTTCCGCGCGGAGTTTTTTGGGTGACTTTTTCTGTTCGTGCATATCTCGTAGTTTGACAGCGTCGGAGCGGAGCTTTCTGCTGATAATGGTGTTCATCAGACCTGTATTTCCAGAGCTGTTGGTTTCGGGCATAATTTCTTTGGGGACGGCGCCGTATTTTTCGACGAGGTTGACGACGTTTTCCCAATAACCGCCGTCGGGGATGGGTTTACGAAGGATGAACTCCATTTCGCGGTCGAGAATGTCACGGTCTGCGAATTCGATGATGTTTTCGAGGAAGCAGTTTGCCTTCTCGAGCTTGTCCCAGAAGGCGAGGTAGTTCTGCGAGAACTCGAAGCTCTCGAGGTTGTGCTCTTCGATGACTTTCGCCCTCAGGATGTTCAGCCCCGCGAAGAGCCAGCATCGGCCGCTTTTTTCCTGATTGGTTACACCTTTACTCTCAATCTTGTGGCTGAAGATTTCGTTGTGCCGGCGCAATACGTTACGATTCAGAGCGAGACTGCTGATATCATTGTTCGTAATGGAATTGTACATCGCCCTGGTGTGGGCATCCATTTCAAAAGATGAATGAATCTTATCGATGATTTTGGTTGTCAGTGCACCTTCGTCGGCAAAAAGGGATGATACAGCAAAAACTATTACCAATTGCATGACGAAGGCTGTCTGTAATTTAAAACTGCGTTTCATAATAATTCCTCCTTTACTTGCGAAAAAGTTAAACTTTACAAATCAGGATTTGTTTTTAGCCGGCGGATTTTCTCAAGACTTTCAACGAATTGTGCGTGGGCTTTGTCCAGATAGGCATTGACCTCATCGATATATCCATCGGCTGAGGCCGACCATACACGATTCAGATACCGTTCACCGGCGGCAAAACTGCTCATCACGTCAGCATAGGCGCCCAGGCCATACGTATGTGCAATGCTTTGCCGCGTTTGGACAAAGCTATTCAGGTCCCCGGCAAATAATTCGTCAATGCGATGCCGGACGTCATAGGTGTTGATGGAGAGCTTTTCCGCATTGAGTCGGCGCATATTTTCAACTATACGGCTCAGACTGGTTTCAATAGACTGGATGTTTGAAGCCAGCTTTCCTTGGGCTCGGCTTTCCTGCCGTTGGCCAACGTGAACCAGCACGATACCCACAGCACCGGCAAGCAGCGCTGCTACAAAATAGCCCCATTGGACATCTTGTTCATCTACGACGGCTGCCAGCGAGCCGACTAAGAAACCAACAGTTATTATTAGAAATCCAAGTTTTTTCATCATCAGTTCTCCACAGGACACCTGACGGTGCTATTTGCCCATTGAGCCGGCGATAACAAAATACAAAGCAAAGCCGACTCCGACTAATGCTTCTCCCACGATAAGGCCTGCGGCGACAGGGATTCCAACCTCTTTGCTGAATCGCGGCCCCCTTTTCCAGTCCACGAAAATCCGCAGCAGCGTTCCGATGCTGTAGGTAAGGACGATATCAAATGGCAGATAGAAACCGAGGCCAACAAGGATGCCCAGCCCCCCAATACCACTGGTGCTGAGCAGGGCGCCGAGACCGGCACCGGCGATGTACTTATGCAGAGGGACATCTCCACCCAAGATACCCTGAATCGTGCTCGCTAAGGCCTGGCCCTGAGGTGCAGGCAGGCGTTTGCTGCCCAGGCCGTAAGCCTTGTGGAGAATAAATATCAGGGCCATAATCAGGATAGGTCCCAGCCATGTGGCTAAGAATTGGCCGACCTGCTGTTTCCGGGGCGAGGCACCCACGAGATAGCCGGTCTTCAGGTCGAGCATCAGGTCGGTTGCCTGCGCCATTGCGACGCACGCAGCCGCTCCGACCATAATCGACGAGACAATTGCTGCGGTGTCGCCAAGCCCTTTGCTTATGACAATCAGGATAGTTACTGCGATAAGAGTCATTCCGCTCAGCGGCGACCAGTTTGTTCGGCCAATACACTCAGATAAAATGACACCCGCTACCCAAATCCAGATGGTGCCCAGCAGCGCCATCAGTCCTCCTCGAAGCAGGCCCATTTGCTTCACAGAAGAAATGGAAACGGCAAAAAGCAGGATTGTCGCACCTGCGATGCCGATATAAAGCAGGCGAATCGGCATCTCATCCTTGGAGAGGCTCGTCTTCATTTTCGCCGCAGTTTGCATACTGCGAACAGCACTAACGATAAGCGGCAGTGCCAGGACGATACCGGCCAAAGCGCCGCCGATGAGCATACCGATACCGACCGGCCTGAACAAGCTCAACCTCATATAATCGGGCATTGTCTGCTCAAGGGTTATAAGTGTTTCCGGCGTGGGCAGCAGGTTACGCGCTGCCAGAATCGGGGCTAAAATCCAGTAACAGACGAAGCCTCCGATGACGAAGTAAAAACCTCCCTTGCCGGATATAAAGCCGACACCGACAGTCATCAGGGAGATGTACCAGATACCGTTCATATACTCCGGCATTCCAATCAGCTTGCCCAGGTTCCAATACTCGAACCCGCTCAGTCCCTTGATTTGGCTCATATACTGGCTAAAGAAATATATGATACCACTTAGAGCCAAACCCGAAAGCAGCAGCAGGGCTTTGTGGACACCGGCGCCGGGGGATTTCAGAATGGTGGCGACAGCTACACCGCCGGGGTAGGTCAGCCGTTCAAAGTCAATCATCTGTTTGCGGAGCGGAATAATAAAGGCGATGCCCAAAATCCCACCGGCAATGCACGCAAAGACCATCAAGACGGCATTAAAGTCGGTTCGGCCCAAGATAAATAAAGCCGGGACAGTGAACATCATACCGGCTGAAGCCCCGTTGACCGAACTGGCGATGGTTTGGTTGATGTTGTTCTCGACGATACTGCTTCGACCCATTATGCCGCGCAGAATCCCAAAGCCCAAAATAGCAGCCAGCTCAGAGCCTTCGATGGAAAAACCGAGTATCAAGCTGGCATAGCCGATGCTCAGGGCAATGAGTATCCCCAAACCATAGCCTACCAGCACTGCGGTCAGTGTAAGCTCCGGATAAGGTCCGGTGCGTATGATTCTTTTTTCGCCGGCTTCTGTTTCTGCCATCAATAACTATCCTTATCGAATGGTAAATGGTAATTACCAATTACCAATCAATCTATTTGTGCGGCAGCATCAGCTTGGCCCGCTTGACAAACTGTATCGGGACACCCCACGGGTCCCGCAGCATGGCTATTTCATCACCGCCTTCAGTAATGTTCACCTCACCTGCAACCGTCGCCCCGGCAGCAACCAGCTTATCGCAAATTGCCTTGACATCGTCAACCATAAAGGCGATATGAAGAGACAGCGGGTCCATTGATGGATAATCCGGTACCGCATCCGGTGGATTATTGTAAATCTCCAGCATCATATTGCCGCCGGAGTCGGAGATAAAGTGCATATTGGCCGGAGGCGGGCCTTTCCTGACAACCTTCATCCCCAGATTTTCGCCAAACCACTTTGCCATAGCCGCTGGGTCCTCGACATTGATTGCAACGTGCTCGAGGCGTATTCGGTTTTTACGTCCGGCAGAGGCAAAACCGCCATCTTTTGTTTTCGTTGACTCAATGCCACAGCCTGCAATAATTGACGCGGCGAACACAAGAGGTACTATTAGTAAACTGTTTGTCTCTAATCTGCATACCATACTACAACTCCTTTCTGCACCAGACCCTTGGGTCGAGTTAGCTGCCTGCACCTGTGGTTGCCTGCACAGGTTACGCAGGCACAGGTGTTTAGTTAGTTAGTTTCCGTCAAAGCCGGAGCTTTGCACAGTTTTGCTCCATCGAGCCAAAATTAACGGAGAGGGCGGGATTCGAACCCGCGGTAGGGACAAGCCCTACACAGCCTTTCCAAGGCTGCTCGATAAGCCACTCCGACACCTCTCCGATGCCATTTACTATTGGCTATTTTCTATTTACTATTTTTTAAGGACTTCTGATTTCCCTGACTAATATAGTAGCGGCAAAAAGAGGGGTTTGCAATTATAATTAGCCGAGGGGAAAGTGAATTATTATAGGGAGTTTTTTTAGAAAAAAATGAACCGCACAGCAGGTAAGATAGACTATGATTGATAGAGTGGATAGGCCGGTCGAACAACTTGTAGATGAAATACTCGTGATGGACTGCCAGAGCGGCAACGTCAAGGCCCTGGAAATATTAGTCTCGCGATGGCAGAAGCGCCTCTGGCGTTATGCTTATCGACTTGTCGGAGATACCGAGGCGGCATGGGACATTACACAGGACAGTTGGCTTGGCATCATAAAAGGTTTGAGAAAATTGCACGACCCTGCAAATTTCAAGGCCTGGGCATATAGAATAACAACTAACAAATCAATTGACTGTATAAGAAAAAGTAAAAAAGCTGTAAAACAGATCAGCATAGAGGAAATTGAAGAACAGCAAACAAGCCAGAAAAAAGACACCGGCGTTAAGGAGTTGCTCGAAAAATTAGACATAAGAAAACAGGTGGTTCTTAGCTTATATTACTTTGAACAGCTTAGTGTCCCGGAGATAAGCGTGGCTCTAAAAATTCCCAAGGGGACTGTTAAATCGCGACTGGCCAGCGCGAGAAAAGAGCTTAAAGAACTTTGGC
>Ga0307430_1001276_pt1 | contig 18881 bp, 15 predicted proteins | sample SalMarWE160130MG_FD_202159 | JGI IMG/M metagenome (GOLD analysis project Ga0307430, IMG submission 202159) | Salt marsh sediment microbial communities from the Plum Island Ecosystem LTER, Massachusetts, United States - WE1603-130 | ecosystem: Environmental > Aquatic > Marine > Intertidal zone >...
TTTCTAAACAATTGTTTGACCGCTTAGTGGAGCGCTCGACTGACAAAGCCACCAAAAAGATAAACGACTCCTTGGATCAGGCCCGAGAAGAGAACAAAGGCCAGATTCCACCTGCTGCTCTGGCTGACGTTGAGACCTTTCGAATCAAGACCGAAACTCGTGCAGTCTACGAGCTGCAAGATCCAAATGTCAAGGAGCATTGCAGCCAGTTGCTTCGACATGCCCGTGAACAGATTGAAAAGGCATCAACTGATAATGACTTGAGCGCGCTCTCTCATGCACACAATCTGATCAAGTATGCCAATTCTCTTGTGTCCAAGTCCAACTCAGCACGATGGTATATTCTCGTGCTCGTTGGTGCTTTTGTGATCATGCTTTTCCTCGTAGCGAGACTCACTTGGAATAGATGGGACGAGTTCGAGACTCTTGTCATATTGGGAATACCGTTCCCTGTGTTGCTCTGGGGAGCCATTGGCGGTTGGATAGCTCCCATCTACAAGTATGTTCGTTCAAGAAGGAATTACATAGAAGAGCCAGTCAAATGGTTCGTTGGCAGACCCATTGTCGGCATGGTGATGGGGGCAGCAGTGTATCTAGTCGTGAAGTCTGGTTTACTGGTGTTTGGGAATGTTACGCAGATAGCACACCCTGAATTGCTTTGGCTTCTCGCGTTCATAGGCGGGTTTAGTGAAAATGCTAGAAGAATCATCAAGTGGGCCGAAGACCGAGTCGAACGAGCCCAAGAACAGGATGACATAATGCCCGCAAGTGATGTCCAATAGAATCAAGCATAGAAAGCGGCCTAAGTTACGGTAGGGCGGGGCCTCCCGACCCCGCCCCCCGCTACAGAACCGGACGTGACACTTTCGCGTCATCCGGCTCCTGAGCAACCGGGCCTTTGTCATAGGCACTACTGGCGGTGATTACTCATCCGCGTTCGCTTGGTCAATGCACTTTTAGAAGTAAATACCCTTCCGGGCATCTGGCTTTCAGTACGTCCGAAGGACGCCTGCCTAAAGCACATCTTCTGCCAGCACCCTGACCTTCCCGGTCACCCGCCCCACGTCAGCATATCCTGGGCATTACTCCAGGCATTAGCTTTTTGGGGCATCCTACTCCGTCACGGCATACGGCCTGGTCGCCTTCTCCAGCATTACCTGAGAGAGCACGTGACGGGTTTCCCCGTTCCGTGTATCCATTTTGCGTGGCTTTAGGACGGTGCTTTACGCCGGGTTCACTACGAGTGCAGTCTTGCGCCGCGTGGCACGCAAGACCTGGAACCTTTCCCGTTTGGGCCTGCCTCTGCCTTTCGGGCAATAGCCAGCGTAGGCAGGTTCTCCATGACGACGCCTTCACACCTTCGTCGAATATCCTGTCCATAGCCACCTGCTTGGCGGAGTCGCCACGTCTGGCTCGCGCTTACCGCCTTTCCCTCCCGCTTCTGACGATTGAGAACCAGTCGCACGCCAGGGGAAGGTGCTGTCACCCCTGCACCGAGGGGATAGGGGTTGATGTTTCACACGAGACGTGCTATCATCTCACCTATATGGACACACAGTTGTCAAAGATCAAACGACCTTTGCCGCCCATCCCCCGGATTATGTCCGGCTTCGGGCGAACGGGTCGCACCCCGCGCTTGCAGCCGACGCCGCTTCGCGGCCTTGTATCGTGGCACGATTTGGTTATGTGAGGTGTCTTGAAGTGAAAGGCTCGATGGGTAAGTCGCGGCGCGCCTGAGCTTTTCCGTTGGCACGCCTGGCGCATATGAGATACAAGATGAATAGCAACGATGAGACCAGCATAGTAATTGAGGTTAGCCAAGAGGGTGATGTGGAAGCGTATGCCGTTAGTTGTCTGGAAGATTTATGGCATGATTACTTGCATTTCAAGAGGCAAGCGGAGGAAACGTTCCATCAGAGCAGTTCGCCGCTCTTGCACAAGCGATATCTACGTGTGGCGATAGTGCTCTTGCAGGCTTATCTTGAAGGTGTTGTGAACAGGTTTTGCATCAATGTCTTGCGAGGAGAAGGTAAATCGAGGGAAGAACAGAAGTCTATTCTTCGCAAGGGACTTGATAAAAAGTGCGAGTTCCTGTGGAGTAAAGCCTTCGGAGGCAGGGGGCAGGCGCTGTTCGATAATCCAAAGATGGGAGCGTTCAAGAGTCTTGGGAATAAATTGGTTCATCTGAAAGATGATGGTGATTTCAGATTGTTCGATAGTTTATCTCTGCTACTTCAAGAAGCCGGGTTTCTCCGAAAAACCCGGCTTCTCTCGTCACAGTCCTAACCGCCGCCTGCACTCTTCCAGGATCGTCGTCGTGCGGCTGGCCCCCACTCGGGTCACGCCCAGGGCGCGCACCTCCAGCAGTCGGTCCAGCGTGCGCACGCCGCCGGCGGCCTTGACCTGCACGTGGGCTGGGCTGTGCTTGCGCATCAGAATCAGATCCGCGTCCGTCGCGCCGCCCGTGCCGTACCCGGTCGAGGTCTTGACCCAGTCGGCGCCCAGCTCGCCACAGAGAGCGCACAGCTTGATTTTTTGCGCGTCGTCCAGGTAGCAGTTCTCGAAAATGACCTTGACCTTTTGGCCTGCCGCGTGGGTGACGTCGATCACGGCCTGGATGTCCTCGCGCACGGTGTCCCAATCGCCGCTGAGCACCCGGCTGATGTTGACCACCATGTCCAGCTCCTCGCCGCCATCGACCAGGGCGCGCTCTGCCTCGGCTACCTTGACCGCCGTGGTGTGCCCGCCGTGCGGGAAGCCGATGGTCGTGCTGGCTTTGACGGTGGAGCCCGCCAGCGCCTCGGCGCAGCGCTTCAAATAATACGGCATGATGCACACGCTGGCCACGTCGTAATCCAGCGCGATTTGCAGCCCGCGCTCCAACTCCTCGACGGTCAGCGTTGGGTTCAGCAGCGAGTGATCGATCATCTTGGCGATCTGTGTGTAGGTATAGTCCAAAGCGTAACCTCCTATCGTTGATTGACTGCGAATCTTTTTGCTCTGCGTTTATCCGCGTTCATCCGCGTTCCGTTCCGATTATGCTACAAACTCTTTGCTTTGAAAAGTCAAGACCTCCGAGGTTGTGCGACCTGCAGTCGCCTGGAAACCTCGGAGGTCTGTCCAAAATGAAAACGGCCCCCAGGGTGGGGGCCGTCTCTGCTTGCCGGGTGGCTATCAGTGGAGCTCGTGAGAGTCGGGTTCCTCCCACGGCTCTAAATCTTCTTCTTTCAGGCCTTCCAGGGCCAGCAGCTCGCGGTAGGTCAGTGTCCACAGGGTGGAGAGGAACGTCATCCACAATCCTTGTAGGAACGTCGTCGGCACCCACAGCAGGACGAAGAGGATCAGGCCGCCAACTAGACCGCCCACGATCAGACCGACGATCCAGTGGGATATCAGGCTCACCAGGCCGAACACCACGAGGAATGGAATGGCCGCCACGAAGAGCGCCACGAAGAACAGCACAAACCCGACGATGAGCGACGCGATGATCCAGGCGATGTTCAGGCCGACGACGAGCAGCCACATGATCACCACGTCCCAGGCAAAGTGCCGCTTTACGACGTCGAGACCTCGTAGGAGCGCCTCGCCCACGCCCAGGTCCTCCAGCACGCACGCGCGATAGAAGAAGGGCTTGACGAACTCGACGGCCAGGCCGGCGATGGTGGCGAGGAAGATGTACAGGAAGAATACCCCTGCGGCAGCGACGGCACTGATGATGCCGAGGACGATCACCCCTTGCGAGAACATCCAGACCGCTAGCCCGACAGGCGCAGCCATCAGGATGAGCACCAGGATGAAGGCGACCACGCCGGCCAATTTGAACAGCAGGTCGATCAGGAAGAGCCAGAGTGACGCGCGCGACCAGCCCATCCTGAATCCCTCGCGGATGCTGCGTTTCTCGCCGGTCTCTTCATAGTCGTCCACCATGCGGATCAGCGCCGTCTCTGCGACCCAGCGCAGCACTGTCCACACGACGATCCAGGCAAGGAACAGGCAGCAGCATACCCCGCATATCACAAGCACTCCGGTGCCGATGGCGACTAGGGTGCTCCTAATAGCTTCTACTTCCTCGGGGGTCTGCGGTATGTCTATTTCCCTGCCGCCGGGAAGTTCGATGGTTTTCGGTATTTCTCCGCCCTCTTCTTCGACGTACTGCACCTGATTGTCAGGGCTGCTAGGATTGTTGGGATTGCCTCCGCTGGCCACGGTCAGCGCCAGGATGATGCCAAAGATCCACAGCACTTTATAGTCCCACGTGATCTTGAACGCTCGTTTCAGAATTTTTATGTGATCCATTTCGTTTTGCCTCCTCGATACGTTAACTTGTTTGTGTTTGAAGCTTTTGATGTCGGTGGCGTGCCCACAGGCTGGCCAGCCAGCTCCAGTAAAGCAGGGCGATGGCTAGCGTGGCTGTGAGGTAGAGTGTCAAACCCCAGGCCAGCACGTCCAGTGTTTTCAGAACGGATAGGGTGGTGTCGCTGAATCCGACTCCAAGCCAGTCCAGGATAGCCGTCGGCCACGTCTCGCTGTGCGAGACTGTCGAAAGCCCTAGCACGTCGATGCCGCCTACCTGCAGCACGATCAGCGCCACGCCGGCCACGATAAAGACCGCCTGGACGAAGGCCCACGCGCCGACCAGTCCGGCCGGTGCCAGCCGCCAGCCTGTTTCCAGCGTCCGCTGCCAGGCCGGCTTGGTCGGGCGGCGCTCCAGCTGCAGGCCGACCTGCGCCACGAAGCGCTCCGCCGGCAGGAGACCTTCTGCGGCAGGGCTTTCGTATAGCAATGTGGTTAGCTTCTGTAGCTCCTCTAGCTCTGCGCGGCACGCCGCACATTCCGCCAGATGGGCCTCCACCTGTCGCAGGCGGCGGCCCTTCAGCTCGCCGTCGTGGTATGCTGCTAGCCAGGGTGTCACGTGTCCGTTCATAGGTCCTCCAAGCAGGGGGCCAGCGACTCGCGCAGCCGGTTGCGGGCATAGTTCAGCCGCGACATCACCGTGCCGATGGGAATACCCAGCGTGTCGGCGATCTCTTTGTAGGAAAGCCCTTCGTACTCGCGCAACACCAGCACCGTGCGGCTGGCTTCTGGCAGCTCGAGCACGGCTTGTTTCACCCGCGCGCTTCGTTCCGCTTCTTGCACCGCAGCCTCCGGCCCCGTGCTGGCGTTCGGTAGCGGCAGGGCGTCCACGTCCACCGTCTCCCGCTCGCGGCGCAGCACGTCTATGGCTGCGTTGGTGGCGATGCGGTACACCCAGTTGCGGAAGGGCGACCTGGGTCGGTAGTTGGGGAGATGCTTCCACGCGCGGATAAAGGCCTCTTGCGCCGCGTCCTCCGCCAAATTTACATCCCCACACATCCGATAAACCACGTTGATCACTCCCTCTCGGTGGCAGCGAACCAGTTCTCCAAAAGCCCGCCGGTCTCCCCCCTGGGCCTGGGCGATCAGTTTGTGTTCGGTTTCTTCCGGCAGTGCTGGCTGTCTGCCCACCTCGTTGGCTGTCCTTTCTACCCCTTTAACGCGATCAGGGGTGATTTTATTCGGCAGTGTGGGGCGCGAATTGCAATTCGGGTTAGGTGTAGTATACTTCAATCCACTCAAAAATGGGAAAGCCATTCTCTATTCTGTCAAGGCGCGATTGACACAGGTATGTTTCATCCCAGTTGCAAATAGGCCCTTGTGGCTATCTGTGGTGTCAAAACTATCGCCTATACGAGGAGCTACGCGGCGGATTGAGCGTAAAGGAGTTCTCTCCATAAGCAAAAGACAGTCTCCCAAACACTGCCACCTCTGCGGTCGCCGCTTGTGGGGACGTGGCTGGGTCTATGCGGCCGATGGCGCTCCCGACGAGCAGGCCATCGTCGTCTGCCGCCGCTGCCACCAGAGCGCGCCGCACTGCGACGTCTGCGGCGTGCCGATGGGGGATAACCGCGTGGCCCTGCCCGATGGCCGGCAGATTTGTCCGCGCTGCCACCAGACCGCCGTCTACGACCCGGTGCGCGGCCGGGAGCTCTTCGAGCGCGTGGCCCGCATCGTCACCGACCAACTGGGGCTGGGGCTCAACGTGGGCACCGATTTTACGCTGGTGGATCACCAGCATCTGCAGCGGCTGGCGGCGGAGGGCGATGGCGTTTCTGACACCGATCCGGCCAAGGTGGTAGGGCTCTTTGCCAGCAAGGGACACAGGCGGGTGATGTACCTGCTCTCCAGCCTGCCGCAGATCCTCCTCATCCAGGTCGCGGCCCACGAGTGGGCCCACGCCTGGGAGGGGGAGAACTGCCCGCTCCTCCGCGACCCGCTCGTGCGCGAGGGGTTCGCCGAGTGGGCGGCGTACAAGACGCTGCAATCGCTGGGGGCAGTCAAAAAGATGGCGCTGATGGAACAGCAGGATGGGCTGTACGGGGATGGCCTGCGCAGGATGCTGGCGCTGGAACGGCGCGATGGCGTGGGCGGCGTGCTCGACTTTTGTCGCCAGGCGGAGTGACGCGAATTGATCGAGCGTCTGCCTCGAAAATAAGCTGCGCTGCCCCCCCCCACCTAACCTCCCCCGCCATGGGGGGAGGGACCGATTGCTTCCCTTCCTCGGTGGGAGGGGGCGCGCGGCGACGCGCGAAGGGGAGGGGGAGATTTTCGTCATTGAGGGTGTCCCAGCGGGACATGGCAACTTCCTCGAAGTGAATGGCAAAGGATGAGATGACAGAACCATTGACCTTGACTTGCACGGTGAATACCCCCTATCTGCCCGTCACCGACAGCCCGCGCCTGGTCTACCTGCTGCTGGAGGTGGGCGGAGGCGTCGATGCCGGTTCGCTGCCGGTCGACCTGGCGCTGGTCGTCGACGTGAGCGAGTCGATGCACTTTCGCCTGGCCACGGAGGCCCAGTTCGAGGATATGGCGCGCAAGGGGTTGCTGCACGAGGTGCTGGTGGATGGCGTGCCGGCCTGGCAGTCGTCGGGGATACCCAGGGAGGTGCTCACCGGCCTGCCGCGCAAGATCGACCGCGTCAGAGACGCGCTGCAGGCTGCCGTCGAGCAGCTTCGTTCGAGCGACCGCTTTACGCTGATCGCCTTCGCCGGGCAGGCGGTCACGCTCATTCCCAACACCTCCGGCGCCGAAAAGCGTCGCTTGCTCGATATCGTGAGCGGGCTGGATCAGTTGCAACTGGGGGACGATACGTACATCGGGCGGGGGATGGCGCTGGGGATCGAGGAGCTGGGGCGGAATGCGGGAGGCGGCCTGGCCGAGCGGATGCTCGTGCTCACCGACGGTTTCACGCAGGATGAGGAAGATTGCCGCGCCGGCGCCGCGCGCGCCCGGCAGGCCCGCATTCCCATCAGCACGATGGGCCTGGGGGGCGAGTTCAACGAGGAGTTGATGATCCCCATCGCCGATCAAACCGGCGGCGAGGCCTACCTGCTGGAGGACCCCGAGGAGATCCCGGAGGCCTTTGCCCACGAGTTGCAGCGGGCACAGGCGGTGCGCTACCGCAGCCTGGAGATGAAGCTGCGTCCTGCGCAAGGGATAGAGGTGCGGGCCGCTTACCGCGTCCGCCCGGCCATCGCGCCGCTGGAAGCGATTAACGACGCGCGAGAGTCTCGCGTTGGCAGCTACAACTTTTCCCTGGGCGATCTGGTGGCCGGGGAGGAGCCCGCGCTGCTGCTGGAGATGATCGTGCCGCCGCGCCAGCCGGGTGTCTACCGCTTGGCCCAGGCGCTCCTGGCCTGCGACGATCCGGCCGGCGGTCCGGCCGGCCTAAAGACGCGGGCCGACGTGGTGGTCGAGTATACCGCCGACTCGGCACAGGCGGCGTATCAGGAGCCCGAGGTGATGCACGTCGTCGAGGCGCTGAGCGCCTACAAGCTGCAACGCCGCGCCCAGGCCGACCTGGAGGCGGGGGACGTGGACGGGGCGACGCGCAAGCTGCGGGCTGCCGCCACCCGATTGCTGGACATGGGTGAGGAGACGCTGGCCGCCGAGGTGGAGCGGCAGGCGGAGGAGTTGGAGCAGCGCGGCGAGGCCAATCCGCAACTGACAAAGCGGCTGCGCTACGAGACGCGCAAGCTGACGCAGAGGCTGACGTAGCGTTGGGGCCTTTTGCCGTGCCTGGGATGCGCGGCTGAACGTCCCCGTCGTCTTATGAGGCACGGCGTACTTCTGGTGTGTTATGCTGCCTGATGGTACAATACAGCCGTTGACCGGCAGGGTGTTCGGCCAGCCCTGAGATGGGGGCAGATGCGTTTTTGGCAACAACGGTGGCCTTTGGTAGGCGAAGGGATCGGTGGACGTGAGGGCGATTGGAAGGCTGTCCGGGAAGATTGTCGTTGTAGAAGAGTAGAGACCCATGAAGGCCTGTCCGAAGTGTGGCACGCTCAATCGCCCGCAGGCGCGCTTTTGTCGGCTGTGTCGGTGTGCTCTATCGCCTGCCCCTGCGCTGGCTTGCCCTCGTTGCGGGGTGGCGCTGCGCCAGGGGGCGCGCTTTTGCAAGAACTGTGGCCTGGCGCTGCCGCAGAGCGGCGGGCTTGCTGCCACCGCTCCGACGAGTGGCTCTCGCCGTGTCTGTCCCAACTGCAAGGCATCGGTGCGGGCAAATGCCCGTTTCTGCTACAATTGCCGTTTTCCTTTGGCTACACAGATGGCGTCCGCCGGCCAGCGGTGTCCGCAGTGCGGTGCGGTGATGCGCCCCGGGGCGCGCTTCTGTCGCATCTGCAGCCGTCCGCTGAGGCAAGAGCCGTCCCCTCCACCGTCGCTTGGCAGCCCGCCGTCGATGCAGCCGGGGCGCTTTGGCACCGGCGAGTTGCTCCCGCTCACGGTGCTGGCCAAGAGTCGCTACATCGTCTTGGAAAAGATCGCTCAGGGAGGGATGGGGGCCATTTACAAGGCTCACGACCGGCGGCTGCAGGACAAGATCGTCGCCGTGAAGGAGATGTCAGAGTCGGCCATCGCCCCGGCTGAGAGAGAGCGCATTCTGGATTGCTTCAAGCGCGAGGCGGAACTGCTGGCCCGTTTGGAGCATCCCAATCTGGTGCGGGTGAGCGATCTTTTCCAGGAGGGGGATCGTCGCTATATGGTGATGGAGTTCGTCGACGGTCAGACGCTGGAAAAAATGCTTGAACGGTGCACCCGGCCGTTTCCCGAGGAGCGGGTGTTGGACTGGGCTGAACAGCTGTGCGATGTGCTTTCCTATCTCCACAGCCAGAAGCCGCAGATTATCTATCGCGATATGAAACCGGCCAACGTGATGGTGTTGAGCGGCGCCGACGTCGTAAAGTTGATCGATTTTGGTATTGCGCGCTTTTTCAAGCCCGGCAAGCGGCGGGATACCATCGAGCTGGGCACCGATGGCTACGCGCCGCCGGAGCAGTACGGCAAGTCCCAGACCGATGAGCGCGCCGACGTCTATGCGTTGGGGGCGATGCTGCACCAGTTGCTCACGTTGCGCGATCCCGTCACGGTCCCGTTCCAGTTTCCCAGCGTGCGTAGTCTCAACTCCAAGGTGAGCCGGCGCGTCGACGAGGCTATCGCGAAAGCGGTGCAGTCTGACAAGGGGAAGCGCCATCAGTCCATCGAGGAGATGGGGGCGGCCCTGCTGGGGGATGGTAGGCTCAAACGCGGCGCGGCGCGGCGGGCCAAGCTTCGAGCGAAGGAGAAGCTGCCCGATAAGTCGGGCAAGGTGGTGCAGGCCACCCCGGATGCTCTCAACTTTGGGTCGGTGTCGGTGGGGGGCGGTGCTCTCTCCCGCCCGGTGAGGGTGGATATACCGGCCGGCGAGAAGGCGACCCTTAGCACTGACGTTCCGTGGCTGCACGTTCGCCCGCGAGACCTCAGCAAGAGCGACGATGTCAGCGTGACGGTGTACCCGCGCCGTCTTGAGTTGGGACGGCGGTCGCTCAAGGGGTTGGGATGGCTGGCCTGGCCTGCCCGCTTCCTCGTGCCGGTGGAACGGCGATCCAGCGGTCACGTGGAGGTCAAATCGAAGAGCGACACGATGCACATCCCCATCAGCGTCACGGCGGCGCCCGGGAGATGGCGCGTTTTCTTGGGATGGATAGTAACCATCTTCCTGGTGTCCGTGGAGGTATCGATCCTGTTGCTGATTCTAACGATGGTGTTGGGATTCGTTCTCGGCATTTCATTTATATGAGAGAGGAGGAGCTATGGCACTCAAAGCTGGTCAAGTCGTAGATAACCGCTACCGCATCGCCAAGCTGCTGGGGCAGGGAGGGATGGGGGCCGTCTATCGCGCTTGGGACATGCGTCTGAACCGCGTCATCGCGCTGAAGGAGATGATTCCGCAGTTGGGGCTGGATGCTGAGACGCTGGCCGAACTGTGCGAGCAGTTCCGGCAGGAGGCGCAGGTGTTGGGGACGCTGGTGCATCCCAACCTGGTGCGTGTAACCGACTACTTTTCGTGGGAGGGGAACGAGTATCTGGTGATGGACTTTGTGGGAGGGGAGAGTCTGGCGGAGCGGATTGCGCGGGATGGGGCGCAGGCGGAGGAGCAGGTGCTGGCGTGGGCGGGGCAGTTATTGGAGGCGCTGGGGTATTGCCACAAGAAGGGGGTGCTGCACCGGGACATCAAGCCGCAGAACATCATCATCACGCCGGAGGGGCGGGCGGTGTTGGTGGACTTTGGGCTGGTGAAGCTGTGGGATCCGAGCGATCCGCAGACACGGACGGTGATGCGAGGGGCGGGGACGCCGGAGTACGCGCCGCCGGAGCAGTATGATATGGGGGTGGGGCACACGGATCAGCGGAGCGACGTGTACAGCGTTGGGGCGACGTTGTATCATGCTTTGACGGGGCGGATACCGCCGACGGCCACGCAGCGCATGGCGAGTCCGTCCTGCTTTATGTTGCCGCGGCGCATCAAGGACGGCATCGGTTCAAACACCGAGGCCGCCGTGCTGAAGGCGTTGGAGATGGCGATGGAGCGGCGGTATCAGAGCGCGGAGGAGATGGCGCAGGCGTTGGGCGTCGCGCCGCATCCCACGGCGGTGGTCACTCCTGAGCGTGCCAGGCCCGAGGGCAAGCAGGCGCCCTCTGCGGCCGAGGCGACCCGTCCCGCGAAGCAGCGGCGCGGCATCCTATGGGGGATGGGCGGCGCAGGTCTGGCGGTCATCGGAGGTCTGTGCCTGCTGCTGACCATAGCAGCCATCGTGTTGGGAACCGGTGCCCTGAGGGGCGCCAGCCCAACGTCCACGCCGACGGCCACTCCGGAGCCTACGTCGACGCCTACACCTAAGCCTACGTCGACGCTGACGCCTACACCTACGCGGACGCCTACACCTACGCCGACGTCGATGCCGACATCGACGCCTTTGCCTACCGTTACTCCCATCCCTACATCAGATCCCATAGCCGGCCGAAGGACCTACACCAGCGATGAATACGGTTTCTCGATCGACTATCCGAGGCGCTGGATATATGCGGCGGTAGAAGGAGATATTGTCTTTGCGAGCGCGGAATTCGTTTCCAGCGACGGCAAGGAGGGGGCGTTTGTACTTGTGCAGGCAGAGCCTCTCGACGATCCCGGGATCGCCGTGGGGGATTGGTGGAACACTGTCAGAGACGATTGGGGTTCGGGAACGAGGATTGGCGAGCCCGAGCCCGTCGTGATAGGCGGTGAGGACGCCATGCTTGCCGAGTTCACTGAAGGGAATGTCCGCGGTTGGGTCGCCGCCACCATTGCTAACGACTATGGATACGCATTTACCGCCGCCACTTCCGACGACCATTGGAAGGATTACGAAGATACGTTTGTCGCCATGTTGGACAGCGTGCAATTCTTTCCGCCAGAGTAGCTAGATTCAGAGAGTAAAGCTATGACGCTTTCGATCGGTCAGGTGGTGGATAACCGCTATCGCATCGTCGAACTGCTCGGACAGGGCGGCTTTGGCGCGGTCTACCGGGCTTGGGATACGCGTCTCGAGCGTCATTGTGCGCTCAAGGAGAACCTCAATCCCTCGCCGGAGGCAGAGAAGCAGTTTGGCAAGGAAGCCACCATCCTGGCGAATCTGAATCACCCCAATTTACCTCGGGTCATCGATCATTTCACCGTGCCCGGGCAGGGCAAGTACCTGGTGATGGACTTTGTCGAGGGCGAGGATCTCCAGCAGATGCTCGACCGGCGCGGCCCGTTGCCGGAGGCCGAGGTGTTGCCCTGGATCGCGCAGATCTGCGACGCGCTGGCGTATCTTCACGGTCAGCTTCAGCCCATCATCCATCGCGACGTTAAGCCGGCCAATATCAAGATCGCGCCGGATGGTCAGCCGATGCTGGTGGACTTTGGCATCGCCAAGCTCTACGATCCGGCGCTCCGCACGACGCTGGGCGCGCGCGCTGTCACGCCGGGCTACTCGCCGCCGGAGCAGTACGGCCAGGGACGCACCGACATCCGCTCCGATATCTACAGCCTGGGAGCGACGCTCTACGCGTTGCTCACCGGCGAGGAGCCGGCCGATAGCGTCCAGCGCCTCATCGGCGCGGCGGCTCTGACCCCGCCGAAGCAGCTCAATCCCTACATCTCGGAGCCGGTGGCGCAGGTGATTGTGAGGGCCATGGCCTCAGAACCGACGCAGCGCTTCCAGTCGGCCGATGCGTTCAAGGCGGCTTTGGCTTCCGATTCCTTGGTGCATTCGACGATTGCGCCTGCTCAGTCGGCGCGGGCTGCTACCCGTGCCGTCGGGGTCAGGCTTCCAAGGGTGCCGTCGGTCCCCGGTGTTCGGAAGGGCAGCAGGGCGGCCAAGGTCCTGGCGATTGTCGCCCTGCTGGTCGGGTTCGGGAGTTGGGTTTTTACCTGTGTCAACCCCCTCGTGTTGATGCAGTTTGATGGCGTCGTGTCGTCGGCGCTGTTGGGTTTCCTCGTCATCGGGGGCTTTGGGTTGGGGTGCCTGAGCGTGCCGGCGGCGTTGGTGACGGGTGCATTGGTGTTGACCAAGTACCGCAAGGTGGCCACCGGGTGGGATCGCGCGATGGTCATCATCGGCTTGATAGCGGTGGTGATGTTGGTACTCGTCGTCATTGGTCTGGTGGTTTTCGTTCTCTTGCTCCCTCCGGCGGGAACGTAGTCGACTCAGGCCCGGGGGATATGGGGAGAGGCTGCTATGTTGACTTGTCCGAAATGCGGCGCACAAAACCGGCGTGGGGCCAGGTTCTGCTCTTCCTGCGGGGCCGATCTCTCGCCGACGCGGTCTATGTCTGTCGAACCTGAGGAAAACCAACCTGCTAAATCAGAGGGAGAAGGGATCTCGGGCCTGGTGCAGACGGCGGTGGGCTTGCTGACCGGCACAAAGTCGCAGCCTACCGGACCGTCACAGCCGGCAGCGCCTCGCGCTACCATGCCTCTTCCTGCCGAGGCGCCGGCGGCGCAGCCTTCTACCCAGCCAAGGGGGATGGGGCAGGCTCCTGGTCCTCTCACACCTCTCCCGCCCGGCAGCATCCTTTCTCATCCTCAAGAGATCACGCGACGATACGGTATTGCAAAGGCGCGGGAACTGGAGCATTCCATCTACTACGATGGACTCGATCTCAACTGCCCGGCCTGCCAGACGGTGCTCCCTCAGATGCCTCCCTATGGCATATGCCCGCAGTGCCAGGCCTCCCTGGACGTGGTCTTGATTCACGAGCGGCTGTTGCCTCCAGGCGGCCTTCACCCTGCCGACGAGATCGAGAGGCTGATTCAACTCAGTGTTGGACATCCTAACATCCTGTCCCACCGCGACGTCCTCCAGTACCAGGAGCACATTTACACAGTCGCGGAACATCCCGGCCGCTGGGGCGTGTTGGTGCGTGGGCGGCGGCAGCGTCTGCCTGACGAGGCGCTTGCCGGGGCTGCGCAGGTTGGCCAGGCACTGGCTTATCTGCACGACAACGGCTTTGCCCATTCCGAGGTCGGTGGCGGAGCGAGTATCGAGAGCCTCATCGTCGTGGGAGGCGGGCGGGACGTTGTGTTGGCCGACCTGAGTGCGTGCGCTCCACTGCCGGCCGGCGACGCCCACGCCGTGCGGACCCAGGTCAACCGCGACGTTACCTTCCTGGGCCGATTGCTTTTCTACCTGGCGACCAATAAGGAGCTACCGCGCTCGAGCATCGAATTTGCCCCGCCTGCGCTGCGTCCCTTTGTCGAGCGGGCGATGCAGAACCAGTACGCCGTCGTGGCGGATATGTTGGCCGATTTCTCGCTCATGCCGTCCGCTCCGGCCGCCGCTCGCTCGCTCAAGGCATCTCACGGCCAGGCGACTCACCCGGGTCAGAAGCACACCCGCAACGAGGACGCGGTGATCACCTTCACTTACGATAAGGAGCAGGACGGGCGGGCAGTGCCCGTCGGCTTTTACCTGGTGGCCGATGGGATGGGAGGGCACGATGCGGGTGATCTCGCCAGCCGTACCGTCAACCAGGTCGTGACCGACCGCATCATCAAGATCAAGGTGTTGCCCGATCTGCGGAAATCGACGCGCAAGCTGATGCAGGAGGACGTGCCCGCCGACATCTTGAGCGCGGCGATACGAAAGGCCAACGAGACGCTCCTGGAGCACGGGCAGAAGAAGAACAGCGACCTGGGGTCCACCGTGACGGCGGCGCTCGTCATCGGGGGCGTGGCGACGGTCGCCAGCGTCGGCGACAGCCGCACCTACCTGCTGCGCGACGGGCGCTTGGAGCAGATCACACAGGATCATTCGCTGGTGGCCCGGTTGGTGGATGCGGGCGTCATCGCGCCGGAGGAGGTGCGCAGCCACCCCCAGCGCAACCAGATCTACCGCTGCCTGGGTCACAATCCGACGATCGATGTGGACACATTTCCGATCCAGCTTCGGCCGGGGGACCGCCTGCTCCTCTGCTCCGATGGTTTGTGGGAGATGGTGCCCGATGCCGAGATCCAGCGCATCGTCGAGGATGCCCGCAGCCCGCAGAAGGCGTGCGACGGGCTGATCGAGGCGGCGAACCGGGCTGGAGGGGAGGATAACATCGCCGTGATCGTGGTGGAATTGGAATAGTGGGGCGGATCAAGACGCGCCTTCCAAAGCTTGGAACGCTGATTCTCTTGTGGATCGGCGGCGTGATTCTCCTCGGAGTAGTGGGGTGGGGGATTGGGTGGACGGCGCATCGCGTGTTCGACGCTCGTGGGACATCGACGCCGACGAGGACGGTGAGGCCGGCGGCCACGCACACGCCCGAGCCTGTGGCCACGGTCGTGCCGACGGGCGTGCCCGCGGTTGCTCCCACCGTGCCTGGCTCGACCGACGTTCCTCCGACGTCCACCGTCGCCAGTCCAGACGGCACGGTGCAACCGGCTGCTACGCTTGTGCCAAGGCCTACGCTCGTGGAGGAGGAGAACGAGGTCGTGCAGGTCGGGGACGGGTTGCTCAAGGTTTGCCGCCGCCACTGTCCAGAGCGGTGGCCTCCCGACGACGATGCGTTGACGAGTTATGCCGAGGAGGTCGCTCAGATGAATGGTTTGCCCTGGCCCAACCCTTCCCTGAGCCCGGGGCAGATCCTCAAGATGCCGCCCTGTCCAGAGAGGTAGTGCTGAATTGTTGCAATGTTGACGCCTGGGACGACGCTGCAGAATCGCTACCGCATCCTCCGCCGGATCGGCGGCGGGGGGATGGGCGTGGTCTACCTGGCGGAGGACACGCGCCTGCTGGGGCGGCGCTGCGCCGTCAAAGAGATGTCGCCCTCCGAGCTGCCGCCCCAGGATCGATCTTGGGCGACGGCTGCCTTCCGGCAGGAGGCCCAGATGCTGGCCAACCTCGACCATCCCGGCCTCACAGCCGTCACCGATTTTTTCTACGAGGTGGGCAACTGGTACCTGGTGATGGATTTCGTGGAAGGCGAGACGCTGGAGGACCGGCTGGACCGCCTGCCGGGCCGGCGTTTGCCGCTGCGCGAGGCGCTCGATATCACCCGCCAGTTGTGCACGGTCCTGGAGTACCTGCATGGGCGGCGGCCGCCGGTCGTGTTTCGCGACCTCAAGCCGGGCAACGTCATGCTCACGCCCAGCGGCGAGATCGAACTGATCGACTTTGGCATCGCGCGCTTCTTCAAGCCGGGGCGGCCGCAGGATACGGTCAACCTGGGGACGCCGGGATACGCTGCGCCGGAGCAGTATGGGGGAAAGGGGCAGACCGATTCCCGCTCCGACATCTACAGCCTGGGCGTGCTGCTGCACGAGATGCTGACGGGGTACGATCCGCAGGCCACGCCCTTCAACCTGCCCCGGCCGCGCAGCCTGGAGCCGACGATCCCGCCGGGCGTGGAACAGGTAATCCTGCGCGCGACCCAATCCAACCCAGGCGCGCGCTATCAGAGCATCGCCCAGTTTCGCCGGGCGCTGCCGCGATCTGGGGTGAGGCGTGTCTTGCGCGGGTGGGTGCTGTGGGCGGTGGTCGGCCTGTCGACGGTTGCCGTGGTGGCGGCGCTCGTCCTGGGGCTTTGGCTGGGGCAGATGTTTGCGCCTGGCGCGGCGACCCCGATCCCGCCGGTGCCGACGGTCGCCGGGCCGACGCGCGCGCCGCGCCCGACCGCCGCGCCGACGCCGGTCCCCACGCCGACGGAGCCGTTGGACACGATCACCGTGCAGCCGGGAGAGACTTTGTACGAGGTCTGCCAGCGCTACTGCGCGGGCAGGTGGCCTTCCGGCGGGGTTGAGGTCGATCCGGAGCTAAAGACGTACGCCGAGAAGGTGGCGCGCCTCAACGAGATAAGCTGGGAGATTCCGGTCGTTAATCCGGGGCAGGTGCTCAAGATGCCGCCGTGTCCCAGGTAAAAGTGATGGGTTCTGACAATGAAGCTCACACCGCAGACCTTGGTTTCTTTTCTCGCTGCCGTCTTTATAGTTGGGGCGATTGTCCTGTCGCAGGAGGGCGAGCTCGAAGATGGTCCATCTCCGACCGATAGCGTTGCCTATAGCCTTGCAGATAGCGTTGCTACATTGGCTGTGCAGCCCACGGCTCGTGCTACGAGGGTCGTGGCGGCGCGTCCGACCGTTCCCTTTGCATTCACGGCGACAGCCTCGTCTACCGCTACGCCAAAGCCCACAGCCACCGGCACGCCGACGCCAACCCCAACTCGTACGCCTACACCCTGGCCCACGGGCACGGTGCATCCGCCCGCCACGGTGGGCAAGGCGCTCGTCGTCGAGCAGGAGTTGCAGGTGCTGCGCGTCTACGAAAACGGCGTGGAGATCCGCACACTGCCCGCCAGCACCGGGCGGGCCCCGTACTATACGCCGGCTTACGCCGGGCGCGTGCGTTACTACGTCGGCACCTTCTACAGCTTTGGCACCTGGGCCGATGATGCGTGGTACATTTTTATGGGAGAAGGGGAGATCATGATTCACAGCCTGCCCTATGTGAAGTCGGGCGAGGAAAAGGTATACGAGGGGCAGGAGCACCTGGGCGTGCGCCCTTCCTCCCACGGCTGCATCCGCATTCACCCCGACGACGCCCGATGGCTGACGGCGTGGAACCCGGCGGGCGCGCCCATCCTGATCACGCCTCCGATTGTGGATAAGGAGTGGTAAAGTCCAGACCTCGGAGGTTTTTGAAACCTCCGAGGTCTAGGGAGTGGTGATGGAATGAGATTCGATTTTCGTCGCATTTATGTTCACACCATTTTGGGCGCGCTCGGCGGCCTGCTTGGCTGGGCGCTCACCATCCCCCTGGCCTGGCTCCAGTTGGGAGGCACGGTGGGGCTGTTTCTGAAAGATACACTGATCGGCGCGCTGGCCGGTCTGGCGCTTGGCGTGGCGCTGGGTGCCTACGACGGCCTGTTCGCCAGCCGCTCCTTCAAGCGATTGCTCAAGGGTGCGCTGCTGGGCGGGCTGGTTGGCGTGTGCGGTGGGGCGTTGGGGTTGATCCTCAGCGAGACCATCTTTCTGCTCGGCGGGGGTGGCGTGTGGCCGCGGGCGCTGGGCTGGGCGCTCTTCGGGGTGCTGGTGGGCAGTGCCCAGGGCATCGGCCAATGGTCGCTGGCCAAGGTGGGCTACGGCATGCTCGGCGGACTGCTGGGTGGCTTGATCGGCGGCAGCACCTACGAACGGCTGAGTGTCCTGCTGCAGATGTTCGCCAGCCGCGAGCTGGGACTGAGCGTCGGCGGCGCGATCGGGCTGACGATCCTGGGCATCTTTATCGGTGGCCTCGTCGGCCTGGTCGAGGTCGTCATGCGCACCGCCTGGCTGTGGTTCACCCGCGGGATGCTGGAGGGGCAGACGGTGACGCTCGACCCGCGCAGGAAGGAGCAGGTGCTGGGGCGGGCCGACGATTGTCAGATCGTGATCCCCGGCGATCCCGACGTGCTGCCCCACCACGCGGCGATCCTGCGCCAGGGGGGCGCGTTCGTCGTCGAGCCGCGCGATGGCCCGCTGCTCCTGCGCGGGCCTCAGGAGTACACGCCAGTGGATAAACACACCCTGCGCCACGAGGATCGCTTGCAGGTGGGCAAGACGCGCTTTACCTTCCTGGGTGAGCAGAAGGGAGGGGCGTCATGAAGCGTGCCATTCTGCTGCTGATTCTGTTCGCCTGCGCGCTGACGTGGGCCTGCCTGATGAGCGTCGATTTCTGGCAACGGCAGTCGGTCGCCGCGCCGGGCGGGATCACCGCCGAGGTCGTGTACGTCGACCAGGCGAGCTTTCCCGATGTCACCCTTTACCTTTCCGTGCTCGATGGGAGCGGCCAGGCGATGATGGGGCTGACCGAGTCCGATTTCTCTGTCACCGAGGATGGCAGTGCGCGGAACATCGCCGGCTTCATCGGGAGCGGTAGCCAGCCGGTGACGACGGTGATGTTGATCGACCGTAGCGGGAGCATGACCGATGGCACCAAAATGGATGGCGCTATCAACGCTGCCCTGGCTTTTCTGGAGCAGCTTGAAGATGGGCGTGATAG
>Ga0307430_1001277_pt1 | contig 18874 bp, 17 predicted proteins | sample SalMarWE160130MG_FD_202159 | JGI IMG/M metagenome (GOLD analysis project Ga0307430, IMG submission 202159) | Salt marsh sediment microbial communities from the Plum Island Ecosystem LTER, Massachusetts, United States - WE1603-130 | ecosystem: Environmental > Aquatic > Marine > Intertidal zone >...
TCTTTCTGGCCGATGAACCTACCGGCCAGTTAGACAGCCGTTCTGGCGAGGAGGTAATCTCTATTCTTACCTCTTTACATGCCGAGCAGGGAATCACTTTGCTTCTGGTAACCCATGACGCTAACATTGCCCAGCACTGTCAGAGAATAATACACCTCAAGGATGGCGAGGTTGTCGGGGAGGAAAGCGCATGAAGAAGTGGAGTAATTTTTTATCTACTGTCTGGCTTGGACTCAGTACTCACAAGCTGCGCAGCTTTTTGACTATGCTTGGAATCATTATCGGCGTAGCCTCTGTGATTACTCTTATGTCCATCGGCAAGGGTTCTACAGCACAAATCCTCTCCAATATCGAGAGCATGGGAGCAAACCTGGTTACCATCAGCCCCGCAATGAGTTTTGGTGCCGGAGGAGTGAGGGGTGCCGGTGGCAGCACCCAAACCCTAACTATGGAAGACGCAGAGGCAATATCCCAGCAGGTCTCTTATATATCTGCCGTGGCGCCTTCTTCCTCCAGCAACCTCCAATTGGTTGTGGACAGTGAGAATACGAATTCCCAGGTCATCGGGACAACCCCCGAGTATATGTTAGTGGCTAACCTGAACCTCGCCAGTGGCGCTTTCTTCTCGGAGCAGGAATACGAGCGCGGTGCTAAGGTAGCCGTGCTCGGCTCCGATGTCGCTGAAGCGCTGTTTGGCAGTGCTAATCCCGTAGGACAAAAGATGCGGATGGGCACCATTATTGTAACCGTCATCGGAGTTCTGGAGAGCAAAGGGACCGGGTTTAATTCGCCTGATGATGCTGTTATCATCCCACTGACGGCCCTGCAGCAGACAGTTGCCCTAACGCGAACCGCACAGGGCGAAAAGGTGGTATCATCCATATATCTGACGGTAAGCGATGAAGGACAGGCAGACTATGTCAAGGCGCAAATCACCAGCCTGCTCCGCACTCGCCACCGTCTTGCAGCCTCTGACGAAGACAATTTTAGCATCAGTTCTATGGAGGAGATAGCCAGCAGCCTCGAGGAAACATCGGGGACGCTGACCCTCCTTCTGGGCGCTATTGCTGCTATTTCATTGCTGGTGGGGGGCATCGGCGTGATGAATATCATGCTGGTGTCGGTGCTGGAGAGGACCAGAGAGATAGGCATACGCAAGGCGCTGGGCGCCAGGGAGCAGGATATATGGAGTCAGTTTCTCATAGAGGCCATCTTCCTGACCTTCGCCGGTGGTATCATCGGGGCTATCATAGGCTGGGGAATCTCCATGATTATCAATAGTATAGGGACTATGGCAACCTTGGTTACTCCTGATATAGTCATCCTTGCCGTTTCGGTATCGGTTGGCATTGGCTTATTCTTCGGTTTTTACCCTGCCTGGAATGCCTCCCGCCTCAATCCTATTGAGGCTCTGAGAAGCGAATGATAGCACCCAGCAGGGAAGCTCCACAGATGCTTGGAGCGAGGCACGTGAGGAAGAAGTAACAACAGCTGAGGACTTTGTTTAGCGACATCAGTGTGTTTTCTTGTTTTGCCACTACTTTTCTAGTGACTTTAGAGCTTCTTTCACTATTGCCGTTAGCTCATTGGGGGTAAATGGTTTGGGTAAAAATGGCCTACCGCTTTGCTCTATAAAAGTCATGGTTTGCTCGTCTATCACACTCCCGGTAGTGAATATTACATTGTTTGCCACCTGCGGATAGTTCTTTTGCAGCCATTGGTAGAGTTCTGCACCGCTCATTTTCGGCGTCCTGATATCAATCATACAAATGTGATATTGCTTCTTCTCTATCATATCCTGAGCTAATGTCCCATTGACGGCAATCTCCACCTCAAATCCTTCCCTAGTAAGGACCCTTTGGCACATAATGCCAATCGATGGTTCGTCCTCGACTATTAAGATTCTCTTCGTGGTGCGGTCAAGAGTATTTATTGTACGCCTCCCCCTCTTTACTACTCGCTGATGGGTAATTCTACCACAAAAGTAGCTCCTTCGCCAGGCTCGCTCTCGGCGTATAACTTGCCACCATGTTCAGTAACTATCCCGTGACAAATGCTTAGACCAAGCCCGGTGCCTTTGCCCACCTCCCTGGTGGTGAAGAATGGAGTGAAGAGTTGCTTCATGTTGTCCGGACTGATTCCCTGGCCGTCATCAGTAAAGGAAACCCGAACTATATTCCCAACCCGTTCTGTAACAATGGTAAGCTTACCTCTCCTGTGGGCTTCAAGCATAGCCTGTTCGGCATTAACGATGATGCTAATGAAGACCTGCTGCAGTTGAGCTCCATTGCCCATAACCTGAGGTAGGGCAGGGGCAAACCGGGCATCGACTTCAATGTTGCTTACTCTTTGTTCGTAGGAGCGTAGCTGCAGTCCCCTTTGAATGCTGCTGTTGATATCCACCAGCGCCTTTTCGATTCTTTGCTCGCGGGCAAAGGCGAGAAGCCCCTTTACTATATTGATGGCGCGCATGGCTTCTCGATTGATAGTTCCCAGATCCTCTTTGACATCTGCTGAGAGGTCTCTTTCTAGTAACAGGTCCGAGAAACCAATGACAGCAGTAAGCGGGTTATTTAATTCATGGGCTATCCCGGCTGCAAGCTGTCCGATTGAAGCCAGCCGGTCGGTAAGTATGAGTTGATCCTCTATTTTCTTGCGCTCGGTTACGTCGCGCCCAACCCCACTGAACCCGATAATCTCGCCCTGGTCATTTCGCAGAGGAGCGACTGAGGTATCTATAAACCCGGGGCTGCCATCTTTGCGGATGATTTTCCAGTGGAAGCCCTTGTTTGGCATGGCGGTCCGGTACACTTCATTAAAGATTCGCAATACAGATTTTATATAATCTTCAGCTGTAAAGCCTTTATAGCTCATTCCAATCAGCTCTTCCCTCGAGTATCCCAGGTGGCGGCATGCCGAACTATTGACAAAGGTGAGGTTTCCGGCGAGGTCAACCTCGAAATAGCTCTCTTCCATCTCCTCCAGTATAGTCCGGTATCTCTCCTCAGACTGCCTCAGCGCCTCCTCCACCCGCTTGCGCTCGGTGACGTCGCGGCTAACACCACGGAAACCGATAACCTCCCCTTTGTCGTTTCTCATTGACAAAACCGAGTCCTCGACGAGCAGCCGGGTCTCATCCTTCCTGACCTCTACCATAGGAAACCACTTCAGCGGCTCACCCGTCCGATACACGCGATTATACGCTTCGAAAACAGCCTTGCCGTCCTCTTTGGGAGTGTAAATCTTGTAGTTCATTCCAATCAACTCGTCTCGCGAATACCCAAGGATGCGGCACATTGCATCGTTGACGAAAGTGAAGTTGCCCGCTATATCCACTTCATAATAGCCCTCTTCCATCTCCTCCAGTATAGTCCGGTATCTCTCCTCAGACTGCCTCAGCGCCTCCTCCGCTCGCTTGCGCACGGTGATGTCTCTGCCAATCCCCTGAATGGCATAGGGCTTTCCCTCGTGGTAGATAACGGCTCCTATGACCTCCACGTCCACAAATGAACCGTCCTTGCGCCTGACCCTGAACTCATTCACCTCTTTCTGAGCCCCGGTGTCCTTCAATTCCCGGAGCGTGGCGAGGGTCGTGGGCAGCTGGTCCTGGCTCAGCAGGGAGGCAAAATTGAGGTGGGGGATATCTTCTCTCTCATAGCCTAATAACTTCAAAGCCACCTCATTGGCATCCAGGAAATTGCCTTCAAAGTCGTGTACGAAGACGCAGTCAAGTGAGCGGTCGAACAAAGCCCGGTACCGCTCCTCGCTCTCCCGCAGCGCCTCGTCTGCCTGCTTGCGCTCGGTGATATCTATGATGGCTCCCTGGATGGCAGGTTTCCCGCCATACTCGATACGGTTAGCATGTATCTCCAGCCAGCATACTGTCCCGTCCTTCCGGATGCCGCGATATTCATAATGTGGAGGCACTGCTTTACCTGCCAGTCGGTCACGGAAGCGCCCCCAGACGAGAGCCCGGTCTTCGGGATGTGTCATCCCCCCCACTTTTTCCGGCGAGAATGACAGTAGTTCATCAATAGTGTATCCGTAGGTTTTGGCAAAGGCAGCGTTGGCGAAGATGATGCGGAAATCTTGAACTACGGCCAGCCCCATCAGAGATTGCTCGGCTAGTGTGCGATAACACTCCTCGCTCGGGCGCAGTGTCTCCTGTATCTGCTGCTCGCGCTCAAGGATGTTGCGCTGGCTTCGGGTGCTGGAGGAGTCCTTGGCTCTTCCCCTCGGCTTCCCTTTTGGCAGTTCTTTTCCTCTCCTCTTCTTCACCATCGCTTACCTCCCTCCCAATTGTGTGCAATAGGCATGTGGTTGTCAAGTTATGCGAGTTGCAACTCGCATAACTATGGTAGGGCCAAGCAAAAAGATGTCACAAGATGTATTAATGTCGTCTGCTCTGCGAGTTTACCAGATTGAACTAAACGCTGTATTGTTAAATTCACCTTTTTATACACCATGTTGCGTAGCTTCATAAAGCGGCTAGTTGAACTTGCTCATTGCCGCTTCTATCCCCTGGGTAAGAAAACAATCGATGGCTTCAGATACCGTGGCAATTACAGACTTGATTAGTGCTTCTTCCTGGGGGGAGAAATCGCTGAGCACATAATTGACTATAGCGTCCTCGCTTATGGATTGCTCCTCCGCCTGAGGCCGTCCAATCCCCACCCTGATTCGGGGGAAGTCCTCGCTTCCCAAGGCGGAAATAATAGAATTCATTCCCTTGTGTCCTCCTGAGCCTCCGTTCTGGCGCAGGCGAATTTTGCCCAGGGGCAAATCGAGGTCATCATATATTACCAGGAGGTCGCTCAAAGGGATGTTGTGCTTATGTACCAGGCAGGCTACAGATTTGCCGCTGAGATTCACAAATGTCCCTGGCTTGGCCAGCAGCAGCCTCTCGTCTCTTACTTCGGCAATGCCTACTCTAGCCCGGCATTGCCTGTGGTCGAAGCGAATAGAATGAAGCCTGGCAAAGTAATTCAGGCACAGGAAGCCAGCATTGTGGCGGTTATGGGCATAAGTCTTACCGGGGTTCCCCAGACCAACTATAAGTCTCATTAGCTCAGAGTTTATGGGAATTCAGTCTCCGGATATTATGGCTGATTACGCTGACACTAAGCAAATGCTCGTTGTCTTAGACAACAAGCCCGCTCAGAGAGGTAGCATTCTGGCTTTTTGTTACGTCAGAGGCAACAACACAAGCTAAAGTGCAATATTCGGAAAGGTTGCTGATAGGGCTAGGCCTTCACTGTTCGACGTCGCCGAAAGACTATCACTGCTATCACGAGGATGCCGATGCCTATAATTGCCCAGCCCCAGGTAGGCATCAGCGGGGGTTGTGCAATCTGTACCAGCTTTGTATAAACGAAGTTGGCCCCGTTTTGGAGTGTTGCATTTATCGTCAAAGGATACGAGCCATTACTGCTAAATCCTCCACCTCCGATTAGAGTGAGTGTGGTGCTAGTGCTTCTATTAGGCTGCAAGGGATTCGACGGAGTAACATCAAAAATAAAGTCGAAGGATTCGCTTACTTCCAGGGTGGCAGTTAACGAAATAACAGGCTCAACCCCCACATTCTTCAGGGTTATTTTGACTGCCGCCCCCCCGGGATTAAAAGGCGGGAGAGGGCCCAACACAGACACGATTTCAATCGGTTCCTGGTCTTGCGACGCTGAGACTGGATGGCAGCCGGATACTTTCACTGCTAGAAGCGTAGCAGTAAGAAGGATACTAGTAACTATGACGCATGCCGGTCTTTTGAACATATGCTACTTCAATCTACTACTATAACGCAGAGGTACAAGAAAAGTTGCATTCGCCGGTATTTAGCCTTAACGCTCTAGAATATCCCATTTCACAGAAGTTGCATGAGCGACAACAGCAGGGAAGCTGGAATGATTCGTTTTGTAAAAATGGCTATTTTTTCTGGAGTTTAAGAGTTCTTTTTCATACGTAGCGTGACCGATTCAATTGTTAAAGTACATACGATTCGTTTCGTCGCCTGCCATTTGTTTTTGCGAACCCTGCGGTCCGGCAGAGTGGTGCAGGTAGGCAGTTTCCAGAAGACTGTCGACAACAGTTTTCAGGTAGCCGCGCTCGGTTGCGTCCAATCCATAGCTTTCAGAATACCATTTTACTATTAATCTGGAGGCTTCTCTGATTACGCGGCGGTTACCAGGGTCGTATTGAAGGGAAGATTGTAACTTGACGCGAATGAACGCTATTTCAGGGTCAACGCTTTCCAGATTGGTAATGTTCCACATTTGGGATGTTTCGGCAGGGCTAAGGGTGGCGGAATAGAAGCCATGTTTGCGGGCATTCCGGTTGCCTTTCTGGCCACCGCGCTTCCTTTTAATCTGTGTTTGGTTTGCAGTCACGTTTTGAGAGACCTTACCTGCGGGATTTGATTTATCAAGGTAGCACACAAGTTCTAAAAAGAGATTAACATGAATTCTTCATTCGAACAAGGGGAAAATGGCGTGGTGGGGAGGGGCTAGGGGTGGAGATACAATGGAGACTCGTAGAGATTGATAGAGATTAGTGGAGATGCGGTAGAGGAACTGGAGACACCTAGAGACTAGTAGAGACAAATAGAGATACGTTTGGGAGACTGGAGATACGGTAGAGACTGTTAGAGATGCAGTAGAGATAAATTGGAGATACGGTAGAGACTAATGGGGATTGGAGGCTGTGGGAATGATGCTGAGGGATAGGCAGCCGTCTCAGTAGCCTGGCAGTACTGTAGTGTGGCTAATTGAATCAGGGCATTCGGGGCATTTCGGCTGAGTGGACTATATTAGCCACTATCTGGACTTAACGATCCAGAATATCCTATTCTGGAAAGGCTGCATAAACTAACTGGCCTAGGCCATATGGATGAAAACAGAACTTAAAGCGTAGGTTTTGAGGCCATCTCACGGAGGGATGACAAAAAACGTCAGGGCCGAGGCATAAAAAGTAAGATAGGGAATAGTGGCTCAAATTTTCATTTTTGGGTGAGGGTTATAGTTGGAAAATCCTTTGCCAAAGGCTCTCACTTCGCCGGTCGCTTGAGTCTTTGAATTCCATAACTAATCAGGCCACCGATCGTCGCTAGCCCCATCGTCATTACACTCATGCCAACAGAGACCGAACCGGGAGGGATAAAACCGGATATCTTGCTTAGCTCCGCCTCATACCAGTAAATCAGCATCGCCGGTATCGTGCAGAGAATCCCTGCCAGAGGCCCACGTCTCCTGGTTGCGAGCCCTGCAATTATCGCCGCGATACACACGAGCAATAACAAGTCCAAATCCATACGAGACCCTAAAGCATTGATTCCCGCCAACGCTACCACTACTGGTATCGCACACAGGATTCCCACTAGAATACGCCTCCGCTCCAAATTCTCCGCCACGCCCCCCGCAACGACTCCAGCAATTAATACGGCTAGCCAAAGGATTACGGTTCGTGAGAGGAAGTAAGGAGAAAATAGGCTTATTCCCATCTTCCATCGCAGGCCGGCAACAAGCGTCACCATGATGAAGCCTATCAGTACGCCCCACTTCAAACCTTTTATCCTTTGCATGTTCCGTTTCTACGGTACGCGAACGTATGAGACATATCCATCACTATCATAGGGGCTATCCTCTGTGCTAATGTAACAATAATCCTCGTAAACTGTGTATCCTTTGTCTATTGCCAACGAACACAGTGAATTCTCTGTCCATTCCTCCCGATCCCCAGTACCCCAATGATCATAATGGACAGTCCCTATCACAAAGTAACCAAGGTGCACATCATAAAAATAGTCCTCCGGGTATGGTGCGTAAACTCTCATATGTCTACCTACAAACCACAATTCATTTTCACGCGTGCCTTTGTCCTGGTCGTACTCCCAACCGTTGGTGAAGTTGTCATCATTGAGCCTGTCATACCTCGTATAATGTATTGCGGTTGGCCCCCAGTATATAAACTTAACTTTATCCACCTCTGCGTTCTGGTAGAATAACATGGACACAGCATGTTCTCTTTCAGATGTGGTCGTCCCACTAACTTGGTCAAAATTCCAGAATTTTTCGCCTTCGTCGAAGGTGCTAATCACATCAATCGTCTCATCGCTGCCACCTACATTGTACTGCAATACTTTCAGCTGCGCAGGATTGGAGGCAGTCATTACCTGGTCTTGCCCCTCCACGGGTATGTCAACTTCATCGACTATCGCCGGATGGCCGCCCGTTTCCAATCGACAAGTCGAGTCGCCTCCAGATGAAACTTTTCCTTTGCTATCAATTTCCCAAATCGGCTGTCCGGGTTCCACAACATCCTGAATTTTCAAACAAGGTGAAAGTCCACCTTGCTTCAGGGTCCCCAGGACCCACACTTTCTTGCCAACATAGGTACTTAAATCAACGCGATCGCTTTCGAGCCTGTGGTAAATCCTACCGTCCTTTCCCACTAAAACAGTCTCCCCATCTTCAGATTGAATATAACCAATAAAGCCCAGCTCTGTGCCTTCTTCTAGTCGCAGGCTTTCTCCCAGAATTGGAAGGGCTTTTCCAATTCTAAACTCCAGTACTATGTCTTTGCCCGCTTGAACGAGGACTTCGTAAGTTTCTGGAATTTCTCCATAATCCACTGCGCCCGCACTAACTTCCCATAAGCCCCCCTCGCGTATGGGAAGCTGTGTGAGCCCATTATTCACTGTCAAGTAAAAGGAGTCTTGGAGAATTTCTAGATTTCCATCCTTTGGAACTCGGCCACCGTATATGGTCACGTTATCACCCTCTCCTAGCCCAGTGACCTCGACAAAAACTGTGACAGTTGGTGATGGATGAGCTTCACCCGCTCCTTGAGCCTGACCAAAAGGTATACCCCCTACGGTCAAAGCCAGGACAACTAATAAAATAATCAATCCTCTTTTCATGTCAACCTCCTTTATTTTTAATTAGGCATTATCCACTCCAGCCTATCACTCCCCTCTGCTTTTTTTGTTCAAACGATGTAAAATATCTTATGTAATACACCATCTAAGAATAATACTCCTTAGAAGAAAAGTCAATACCCTCTGCTGGCTGACCACATGGGTAACACGGGAGAAAGTATTTTAACAAGTTCCTTTTCAATATACTCTATCGGCGCAAGATAGCCAAAGGATCGATGTCGACGGTTGGAATTATACTCAGCAAACCAGAAAGGCCAGCTTGCACATTCTGAAGTTTTATTATGCTCGTGACGAAAGCCAAATCCCTTCTAAAAAGTTGCTCAATCCTCCGATAAAGCCTCAAACTATCCTCAAACTTCACTGAGCTAGCAATTAACAGCTTATTCTACATGAGGTTTGGCTGGTGGTATAATGGAATTCAGAGAAAGTCAATGAGAATAGCTATTCTAATTTGCTGTATTCTTGCTTTGGTCTTCTTAGCCTTGACAATCTTATCATACACGCCGGGAACTTCATTAAAGATTTCCAGAACTGAACTAGATAATGGGGTCATAATTCAGAATATAGGAAACATTCCTTGCCTTATTTTTGTCAGTTCACCTGAAGGTGTACAGCAGTTTCAACTGGCTGTGGCCGAGAAGGTAACGGGCACTGACATAACAAAGCCGATTGATATTGCAGCAACTAGCGAGATGACGATTAGTTGGGAGGATTGGGAGAGGATGAAGAGGATACATGAGAAGTGGGTGAAAATCAAATATTATCTATCCTCAAACTTTGCTGACCCCTAGTCTGGGCAAACCATATTCCAAATATCGTAGTTTGGGAACTTCCGTCTTGGCTTTAATGAACTCAAAGCCAAGCCAGAACGTTATAGCCCAATAAGATTAGTAGACCCAATTCCGATAAACTTAGAGTTAAGAGAGTTTCTATAATTTGCTTACAGCCTTATCCAGCAACTTCAGGAATTCAGCTTCGCTGAGCGTCTTTGTCCCCAGCTTCTCTGCTTTAGCCAACTTGGAGCCAGGGTCGGCACCTACCACCACATAAGAGGTCTTTTTAGTAACATCCGAGCCGGCTTTGCCACCCAAAGCTTTTATTTTCGCTTCTGCTTCCGAGCGGGAGAATGAATCCAGCTTCCCGGTTAAAACAAATTCCAGTCCGGCTAAGGGTAGGGAGGGGACAAGCCCCTCCCCTACTTTCTTGACTTTCTCCCTTTCCAGCTTCACCCCGCGCTTTTTCAGCTTTTCAATAATTTGCTTATTTCCCTTCTGTCGGAAAAAGGCAAAGATGCCTTCAGCTATCTTGGGGCCGATAGAGGGAAGGGCTGAAAGCTCTTCCTGGCTGGCTTCGGCCAGTTGGTCAATACTTTGGAATCGCTCTGCCAGCAGTTCGGCATATTGGTCACCGACATGCGGGATTCCCAGGGCGAAAATAACCCGGGCTAAGGGTCTGTCCTTACTCCTCTCGATGGAGCTAAGCACATTGGAGACGCTTTTATCCGCCATCCTTTCCAGCCCGAGAAGCTGCTCCTTGGTAAGGTAGTACAAATCGGCAGCATCTTTGACCAGGCCGGCCTCGAACAAGGCCTGGCATAGCTTTTCGCCAACGCCGTCTATATCCATTGCCCCGCGGCTGACAAAGTGTTTGATTCTCTCCAGGGCTTGTGAAGGACAGGCAGCATTGGTGCAGCGGTGCATGGCCTCACCTTCGGGCTTTATCACCTCGCTTCCACATACAGGGCAGCGGCCGGGCATAGAGAAGATTTTCTCCTTGCCAGTACGGCGGCTGACAATAGGTTCGACAATCTCGGGTATAACTTCGCCAGCCCGCTGCACCACAACCCAGTCGCCGATGCGGATATCTTTACGATGAATGTCTTCCTCATTATGCAGCGCTGCTGAACTGATAACTACACCACCTACCTGAACCGGCTCTAGAATAGCGTAAGGGTTAAGGCTTCCTGTTCTTCCCACATTTATGCCGATATCAAGTAGCTTTGTGGTGCCCTGAATAGCTGGAAACTTATAGGCAATAGCCCATCTTGGCTCGTGAGTCACAGTGCCCAGCTCTTGCTGAAGGGCAATAGAATTTACCTTTACCACTATGCCATCAGCTTCGTAGGGAAACTTTTCCCGGCTTTCTACCCAGCCCTGATAATATTTCTCCGCTTCATCGAGGGAACGGCGTAGGGCAATATTGGGGTTTATCTTGAAGCCCAAGGACTTGAGGTATTGCATGATTTCCCAGTGAGCGTCGGGCACCGCCTTGCCTTCAGCCCAACCTAATCCATAAATGAATATGTCAAGAGGACGTCGAGCGGTAATGCTGGAATCGAGCTGCCTTACCGAGCCAGCAGCGGCATTCCTGGGATTGGCAAAAAGCGGCAGCTCCTCTTTGGCCCTTTCTTCGTTAAGCTTTTTAAAACCAGCTTTGGGAAGATAAACTTCGCCCCTGACTTCAAATCTGGGCGGCGCCTCCTTGGGTATGGAAAGGGGAATACTCCTGATGGTTTTCAAGTTCTGTGTGATGTCCTCACCCCGGTAGCCATCCCCCCTGGTTGCTCCTGTGACGAGCAAACCATCAACGTAAGTCAAGGCTACTGCCAGCCCATCGATTTTAGGCTCGCAAACAAGGTCGAACTGGCGACCGCTTAAAAGGTTGCTTACTCTTTTATGCCAGGCTGCCAGCTCTTCATAGGAAAAAGCATTGGCCAGGCTCAACAAGGGCTGGGGGTGCTCGACAACTCCGAACGCTTCTACAGGAGGCGCTCCAATCCTTTGTGTCGGAGAGTCAGGGGTAACAAGCTCATGATGCTCAGCCTCAAGCTGCCGGAGCTCCTTCATCAACTCATCGTACTCGGCATCGCTGATTTCAGGGCTATCCAGCACGTAGTAACGGTAATTGTGGTGATTGATTACCTCCCGCAGCTCTTCTATCCTCTGCTTGACCTTATTTATGTCTCCCATAAAGCTAATCTCTATTTATAGTATAGCAAAACTCCCCACTATTAATCCTGCCTTGCGACTATCTCTTCTCCAATTCATTAAGCCTATGCTGTATGCTAAAATTAGATAAGTTTTAGGGGGAACGATTTCCCTTGCTTCATCTGAAGGCAACACTCAGGCCCGCATATACTAAAGGCGAAATCATGAATGGGATAAAGTACAAGCCAATCGGAGTTATCCATTCTCCGTTCAAGGAGCCCAAAGGGACACCTATACAGCCTGCAGGTGCTAAAGGTACCAATGGGATAGTCGAGATATTCCCAGAATATGCTGAAGGTCTGAAAGATGTCGAAGGTTTTTCTCACATTATTTTGCTATACCACTTTCACTTATCCAAAAGGTCGGCATTGACAGCAAATCCTTACATGGATAACGAAACGCATGGAGTCTTTGCCATGCGAGGTCCCAGTAGGCCTAATCCTATTGGCATCTCAGTAGTGTGTCTTGTCAAGGTTGAAGGGAATATGCTCCATATTCGAGATGTGGACATTGTAGATGGGACTCCCCTTCTGGATGTTAAACCTTATATTCCCGAATTTGACATAAGGGAAGTGGAAAGGATAGGATGGCTAGAGAAAAATGTGCACAAGCTTTCGGAATCGAAAGATAATGGAAGGTTCGCAGAGTGATTTGTTTGACTTGCGATAGCGGAACATATGAAGTTCCAGCTCTTGGCTTTTGTCACTCCGACTTCTCAAATCTGAGATATGTTGGGCAAGGTCTGCATTATTTTGAGGAGGATAAAGCATGGCTACGAAACCAGTTGTAATCAGGTTCTTCGCCCCGGTGATTGATGCCACTGTCAATGCTCTGATGAGTGCCGTCGACCAGAAAATGAAGCAAGGGATAAAAGATTTCATCATCCTTATTTCTTCGCCCGGTGGCTCTGTCATCCATGGTTTAAGCGCATATAATTATTTGAAAGGATTACCTGCTTCCATAACTACGCACAATTTCGGCAGCGTGGACTCAATAGGCATCGTCATATACTGTGCCGGTTCAAAGAGGCTGTCAGTACCCCAGGCGAGATTTCTATTTCACGGCGTTAGTGCACAATTTAGAGGGGAACAGAATTTAGAGGAGAAACTGCTGGACGAGAGGTTAAAGGGATTGAGAATTGATATGGAGAATATTGCCAAGGTAATCGCAGCGAATACAGGGAAAAACGCCGAAGATGTTACCAATGCCATGATTGAGAGGACAACTTTGAATCCCGAGGAGGCGCAGTCCTGGGGCCTGGTGCACGAAATCAAGTCAGAGCTATTTGAAGCCGGAAGCGAAGTAATTGCCATACAATTCCAACAACAAACACAACCGCAACCGCCACGGAAGCCGTAACATTAGCCGAGAAGCGTGTGTCCCACTACTCCCTGTTTCAAACAACATGATTCGTAGCCTGGTGCCTTCAGATTTCGATGCTATACTCAAGGTCATAAATGATGCTGCGCAAGCTTATAAAGGAATAATCCCGGATGATAGATGGAAGGAACCGTATATGTCAGCCGGGGAATTAAAAGAGGAAATTGAAGCTGGCGTTAGATTTTTTGGATGGGTGGGAGGCGGGCATTTGCTCGGAGTGACAGGCATTCAAGCTCTTAAAGATACTACCTTAATCCGGCATGCTTATGTGCTTCCAGGATTCCAGAGTAAGGGAATTGGCAAGAGGCTACTTGAATATCTCGTAGGCTTGGCCGAGACTCCGGAAATTCTGGTAGGGACCTGGGCCGATGCCACCTGGGCTATTCGATTCTACCAAAAGCATGGTTTCGGACTGGTGCCGTCCAGGGAAAAGGATAGGCTCTTGCGGACATATTGGAACATCCCCGAGAGGCAGATTGAAACCTCAGTGGTGCTGAGGACAATCCCTTCTTTCCAGTAATGGTATGCTTTCTCAAGTTGCCAATAGCTGGTACCCATCTAACATATTAGCGATATCTCCCCCTCTGGTCGTTGCCAAGCAATCTAATCTTTGTCCCCAGCAATCGTGACTGAGGGCTTTACCATATACCTTTTATTACGATATACTCTTTTAATAAGGGTTCTCCGAAGGCAGAGATGAATATTAAACAGACCCTGGAAGATACTGCCAGCGAAATACCACGCAAAGAAGCCATTGTTTTTGATGCTCAGCGGATTACTTACGGGGAACTGGATGAAGCTTCTAACAAAGTAGCCAATGCCCTCCTAGGGCTGGGAATGAAAAAGGGTACCCATGTAGCTATCTTGATGTCCCATAGCCCAGAGTGGGTCATCAATTATTTCGGGGTGATTAAAGGTGGGGGTGTAGCTGTACTGCTTAACCCTGCGCTGAAAACACCTGAACTTGATTCTTTGCTGCGAGACTCCGACTCGGAAATTCTAATAACGGAGAAGAAATTTTCTCAGATGCTTTCCTCAGTTTTACCGTACATTCCTTTACTAAAACACATAATTGCGGTTGATGCAGGTTCTTACACCAGGATGATAGCTAACAGCTCTCCCATATCACCGGCTATCGATATAAGGGACGAGGATGAAGCTACTATATTTTACACCTCTGGCGTACTGGGGAGGCAAAAGGGCGTGGTACATACGCATGCCTCCCTTATGGGAACTCCCCCAATAATTACCGCGGGCATACAACGGAAAAGAGAAGATGTCATTATAGACCTTGTTCCCTTTTCTTATCTTTATGGCTTATTCGAGGTTCTTTTTGGTTCGATTATCACAGGCTCTACCATCGTGCTTATCCCTAACTTCACTCCCAGAGCTGTCCTGGAGGCTGCGGAAAAAGAAAAAGGAACTATTATCTTTGGCGTTCCTGCCATGTACAATGCCCTGGCTATGGTACGTGACGAAGTCCTGGCAAGATATGACCTGAGTTCACTGCGATTGGCTGTTAGCGCAGGGGCAAAGTCCTTTCCTAAGCTAATGGAAACTTTGGAGGACAAGTTCGGGTTATCACTTTATGAGGTGTATGGTCTCACGGAAGCTTCAGCCGTTTCCATAAGCACCTTTAACAGCCGTAAACTGGGAACTGTTGGCAAGCCAATTTGCCGCCTCAAGATACTGGATGACAACGGCAAGGAAGTTCCCAGGGGCGAAATAGGAGAGGCTGTGTTCAATGCCCCCTGGGTGATGAAGGGATACTATAAAGCTCCTGAACTCACAGCTCAAGTCCTTAAGGATGGCTGGTTTTATACCGGAGATTTAGTCAGGATGGATGAAGATGGCTACCTGGAGTATATAGAGAAGAAGTCGTTCATAATAGTCACGTCTTCTGGACTTAAGATTGGTCCGTCGGAAGTTGAATTCGTGCTGCTGAGCCACCCTAGCGTAGCTGAGGCAGCCTATGTAGGTATTAACGATGGTTATGGAGGACAGATACCCACAGCCTTCGTAGTGCTTAAAGAAGGGCAACATGCCACGGAAAAAGAGCTGTCCAACCTTTGTTACCAAAACCTGGCTGATTTTAAGCTCCCTAAGAGAATTGAATTTGTAGACAACATACCTAAAACTAGCTCGGGGAAGGTAGCTAGAAAGAAGCTCAAAGAAACAGAGTTAACCCAGAATTAGCTGAAAGAGTAGCTATTAGCCTTGTCTATTGGACTCCTCAGAATGACATTACCGGACGCTCACATTATCCTAATGTTGACTTGGTTAACACTTATTGGTAACATCATTAACTGAGCCGTGCTAGGCGGGGAGCTAGCGGTGCCCTGTACCCGAAAGCCGCTATAGCGGGGCTGAATTCCTGTTTGAGGTTTACGGCCGGCTAGATTTGTTTTTGCTGAGCGGTGTTGATAATCGGGTTCTATGCAACTGGAGACTATGAACCCCGTCAGGTCCGGAAGGAAGCAGCGGTAAGTAGCATTTCCAGTGTGATATAGAGTTGCCTGGTTGGAGCTAGCTGGCAAAGGCAGCTTCCCGGTTTTGGAATCGAGAACAGGTGCACGGCTTATGAAATTCAGACTAGATAGGAAAAAGTTCACAGATGGATTTCTTAGGGCTTGAAGGTAAAACAGCAATTGTTACTGGGGGTGGCTCCAATATTGGGCGGGGCATAGTTCTGGCTTTCGCTGAACAAGGAGCGCACGTGGCCATAGCCGAACTAGATGAAGCTCAAGGAGCTAAAGTAGCTAAGGAGGCCAATGCTCTAGGCAAGGGCAAAGTTGAGAATATAAAGACAGACGTAACCGACTGGGATTCGGTACAAGCGATGGTAAAGCAAACACTGGATAAATTCGGCCAGGTAGATATACTGGTCAACGTTGTTGGTTGGGTCAGGGACGACCTTTTTGCAAGGAAACTCAGAGAGGATTGGGAGAAGGAGATAGCCCGCAATTTTTGGAGCGATATAAACTGCACTAGAGCCGTTTTAGACCATATGATTGAGCGTAGGCACGGAAAGATCATCAGCATTGGTTCTGATGCTGCCAGAGTAGGGCAGTTGAGAGAAGCTGTTTACAGTGGCTGCAAGGGTGCTGTGGTTTCTATGACAAAGTCTCTAGCCAGGGAGCTTGGCCGTTATGGGATAACCGTCAATGTGATTTGTCCGGGTGTTGTTGTTCCTGCAAGCAAAGATGTTACTACTTCGGAGAGCATGTGGACGGATGATATGATGAAAATATTTGGCACCCCGGAAGCGCTGGAGAAAATAGCTAAGGGTATCCCTCTGGGACGGCTGGGGACACCAGATGATATAGCCAATGCTGTTCTCTTCTTGGCCTCAGACCGAGCTAACTTCATAACCGGACAGACTATCAGCGTTGATGGTGGTTACACCATGGCGTAAGAAATTTTAAAAGCCTCAAATAATCAAGGTGGTGACGAACTTGGCAATAAAAAAGGTATGTGTTATTGGTTCGGGGACTATGGGCAACGGCATAGCTCAGGTATCGGCACAGGCGGGCTATGAGACAACCATGGTTGACGTAAAACAGGAGTTTCTTGACCGTGGTATGAGCATGATAAAAGCCAGCCTGGGTAAATTTGTGCAAAAAGAAAAAATCAAGCAAGAGGAGATGAATGAAGCTCTGGCGAGACTTCGTACCTCAGTTGACATGAAAAATGCCGCCAAAGATGTTGACTACGTTATAGAGGCGGTATTTGAGAGGGCGGAGGTGAAGCTGCCGATATTTGGACAGCTTGAAGAAATTTGCCCCGAAGAAACAATTCTGGCTTCTAACACATCCGGGATACCAGTAAGTCTACTGGCATCCGCGACCAATCGTCCCGCCAAGGTTATCGGCACACACTTTATGAACCCCGTACCGTTAATGAAGGGGGTAGAAATAGTGAAAACTTTGCTTACGTCAGAGGAAACTTTGAAAGTAAGCCTCGATTTTGTCAACTCCTTGGGTAAGGAAACAGTCGTAGTTAAAGATTCCCCCGGGTTTGTAACCAATAGAATAGTAACCTTGGTTCTCAATGAAGCAGCCAAGCTATTGGAAGAGAATTTAGCAAGCATAGAGGATATAGATAAAATAGAGAGGTTATCACACAACTGGCCTATGGGCCCATTCGAGCTGGCCGACATGGTTGGTATAGACGTTATAGTCGACCTCCTGGAAGGAATTTACCAGCAGACTGGCTGGGAAAGATATAAGCCGGCTCCGTTACTGAAGAGGATGGTCGAGATTGGGTACACGGGAAGGAAAGCGGGAAAGGGCTTCTATCAATTGTTTGGACAAGGCTGACACTTTTGTATCGGCAATTGCTTCGCCAATTTGGCTTTAAACCGAAAAAACGCTTGGGACAGCATTTCCTTATAGATGAAGCTGTATTAGAGCGTATTCTATCTGCTGCCGAACTCAGCCCCGGGGACATTGTAGTCGAGATAGGTCCGGGCCTGGGCGTACTAACTGAGGGGTTAGCCAGACGAGGAGCCAGGGTCATTGCTGTTGAGCTTGATTCCAAATTAGTTGCCTTACTGAAAAAACGACTGGCCACCTTTCCCGATGTCAAAGTTGTCCGTGCTGATATACTTAAGGTTACCCCCCGGCAACTTCTGCAAAATAATATAACCGCCTCCGAACTTGCCCAGGGTTATAAAGTTATAGCTAATCTTCCTTATTACATTACTTCACCGGTATTGCGCCATTTTCTCGAGGCTCAGCTACGACCCTCAGAAATGGTCGTAATGGTACAGAAGGAAGTTGGTGAAGCTATTGCTGCTATCCCTGGTAAAATGAGCTTGCTCAGCGTTAAGACTCAGTTTTATAGCAAGCCTGTTATTATATCCTATGTGCCAGCGGCAAGTTTTTATCCCCCGCCGAAGGTGGATTCGGTTATTTTACGCCTGGATGTTTACTCCCGGCCGCCCATCGAGGTATCCGATGTCGCTGGCTTTTTTGATATAGTTATACATGGCTTCAGCTCTCCTCGTAAGCAGCTTCGCAATTCTCTGGCTCACTCTTTAGAGATGCCGCCCAGCCAGGTTGCTTCACTACTGGAAAAGGCTGGAATAGAAGGTAAACGGCGGGCTGAAACTCTTAACCTGGAGGAGTGGAGGGAGCTATGGAAAAACTTTGCTCCCTTTACAGAAAGATTATAATGTTGACTGTTTATGCCCCGGCTAAAGTAAACCTTGTCCTCGAAGTACTGGGCAAGCATAATGATTATCACCGAATCTTCAGTATTGTTCATGCAATAGACTTATGCGACGTCCTCGATTTTCAGCCAGACAAGGGAATATGCTTTGAATGTGATGAACCCAGCTTAAAGCGCGATAACCTGGTAACACGGGCAGCCACCCTCCTTAAGGAAAGTACAAAATGTAGCCTGGGGGCACGAATCGAACTTCGCAAGCATATACCATGGGGTGTGGGGTTGGGAGGTGGCAGCAGCGACGCCGCTGCCACCCTCTTAGCTCTAAATGAGCTTTGGGGATTGGGGTTGCCGCTTTCTGAGCTGGTCCGTTTGGCATCCAAGCTGGGCTCAGATGTTCCCTTCTTTA
>Ga0307430_1001280_pt1 | contig 18855 bp, 20 predicted proteins | sample SalMarWE160130MG_FD_202159 | JGI IMG/M metagenome (GOLD analysis project Ga0307430, IMG submission 202159) | Salt marsh sediment microbial communities from the Plum Island Ecosystem LTER, Massachusetts, United States - WE1603-130 | ecosystem: Environmental > Aquatic > Marine > Intertidal zone >...
TCTGATATTTTTCTATTTTCCACCCTATTCTAAATAATCAATTATTTTCTGCATATCTTGAGGTAAAGGGGTAGAAAATTCCATATATTTTTTAGATGAGGGATGTACAAAACCTAAAACATGAGAATGCAAAGCCTGCCTGTTGATATTTAATCCCTGTCTTTTGTGGCCGTATAGCTGGTCAGCAACAATGGGATGGCCGATAAAAGCCAGATGTACTCTTATCTGATGAGTCCTACCCGTACGAAGAGTTGCTTCGACCAAAGTATAGCCGGAAAATCTTTTTAACACTTTAAAATGGGTTATTGCTTCTCTGCTTTTCCCTTCCACTGTCACTGCCATTTTTTTCCTGTTTTTCAGACTCCGGCCTATCGGCGCATCGATAATTCCGGAATCATTTTTCATATTACCGTAGACCAAGGTGAGATATTTTTTAGTTACCTGGTGTTCCTTTATCTGCTTCGACAGGTCAAGATGTGCAAAATCATTTTTTGCCACTACCATCAGGCCGGAAGTGTTTTTGTCCAGACGGTGAACAATACCCGGCCTAATCACTCCGCCTATCCCCGATAAGGAATTCTGGCAATGATAAAGCAGGGCATTCACCAGGGTGCCGGAACGAATCCTCCTTGCAGGGTGAACGATCATATCTGTCGGTTTATTAACCACCACCAGATATTCATCTTCATAAATTATATCTAAGGGGATGGCCTCTGCCTTAATCTCTAATTCTTTATTTTCGGGCAGACTAAAATCTATCACGTCCCCATTTTTCAAGACATAACTTGGTTTAACCTGATTGTTATTTACTTTTATTTTACCTTGGGTGATTAAATTTCTAATCTGGGATCTGGAAGGATATATCTCTTCATGGGTTAAATAGAGGTCAATTCTGATTTTATCTTCCCCTGTGAATATTAAACTTTTTTCTTTTTCTATCATAAATAAAATCCTAATTAAACTAAAAATTTAAAGCGAAAAGCTAAAAACCACAATTCAAAATTCAAAACTTATTTTTGCTCTTGAGGTTAGTATGTTTAAACCTAATATTTTTGCCCTCAGATAAGCTAAAATATATCTTTAATTTTAAGTTTTTAGTTTTGGTTTTGCGCTTTAGGCTTTTCGTTTTTCGCTTTGTCAGTAAATACTATTCACTATTCACTAACGAGTTATGCTTTTTTTCTTCAAAATATTCATTGACACCAGGGAAACCAACACAACACCTATCAAAATAGTCTGGGTAATAGTTAATAAATTAAATACTTTGTAATTATTTTCGTAAAATCTGAAAAACTCTACGGTAAAGCGGGAAATTGAATATAATATGAAAAAACTCAGCATAAGGAATCCATCATATTTCTTGTATTTTTTCATCCAGTGAAGGATAAAAAATATTAGAAAGCCATATAAAGAAGTATAGATTTGGGTAGGAATTACCGGGAGAGTACAGGAACTTCCGGAGGCAATCAATCCATCATTTAATTGCTGTAAATACACCGGGGGCATATGTAAAGAAGGAAACTTAATGCCGTAATTTTCTGATACTACGCCAAAGCAACAACCATTTAATAAACAGCCTATCCTACCGATACCTATTCCGATAGCAATGGAGGGAGCGGCGATATCCGCATATTTCCAAAATGGAATCTTGGTTCTTTTAACATACAGCCAGCACAGGAAATAAGCTACTAAGAATCCCCCTAAAAAACTTAATCCGCCCTGCCTGAAATACAATATTTTCACCGGGTCTTTCATATAGTAATCAAGATAGGTTAAAACATATCCCAATCTACCTCCTATTAGGGCACCTAAAATGACATACAGACTTATATCTAAAACTCTTTCCGGGTCTTCTCCACTTTTTTTTGCTTCTTTCATTGCTAAAAGAATGGCTGTAATAAAAGCTAAAGCAATCATCAATCCGTAAGAATAGATGGAAAATGAACCAATAGTAAATAAAATTCTATACATTAAACCTTACTCCTCATCTCGTTCTTTATATTTTTTAATATTCATTATATTATCTTCCTCTTCTTCCCATTTTTCCCCTTGTCCTTTTTCTCCCTCATCTTCCTTTTCCGGGGCACGGAACAAAACATGAATCAATAATATCAACATTCCGCACACTATCGCCGAATCGGCAAAATTAAAAACCGGCCAGATTCTAAAATCAATAAAATCTATTACCCTGCCATCAACTCTCACCCGATCAATGAGGTTACCTATTGCACCGCCCAGGACAAGCGTTAAAGGGATGTACACAAAAGGGTCTTTCTTAAAAATAATTTTTTTGTAGATTAAAATAACCAAAATTACGGAAATTACCACCGCTATTACAAAGAACGAGGAATTATATTCAAAAAGACCAAAGGAGGTTCGAGGATTCTCTATATAAGTAATATGAAATATCCCTTCAATGACCGCTATAGACTCTCCAATATGCATGCTGTACTGAATGTACAATTTACTTGCCTGATCAAGCAATATAATAAATAGGACAAAAAGTATAAATCCCATAGTATTTTTTTACTCCTCAAAATGTTCATGCATTACTTTAGCACATTTTTCACAGATAGCCGGATATTTCTGGTCTCTTCCTACTGTCTCACTGTAACACCAGCACCTTTCACATTTCTTACCCGGTGCCCTGGTTATCAGTATTTTAATATCTGGAAATTCAACGCCCATATAGGCATTAGAAGAAAAACCTTTTTCCCCTTCTCCGCGAACTATATCGGTTTTAGAAACAATAAATATGCTTTCCAGCTGTTTCTTAAAAGAGATTAAATAATCATAAACTTCTTTATCTTCGGTATAAATATTTACCTGCGCTTCTAAAGAATTACCGATAAAACCTTCCCCTCTTTTTATTTCTAAAGCTTTTAGAACATCTTTTCTAATTTTTAAGATATTGCCCCATTTTTTTTCTAAATTTTTATCCCTATAATTTTCATTTACTTCCGGCCAAAGGGCAAGAAAAACACTTTCTTCGCCTTTTTTAATTTCTCTTAAGTGCTGCCAGATTTCCTCTGCGGTAAAACTTAATACCGGTGCAATCAATTTAACCAAATCATTTATTATCTGATACAATACTGTTTGAGCTGCCCGACGTTCTTCGGAATCGGCAAATGCGGTATACAGCCTATCTTTAATTATGTCAAGGTAAAATGAACTCAAATCGACAGCACAGAAGTTATGAATCTCATGATAAAAGGAGTGAAATTCAAACTTATCATAGCACTCATTTACTCTTTTCACCAAACTTTGAAAATTACTCAAAACTAATCTGTCTAATTCGCTAAGCTTATCATAGGAAACTACGTCTGTATCAGGATTAAAGTCGGATAAATTTCCCAGGATAAACCGGGCAGTATTTCTAACCCTCCGGTATATTTCCACCAATTGATCTAATATCGTAGAAGATATTCTGATATCTGTGCGGTAATCAGAAGAAGCCACCCATAATCTCAATATATCTGCTCCATATTTTTCAATAATCTCTTGAGGAGCAATGACATTACCAACGGATTTGGACATTTTCCTGCCTTCTGCATCGACAATGAAACCATGAGTCAGAATTGTTTTATAAGGTGCTTCTTCAAAAGCAGCCACCGAAGTCAGCAGTGAGGTTTGGAACCAGCCTCTATGCTGATCTGTCCCTTCCAGGTATAATTCCGCCGGCCAATGTAGTTCATCTCTCGTCTTAAGTACTGCCGCATGACTGCATCCGGAGTCAAACCATACATCCATTATGTCTTTCTCTTTTTCAAAATCTTTACCCTTGCAGTGAGGGCACTGATAATCTTTGGGTAGAATTTCTTGGGCAGACAGAGCAAACCAGGAATCTGACCCTTTTTCCAGGAATAATTTTTTAACCGAATTTATAGTTTCTTCATTTACTATAATTTCTCCGCATCCTTTACAGTAGAAAACCGGGAGGGGCACTCCCCATACCCTTTGGCGGGAAATGCACCAGTCGGTTCTGTTTTCCACCATACCTTTCATTTTTTCCTTGCCCCAGGCAGGAATAAATTGGACCTTTTCTATTTCCTTTAGGGCTAAATCACGAAAAGCCTCGATGTTAACAAACCATTGTTCGGTCGCCCGAAATACTACCGGTTTTTTACAACGCCAACAGTGAGGATAAGAATGCATTATTTTACCAACCTTCAATAAAACTCCATTCTTGGTTAATTCTTCTATTACAGCAATATTCCCCTCTTTATAAGTTAATCCTTTAAACTTTCCGCCTTCCTGGTTAAATTTTCCCTGGCTATCAAGGGTAGTAAATATAGGAATTTTATATTTTATTCCTATCTCATAATCCTCCTGTCCATGTCCGGGAGCGGTATGTACACAACCGGTCCCTTCATCCAATAAAACATGGTCTCCTAATATCATTAACGAGTCTCGGTCAAAGATAGGATGTTTACATTTTAAACCCTCAAATAATTTACCTTTTGCTTTTCCGATAACCTTATAATCAACAATTTTAGTTTCTTTCATTACTTTTTCTACCAGGGCGGACGCCAACAAGAGATTCCCTTTTTCTGTATTAACTAAACCGTATTCAATCTCAGGATTTAAGGCAACAGCCATATTACCGGGAATAGTCCAGGGGGTAGTAGTCCAGATAAGTACATGAGTTTCTTCTTCTTTGATCTCCGGGAATATTTTTCCCAAACTATCTTTTACCAAGAATTTAACATATATAGAGGAAGATTCTTTGTCGTGATATTCTATCTCCGCTGCTGCCAGAGCTGTTTCACAATTAGCACACCAATATACCGGTTTTAATCCTTTGTAGATATATCCTTTGGAAAACATCTTTTTAAATATTTCTATCTGTTCTGCCTCATAAGCAGGGTTAAGGGTTAGATAGGGGTTTTCCCATTCTGCCATTACCCCTAATCGCTTAAACTCTTCCCTTTGCACGTTAATATAATGTTTGGCATACTCTGTACACTTCTTCCTAAGTTCAACCGGGTTTACCTCACTTAAGTCAACCTTCATATCTTTGGTAACCTGAAACTCTATAGGTAAGCCGTGGGTATCCCACCCCGGAACATAGTGGGAATTATACCCTTTCATCGATTTATACTTGGGAATTATATCTTTTAATATCTTATTATAGGCGGTCCCGATATGTATATTGCCATTTGCATAGGGAGGTCCGTCGTGTAAGATGTATTTTTCCAGGTTTTTCTTTTTTTCCAGTACTTTCTTATATGTTTCCTGTTCTTCCCAAAATTCTAATAATTTGGGCTCTTCCTGGGCTAAATTCGCTTTCATTTTAAATTTTGTTTTTGGTAAATTTAAGGTATCTTTGTATTCCATTTGAATCACTCCTCGCGCTTTATAATTTATCTAATATAACAAAAACCCCTTGCCGCGTAAAAGGACAAGAGGTTAAAAGTTCTTGTGGTACCACCCAATTTTTATCATTACCTCACGATAATGAACTCAAGGAGTAAATATATTTAAACAAATAAATATACTCCGGTTTTTAACGATGTTCACCGCCCTAATCTACTTTTAAAACAATTTCGATTAGAAATATTAAGGTGATTTTGGATAGAAAGAATTTACAGGCTCCCACTGTCCCTACTCGCTGTCAAATTATATCTACCTACTTTTCCTCAAATTAAATAAACAGCTATTCTATTTTTAATATTCGTAATAATAGCATATTAAATTGGTTTGTGTCAATATTTTATATAGCGTAGAGCGTGGAGCGTATAGCGTATAGTTGTGCGGGCAGCAAGTGAATAACGAGATAACAAATAAGTATCTCGTATCGAATAAAATACAGTAATAAGTGATGAATAATAACTAATAAGATTAAATTTCTGATATTATAAAAAAGCACCTCAACCTGTCTAAATTCTCAAACAATCTTTTCTATTTTATCTAAAAATTCTTCCTGGCTGATATCGTAAATCTTAATAAGTTTATTTTTACCGGTTTGACCCGAAATTATTTCAATTTTTGACTTCGCCACATCGAAATACTTAGCTAAATAAGCAATACATTTTTTATTGGCTTTTCCTTCGACCGGCGGGGCGGCGATAGAAATTTTTAAAGCGTTATTATATGCTCCGATAATTTTATTCTTGGATGAACCGGGAACAATTTTAACTTTAATTTTAACATCATTCCCCGTAATTTTAAAACAATCATTGATATCATTGCTCATCTTCTGATTCTTCAATTTTATAATCTTTTTTTACGGCGAATCCTTCTAATTCACCCATTTTTTCTTCAGAAACTCTTTTGTCTACTTTCTCTTCGGAAACTTCTTTCCTTACCTTTTCTTTAGAAATATTTTCTTCTTTAATCTCGTAATTTCCTTCTTCCTCAAATTCCTCATTTTCAATCATCTTTAAGTATAAGTTCAACATTGATTTAAACTTTTCTTTAAATGTAAACTTATATCTCCGCAGGTTATCGATTCCATTTTTCGCCAGATCTTCTCTTTGTAAGATCTGTTGTTTTAACGTATTAGCGTCCATCTCTGCTTTTTCTATGATTATCTTTGCTTCACTTTCTACCCTGCCCTTCATTTCTTCGGCAGACTTTTGGGCATTTAGTAAAGCGCTCCTCAAAGTTTCTTCAATCTCGCTAAACTCTTTTAATTTTTCTTGCATCTTTTCTATTTCTTCATTAAGTCTTACGTTTTCATTGATTAATTCTTCGTAGTCTTTCACTATCTTATCTAAGAAATCATCTACTTCTTCTTCGTTGTAACCCCTGAATGACCTGGAAAATTCTTGTTGTTCAATGTCCATTGGTGTAATTCTCATTCAAATATCCTCCCTAATTTAATATTTCTATTAGATTTATTTTATATTGTTCAAATAGCTATACTAACAAGTATATTAATTATTGCTCTCTGAAGCAAATTCAGTAAAAAAAAGACAATTATCGGAGAAAGATCTAAACCCATGCCTCCTAAAGGCAATATAATCCTGAAGGGTGCTAAAATAGGTTCGGTAACTCTATAGATAAATTGCACCACAGGGTTATGGGGGTCTACAGGTATCCAGGTTAAAAATATCCTCGCTAAAATTAAATAACTGTAAAGTCTGAAAACTGTGTTAATTAGTTGAATCAGTAAAAACATAGATAATATTTTCCTTCCGCTTTTATTAATTTATCCTTTTCGTTTAAATTAATGGTTAACGAAACCCGAATATTCCCCTGCCGATTCTAACCATATTAGCGCCTTCCTCAATAGCTATCTCAAAATCTTCAGTCATACCCATGGAAAGATAGTCCATTTTAATATTTTCTATATTTTTACTCTTTATTTTTTCGGATAATTCCCTGAGTTTCCTGAAATATGGCCGAACTTTTTCTTTGTCTTCTACTATTGGGGCAACAGTCATTAAGCCTCTGATCCTTATTCTGGGAAATTCAGAAATTTCTTTTAGAAAAGTCTCTACTTCTTCCGATTTAATCCCATATTTAGTTTCTTCCCCGGAAATATTCACCTCAACTAAAACATCCATTATCTTTCCAAATTGCAAAGAACGCTTATTTATTTCTTGGGTTAATTTTATACTATCTACAGAGTGAATACAATTAAATATTTCTACGGCGTATTTTGCCTTATTAGTCTGCAGATGTCCTATAAGATGCCACTCTACATCGGCAGTAAAAATATGATATTTTTTTTTAGCATCCTGGACTCTGTTTTCACCAATTATTTTTACCCCTGCATTTATAGCTTCTTCTATTTGCTCTGTAGTAGCAGTTTTAGTTACTGCCACTAATTTTATTTCTTCGGGGTTTCTATTCACCTTTAAGGCTGCTTTTTTTATTTTTTTGTTTATTATCTCTAAATTGTTTTTGATTGTTTCCATAAATTATAACCTTTTAAATCTTTTAGTTTTTGATTATTCAAATAAAAAATATAAACAATCATTCAGTTAATTTTAAACCTTAATGTTCTTTTCTTCTTTATTGTTTTTGAAATAACTTTTTATTCTCTCTCCATTGACAATATATACTACTCTTTCTGCTAAATTTGTAGCGTGGTCAGCAATCCGTTCAATATTATTAGAAACAAAGATTAAATGAATCGCCCTGCTGATAGTATGGGGATCTTCCATCATAAAAGTTAAAAGTTCACGTAATATTTGCTTATCCAAATCGTCAACCGTCTTATCTCTTGCCCATACTTCCTTAGCTAATTTTACATCTCCGTTGAAATAGGCATTTAAGCCATCCTTCAACATATTCTGAGCAATTTCAGCCATACGAGGAATGTCTATTAGGGGTTTTACCATCGATTTGGTAGATAAATACTGGCTGGCCCTAGCTATGGCTACGGCATGATCTGCTACTCTTTCTAAATCAGATACGGTCTTATAACCGCAACCGATAATTCTTAAATTTTTAGCAATAGGATGACGTAGAGCAATCATCTGTAAACATTGTTCTTCTATATCTAATTCCATTTTATCAATTACATCATCATTCTCGATTACCTTTGCAGCTAAATCCAAATCCTGCTCAACTAAAGACTTTATAGCCATATCAATTGCTTCTTCGACTAAATTTGCCATCTTTATCAAACTTTCCTTTAAGCCAGGAAGTTCGTTATCAAAAAATAACTTTTTCTCTTTTATATTCTCTTTTTTAATCATAATTTATTTGTCCTTTGTATTTTTTCGTATATCGTATATCGTATATCGTAAAAGAAAAATTCCATTTGCCCAAACGAGATACGATTCACGAGATACTAATTTAGATTATGTTTAATATATCAAAAATAGCAACATTTTTCAATAATTTTATATTCGTATTGCGTATTGAGTATCGCGTATCGCGTAAAGAAGGAGAAAAGACCCAGAAAAAACAAGAACGCTACTATTCTTTTCTTTATCTAACTGCCCTAATTAAATTTACGCTAACCATGTTTTGTAACAAAAGTGTAATAGGATTACAACCAAGAAGCAAACAAGAGGGAGACGTAGGGGCACGATGCATCGTGCCCACAGTAGAAATTAGGTAAGAATATGGCGGGGGCACAATTCATTGTGCTCCTACAAAAAAAGTAGAGGCACGGCGTGCCATGTCTTCTTGTACTAATTTATCTTGCGTTTTGTATTTAAAACTAACGACTATTCACTATTCACTAACGACTAATATTACTTTCTCTTCTTAAGGGCAGCCCCTCCCAGGTAGGCCTCCTGGACTTTTTGATTACTCTTTAAATCAGAAGCCTGCCCGCTAATAGTAATATTTCCGGTTTCCAGCACATATCCCCTGTCAGCAATACTTAATGCTTTGCGGGCATTTTGCTCTACCAATAATATTGATATACCCTGATCATTAATTTCACGGATAATTTGGAAAATTTGTTTTACTAATAATGGAGCTAGGCCCAGAGAGGGTTCATCCAGAAGTAAGATACGTGGAGTACTCATTAAACCTCTTCCCATTGCCAACATTTGCTGTTCACCACCTGACAAGGTTCCGGATAATTGGTTACGCCGCGCTTTAAGAATGGGAAATAAATCATAAACCCTTTCCATCGATTCTTTAATCTTCTTTTTGTCTTTTCTTCGAGTATATGCACCCAAATTAAGATTTTCATCGACTGTAAGAGTTGCAAATACTTTTCGACCCTCAGGTACGTGCGAAATGCCCCCCATAACTATTTTGAATGCCTTAACATTGTTAAGTTCCTGGTCATCTAATTTAATCTTTCCGCTGCGAATAGGTAATAGCCCGGAAATAGCCCTTAGAAGAGTACTTTTTCCCGCTCCATTTGCCCCTAACACAGTAACTATTTCACCTTCGGCAACTGTAAGAGAAATTCCTTTAAGAGCTTCGATAGAACCATAATATATTTTCAAATCTTCAACTTTCAATAATGTATTCACATTCCTATTCCTCCTCCTCTTCGTCTTTGCCTAAGTAAGCTTCAATTACTTGAGGATTACTATATACATCTTCGGGTAAACCCTCAGCAATTTTTTTACCTTCATCCATTACTGTAACCCAATGAGAAATTCCCATGACTACATTCATATCATGCTCGATAAGCAGAATAGTTAAATTTTCCTTTAATAAAGATTTTAAAAATACTATCAGGTCTTCCGACTCTTTATCATTAAGACCGCTGCTCGGTTCATCCAAAATTAATAAATCAGGATTAGAGGCTAAAGCCCGGCCTATTTCTAACATTCTCTGATTACCATAAGCAATATTCTTTGCTAATTCATCTCGCCATCTCCATAATCCAACCTGTTTAAGGCGGTTTTCAGCATTTTCCTTAATCTCTAATTCTTCTTTTCTTTGCCCGGGAGTCCGTAAAACAGAAGTCCAGGTTCCTTCATTGCTGCGGCAATGCTGTCCAGCCATAATATTCTCCAGGCAGGTCATATTGGAAAAAAGCCGTATGTTTTGAAAAGTTCGGGCAATTCCCTTCTTTATAATCTGATGAGGTTTTTTACCGGCAAGATCTTCTCCTTTAAAAAGAACCTTTCCACCGTCAGCTTTATATATGCCGGTAACTACATTAAAAACAGTAGTTTTTCCTGCTCCATTGGGACCTATCAGGCTGCTTATTTGCCCTTGACTTACTTTTAGGTCAAAATTGTTTACTGCAGTTAAACCACCGAATTTTTTGGTAAGTTTATTGGTTTGCAGCACCACTTTATTAATTTTAGCTGTCTCTTTATTCTCTTGTTCGCTTTTTATTATAGTTTCCATGTTATTATTGTCTTTAGCCATTTTCTTCTCCTGCCTTTATTAAAAGTGACTCGACCTTAAAAGCTCCTCTTTTTCTGGGCCAAATACCACCGGGTCTAAAGATCATCATAACTACCATTGCCGCTCCAAAAATTAACATTCGATACTGGGCAAAAGTTCGAAATATTTCCGGGAAAAGACTTATTGCTGCAGAACCTATTAATACTCCGGGGATAGAACCCATTCCTCCGATTAATACGATACAGAAGAGCATGCAGGATTCTATAAAACTAAAACTCTCGGGAGATACTATCATTAATTTACTCGCATATATATTACCAGCTACTCCAGCTAAACCTGCCCCTAAGACAAAAGCCAATAGCTTATAAGACCTGACATCAATCCCGGTAGCCTCTGCAGCTACTTCATCTTCCCGGATATAGTTCCAGGCTCTACCTATACGGGAACGTTGCAAATTTATAAGACCAAGAATGGTCAATCCTACTACTATCCAAATTACAAAGTAATATTCAATTGAAGAATCAATTATCAAAGGGCCTCCAAAAGAAAGAAAATCTATTCCAAAAACTCCATTTGGCCCGCCTGTAACGCCAAAAGGATTATTAATAAGAACTATTCTGATAATTTCGCCCATTCCAATAGTAACAATACAAAGATAATCTCCTCGTAAATGGATGATCGGAGAACACACTAACCAGGCAAAGGCACCTGCTGCAATTGCACTTACTGGCAGTAAAATAATTATAGGAATACCAAAGGTGGTATTAAGAATTGCCGTAGTGTAAGCACCAATAGCCATAAATCCCATATGCCCTAAATCAAAAAGCCCCACTTCACCTAAAACAATGTTTAAGCTAAGACCCAAAAGAGCATAAATTCCGAAGAAAAAGAAAACATCAATCCAATAATTATTCATTTTAAAAGGGAGTAAAGTTAGTAGTGCTATCACAATAAGTATGGGCAAATTTTTTAGGATAATATTTTTATTTGTTTTCATTTATTTTACCCCCTTATACCTTTTCTGCAACTTTTTCACCCAAAAGACCTCTAGGGCGAAAAATTAAGACTAATATTAATATTAAAAACACAAAAACATCTTTATAGGCTGTGGAAATATAAGCAGACCCCAACATTTCAATAATTCCTAAAAGAAGTCCACCCAGCATTGCTCCCGGTATGTTACCAATACCTCCTAAAATAGTAGCAGTAAATGCTTTTAATCCATAGTTCCAACCCATAGTAAAACTAATTTGACGATAATACATCCCTACCATTACTCCAGCTGTTCCACCTAAAGCAGGCCCTAAGAAAAAGATAAAAAATATAATAGTTTCAATATTTATTCCCATCAAGGCAGCAGTATCTCTATCCAAAGCTGAAGCTCTAATGGCTGCACCAAAAGTTGTCTTCTGAATTATATAATATAATACAGCTAATAATACAAAAGACAGAATTAAAATAACTATTTGAAGAAGGGTAACGTGAATTCCACCTATTTCAAAACGTAGAGTAGGTACAACGCTCACAGGATATGCTTGATAGCGTGGACCCCAAATTACCATAATAATATTTTCTAAGAAAATTGATACACCTAAAGCAGAAACGACTGCGGGAAGCCGGCCTACCGAATATATTGGACGATAAGCTATCCGCTCAATTATTATACCAGCTATGCCTATGCCGATTGCGGCTATTAACATAGCCGCAATCATACCACCTGCTAAACCAACACGAGAGGTTACATAGGCATTTCCCCATACGAGGAGGGTAAATCCAAGGTAAGAACCCAGGGCAAATAAATCTCCATGGGCAAAATTAATTAGCTTCATTACCCCGTATACCATGGAATAACCAAGAGCGATAAGAGCATAAAATGAGCCTATAGTCAGTCCATTTAACATCTGCTCCATAAAAATTCTCATCTTTTACTCCTTACTCTTTTATTTGTTGTAAATATCAAAGCTTCCTTCTTCGTTTACTACATACATCAGATATGGAACACCCTCTCTATCTCCAGTTTCAGTAAAACCAATTTTTCCTGTAACACCTGGAACTTCAACTACTTCATTTCTAAGATATTCAGCTAAAACATCCGAATCGGTAGAACCAGTCTTATCGATAGCATAAGCAATAATATTTAAAGCATCAGCAGCATATACTGGCCAGGGGCTGGAAGGAATTTCTCCATATTTCGCTTTGTAAGCATCTAAAAATACTTTAGATTCTGGGTAAGGAAGTTCTGCAGGCATAGGCTCCTGAGTCATAAAACATCCTTTTGCCTTTTCTATCCCGGCAATTTTTACAAATTCATCATTAATGGCTGCATTTCCCCCCACAAAAGGACAATCGATACCTATATCTCGTGCCTGAGAAACTATTAACGCAGCTTCGGGATAATAACCAGTAAAATAGAGCACATCTGGATGGGTTTCACGTACTTTAGTTAGAGGAACAGAAAAATCCTTCTCGCCAGGAGTAATTGCATCATAATACACTATCTCTACTTCCCCAGCATCAACCTTTGGTTGTAATGCCTTTTTGGTCTCTTCAGCCACTCCCAAGGCGAAAGTAGTATTATCATGCATAATAGCTATCCGTTTTGCTCCAAAAACTCGAGGAACAAAATCTGCAAAGAAGATTCCCTGAGCACTATCAATGCCACAAGTTCGGAAGAAGTATTTCAATCCTTTTTGAGTTAAACGAACAGCGGTAGAACCATAAGCAATATTAACTTTTTTGAATTTTTCGTAAAGATTAGAAGCAGGTTCACAGACAGAAGAACCATAAGTTGAAACAGAAGCTACTATATCCTTCTGGGAAATTAATTTCATCGCTGCCAAGGCTCCTGCTTTAGGTTCACATGCATCATCAGCAATTCTAACTTCGACCATTCTTCCACCTAAAATACCACCACTTTCATTAATTAACTGGGCAGCTATTTCACAACATTGTTTAGCCATTTCTCCTTCATAAGCCCACGCTCCGGTTATAGGTCCTTGAAGTCCTATAACAACCGGGGCTTTATCAGCAGCCATCACTCCCAAAGAAGCTAGGCCAAGAGTCAATACTAACACACTAATAACTAGCATAAAATTTATTCTTTTCATTTTTAATTCTCCTTTATTATTTTAATATAAATCAAAAACAGTCATTTTAGCAAATTAATTAGCCATAACATTAGAAGCAATTTCTATTTTATGATTATTTAAGAAATCCTTTCACCTCCCTTTTTTTCTGTAAAAATAGTCATTCACAAAATTATAGTTACCAGGTACCTTTTTAGATTTTGTGAAAAACCATCTTTAGATTATTTTTTACCTAACCAATTTATTATTTATACATTACTACAAAAAATTAAAAAATCCTCTTTTTTTAAGAAAAAAGTTATAAATTTATTTTATAGATTCTACACCACTGAAGGTTCATGGATTAATTCTCCTCGTTCAAATCTCCCTATATCTAATTTATTAATAGGAATAGAAGTTCTCCCATCTAAAATTAATTCAGCAATTAATTTTCCAGTTGTAGGTGCAAGCATAAATCCGTGCCCGCTAAATCCTAGTGACATATAAAACCCTTTAAGCTTTGGGTGTTCACCTAAAATTGGTTGGGAATCAGGACTCATATTATATAATCCAGCCCATTGCCTTACCATATGTACTTCATTTAATATAGGCACTAATTTAACCATTTTTTTAGCCATGGTACGGGAAAATTGCCAGGTAGAATTAATATTATCCCCTTTTATTTCGTGTTCAGGGTCTCCAAAACCACCTAAGATACCACCATCAGGTAATTGTTGAAAATAATAATTTTCGGAAAATGACATTAACATAGGTTTCCATAAAGGTTCAATAGGTTCGGTAACTAATATTTGGTGTCTTTGAGAATAAACCGGAATATCCACTCCTGCCATTTTTCCTACTGGACCAGAATATCCTCCAGCGGCATCGACTACTATAGAAGTTAATATTTCCCCTTTATTGGTAATTACAGATAATATACGTCCATCTTCAGTTTTAATTTCTGTTACCTCAGTAAAAGGATAATACTTAGCTCCTAATCTTTGAGCAGCTTCAGCATAGGCAAAAGTAGTATAAAGGGGATTAACATTTCCGTCTGTTGAGCAAAAAGTCCCTCCTATTATCCCCTCTAAATTTAAACAAGAAACAATCTCTTTAGCTTCTTCAGGTGTAACCATTTTAGCATCAATATCCAAACTTTGTTCCAATAAAACATTTTTCTTAAATTGATTGATTTCTTTTTCGGTATAGGCAAGTATTAGATAACCAGCCCGGTTTAATTCAATATCATAATCTAATTCCTCGCTTAATGTTTCAAAGGTTTTCATACTTTCGCGAGCAAGCATACAATTCATTTTGGTACCAAATTGCTGTCTAATTCCTGCCCCACATCTCCCCGAAGATCCACTGGCACAGGTATTTTTTTCTAAGATTACTATATTTTTAGCTCCTTTTTTAGCTAAATTATAGGCGATACTACACCCCTGAACTCCTCCTCCGATTATAACTATATCTGCTCTTTTAATCATCATTATCACCTGCCAATGTCCCTAATTTTACCGGCTTGGTGGGAGGCCTAAAAGTAGTAATATCAATTTCTTCTATCTTTTTGTTATAATATTTAGCTATTTCTCGAAGTAATATCCTGCGGCAAGTGGTGCCCTGACACCTTCCCATTCCCGCTCGAGTAACCCTTTTAATTTCATCGAGGGTAGTATAGCCTTTTTCTAAAGCCTGTCTGACTTCCCCCCAGGTAACATCTTCACATCGGCAAATGATGATCTCATCTTTCATTATTCTTGCCCTCCACTTTTATGCTTCTTACTTTCATAGCCATACCTTTAGGAACTTCCAGGGAAATGATGTTAGTCTTGTTTTTAATCTTTAAGACCTTTATTACTTTTACTTTACCGAGTACTCTGCCTGCTCTATCTAAAGCATAAACATCCTTTCCCTTTTCCGGTAGAGGGAGCATTTCATAGGGTAGTTTGATTAAGGATTTACTATCTGAATAATTCATATCTATTACGAATATGGCCAGACCGGGGCAGGAACTGATACAGATCCCGCAGCCGGTACACTTATCGAAATCCACCTGCGGTAAGTCGTTTATATCTTTAAAAGGTTTTATCGCTCCAAACTTACAGGATGCGGCACAAGGATCACAGGGTATCTTCTGAAAACATTCTATGATAACTACCGGACCTTTAGCTAATCTTTTTTTATCCGGAATTACTTTTTCTAAATCATCATCGGTCGGTATGCCGGTTCTTTCTAACATGGTTAATCCCTCCCCTCCTTTATCAAGGCCTTTTCTATACCTATCTTTATCTTTTCACTCAAAGGGTTGTCCCGTAATTCTTTTAATTCTTCTTTTAATTCTTCATCCTGTTCTTGATAATTATCCTGCTTATATCCTAAACTTACCGCTGCATTTAAACCGGCAATTTGCCCTTCCAAGATGGCACTACTGGCCTCTTCAATACCGGCTACATCTCCGGCAATATAGATTTGACCTTTAGTTGTTTTCATATTATCATCCCTTAAGGCCACATAACCGCAGAGCTCCGGAATATATTTCATCTGGCAACCAGCCTGCCAGAGCAGATCAGAAAGTGGAGAAAGACCTACCGCCAGGCAGACAGTATCCACTTTAAACTCTTTTTCTGTCCCCGGAATAAATTCAAAATTTTTATTGATTTCAGAAATTACCACTTTTTCTACACAATCTTTACCGTGCACTTCTTTTAAGGTATGAGAAGTGTAGATTGGTACTCCCAAACGTCTAATCTTGGCGGCATGCACTAAATAACCGCCTATCCTGGGAAGGGCTTCCACTATTGCCTCTACCTTAATCCCGGCCTGCAGAAGCTGGTAGCTTACAATCAAGCCGATATTGCCTGCTCCTACCATTAAGATATTATTGCCCGGAACTACACCGTAAAGATTCATCAAAGTCTGCACCGCACCGGCACCATAGACTCCAGGTAAGTCGTTATTTACAAAAGGCAACATATTCTCGGATGCCCCGGTAGCTAAAATAATTCTGTTGGCCTTTAGTTTTTTTAATATATCACCATTAACCCCCTGAACAATGGTAATGACATCATCTTCATAATAGCCGGTGACTGTGGCATTGGCGATTACATTAACATTGTCATATCTTTTGATATCCTGTATCATCTTTTTAGCAATTTCTATGCCTCTGATCCCGGCAAACTGTTTTTCGGAGCCAAAAAATTTATGAGTTTGTTTAATCAACTGTCCACCTAATTCTAATCCATCGTCAATAAGAGTTACTTTTGCACCCAAAGAAGCAGCATAAATGGCTGCCGATAATCCTGCCGGACCTCCTCCGATAATTGCTATGTCGGTCTCTTTCAATTGAAATCACCTTTCCCTTTTTGAGTTTCTACTTTCATCCCTGGTTCTAATTTTGTTACACAAGTTCTTATATTAGGAACACCATTCACTTTCATCAAACATGAAGAGCATTTTCCTATGGCACAAAAAAATCCCCTGGGGCGGTGATATTTAATGCTTCTGCTTAATACCTTTATTCCGGCAGCTACCAGGGCAGAAGCAATAGGCTCACCCTTATAGCCTTCTAATTCTTCGCCATCTAAGGTGAATTTAACCTTTTCTTTCTGGTTAAATTCTAAAATAGGATGTTCTTTTATCCGCATACCTTTCCCCCTATTAAAATATTTATCTTATCACTTTAACATAAAAATGGCAGCCATACGCCCGGTATTTCCCTTATCTCTTCGATACGAAAAGAATAATTCAGGATGATCTGCCGTACAAATTTCGTTAATAAAGATATTCTTTTCTTGTAGTCCCGCTTTAATTAGTTGCAAATGATTAGCTTTTTTTAAATCAAGACTTCGTCCACTTTTATTTTGCTTAGAAATTGCTTCTCCATTATATTTATCCTCATTTAACCAATAATCATCAATTTTATTTTCCTCTTTCATATGATAACAGCAAGGACCAATGGAGGGAAAAATGGCAGCCAGGCAGGAATGAGGATTCGTCTCAAAGATTTTTTTCATTTTAAACAAAGTTTTCAAGACTAATTCCAATTCTGTTCCTCTTCTTCCACTATGGATTAAGGCAATAGCTTTTTTGACCGGGTCTAAAATAAAAACGGGAACACAATCAGCATAACACATTAAAAGCGGTATAGCGGGAATATTAGTAATTAAGGCGTCACTTTCTGCAATTGCATTAGAATATTTAAAAGCTCCTTTACCTTTATCTTCTTTTCTCACAATAGCTATTTTATCTTTATGTACTTGTTGGGCAGATACCAGATTTTTATAGTCTATTCCTAAGGTACCTGAAATTATTCTTCTGTTTTCTGTTACGCAACTTTCTTTATCGCCTATATTGTAGGCTAAATTAAGATTGTCAAAGGGAGACTCACTTACTCCACCAAATCTGGTGGTAAAAGCATTCATTACTAAGTTGGTATCGTCTAATTCTCTACAGTTGAAATATTTTATTTGGCCAAGTTTTTTTAATTCAAAGTCCTGGTTCAAATTATCTCTACTTTTTGATAATATTTTTTAATACTTACGCGCTTCAAAATAAAAAAGGGTAAGATATTCCAATGGAATTTCTTACCCTGTCTTTTTACCTGAGAGATTTTTCCAAAATATCGAAAATTACCCCTTCGGTGTTTATTAAAAAACTTTCCAGAGTTCTGTCCGGTAATGGTCCTTTTGCCTGAGAGTTTAAATGTATTATACATCTTGCCCCTTCGGCTCCTTTTCAGTGATAGAAAAGATCTCTCCCATTACTTTCATTCAGAATAAAATTTATTTAATTGTACTAACTTCGATTAAAAACAATTTTGCATATTATACCATATTTAAATAAAAATAAAAACTATTTTCATTATACGTCTGTGTCAACCTTTTGGGGGTAGTTTTCTTTGGTTAAAAAATTTCTTCTGGCTTCGGGTAGACCTACCCCTTGTTTTATTATAGCTTATTGTTTGTGCGAATAAGCATAATTGTCCTTATTTTATTTAGGTTACAGTAATACATCTTAATCTTCTTTCTTATATTTTCTTTAACTGATTAATAATATCCTACTTCAG
>Ga0307430_1001281_pt1 | contig 18843 bp, 17 predicted proteins | sample SalMarWE160130MG_FD_202159 | JGI IMG/M metagenome (GOLD analysis project Ga0307430, IMG submission 202159) | Salt marsh sediment microbial communities from the Plum Island Ecosystem LTER, Massachusetts, United States - WE1603-130 | ecosystem: Environmental > Aquatic > Marine > Intertidal zone >...
TTGTTTTACCATTACCTTCTTTTTTAATTTTCCTCTATATAATCCACTTAGCATATTTTTTAAAAAAGCAAGATTTTACCTAATAATGCAATTATATCTATAGTATTAATGTTTTTTCTTTTGTAAAATTATATTAAATTTTAATAAATGTAGGAGGTAAGGTTATGGTAGATTTAAATAATGCGTCTGAGGCTTTGCAAAGAGGAGATGCAGAAAAAGTAGCAGAACTTGTTAAACAAGCTTTGGAGGAGAATTTATTACCCAAGGATATCTTGGAAAATGGTTTAATTAAAGGAATGGATATTATTGGGGGGAAATTTAAAAGAAATGAAGTATATGTTCCCGAAGTTTTAATTGCTGCTCGAGCAATGCATGCCGGTATGGATGTATTAAGACCAAAATTGGTTGAAACCGGAGTAAAAAATATCGGTAAAGTAGCAATAGGCACTGCAAGGGGAGATTTGCATGATATTGGGAAAAATTTAGTAAAGATGATGTTAGAGGGCGGAGGTTTTGAAGTTATAGATTTAGGAACAGATGTCTCGGTAGATAAATTTGTAGAAGCTGTAAAAGTGCATCAACCAGATATATTAGGTATGTCTGCACTTTTAACTACGACAATGGTTAATATGGCGGAAGTGATAAAAGCTCTTGAAGCTGCAGGATTAAGAGATAAAGTAAAGATAATGATTGGGGGAGCACCTATAACTCAAAATTATGCTGATCAAATAGGGGCAGATGCTTATTCTCCTGATGCTGCTTCTGCTGTGGACAAGGCAAAAACTTTTATAGCCTAAATATTTATAATATTCAATATCTTAAACCTATTTCTTTCCTTCTCAAATGATGCAAGACAAAGAAGGGAAAATTAAGATAAGATATGAAGACCCCCAGGATGGAACCATAGAGAAGCCGGTGGCATATTACGGGGAAAAGGCTTAATTTAACTAATTTAATTGAGATAGGAGAATATTATGATTAATCACATTAAGAATAAGATCTACCATGTTGAAGTTTTGCCACCTAAACAGGATTCAGAAAAGCTTGAAAAGGATCTTGAAATATTTTCAAATAAATATCTCAGGGTTATGAACAGCGGTTACTGTGTATGTATAACCGATAATACGATGGGTCTTCTGTCATTTCAGGGAACAGAAATGATTGAGGAACTTGACCTTCCCGTCATACCAAATCAGGTAATGATTCACCTGAATACTTTTCATACAAAAGATAATCTGGACAACATTCTTGATATATGTAAGTTAAAAGGAATCAGGTATCTCCTGATAATAACGGGAGATGGTTCAGAGCGTCTTCCCAAGCTTCGACCTTCAGATGTAGGTGCTACTGATGTCGAGTCCGTCACTTCTGTTGAACTGTTAAAGTATATAAACCGTAAGTATCCGGATACTTTTGTACTTGGAGTCGCATTCAATCCTTATGAACCGGAAGAACATGAATTAAAAAAGATGGAAAGAAAAATAAAGGCAGGCGCTACTTTCATTATTACTCAGCCTTTGATAGAGAGAAATGAAGTTGTTGACAGACTTCTTGAAAAATATCCTAAAATACCAATATTTGTAGAGGCCTGGATGAGCAAAAAACTATATCTTCTTTCGGAAGCAGTTGGTTATGAAATACCTGAGAATTCAGAATTTGACCCCATATCCACTTTAAAAATGCTCCACAAATTATATCCGGGGTGTGGTGTTTACCTGTCATTGCTCGGATTCAAAACACAATACCATCTGATTAAAGATACCTGGGTCTGAGGACCCGTAATCGCTGGGAGGCGTTATGAAAATAGTAGTATGTATCAAGCAGGTACCGGCAACTAACGATGCTAAAATCGATCCTGAAACAAAACGCATAATAAGAAAAGGTATAAAAGCGATCCTGAATCCTTTTGACACTTATGCTGTGGAAGAAGGTGTACAGTTGAGAGATAAATTCGGAGGAGAAGTAATTGTCCTGTCAATGGGTCCACCAAAAGCTGAAGCAAGCCTGAGAGAGGCTATTTCAGTCGGAATTGACAGAGCCATTCTGCTTAGTGACCGGGCTTTTGGTGGTTCGGATACATGGGCTACAAGCTATACCCTTGCAAAAGCCATTAAAAAGATCGGGGATGTTGATCTTGTCATTTGCGGCAAGCAGGCTATCGATGGTGATACAGCCCAGGTAGGTCCTGGAATTGCAGCTCATCTTGACTGGCTTCAAGCAACTTATGTTATGGCCGTGGAAGAAATATCTTCTTCATCCATCAGGGTCAAAAGGATGCATGAAGATGGTTATGATATATGTGAAATGTCTCTTCCCGCAGTAATAACCGTCGTAAAAGACATCAATACACCCCGTGTACCATCACTCAAAGGCCGACTGGCTTCAAATAAATGTGAAATACCAGTATGGAAACCCGATGATATAGGTGCGGATATATCAAAAATTGGTCTGGACGGATCACCTACAAGGGTTGTAAAAACACAGCCTCCGCCACCCAGACACACAAATACAAAAAAGATTGAAGGATCTTCAATAGAATGTGCACAGAGTCTACTAAGAGAGTTAAGACTGCGAAGTGTAATTTGATCCAGAGGAGAAAAAATGATAGCTTTTACAGATGCTGAAAGAAAAGAATATCACAATATATGGGTAGTTGCTGAGATTTTGGCCGGCGAAATACAACCTGTGACACACGAGCTGACAGGTGCTGCAAGAATCCTTGCAGATCTCAGAAAGAGTGAAGTCTGGGTTGTTGTCATGGGATCCGGTATTGAAGGAAAATTGGAGTCGCTTTTTGCGTATGGAGCGGATGTCGCAATAGTGGTTGACAATCCGGGATTATCCGGTTTTGTCGATGAAACCGAAGCACAAATCATGAAACGCCTTATCGTAAAATATAAGCCCGAAGTCGTGATCTGCGGAGCCACAACAAGGGGGCGTGCCCTAATTCCACGAGTTTCCGTAATGACACACTGTGGTCTTACAGCTGACTGCACGGGTCTTTCAATTGACCCTGAAAACGGTGACCTTCTTCAGACAAGACCGGCTTTTGGTGGTAATATCATGGCTACTATCCGCTGTTCAAACCACAGACCTCAGATGGCGACCGTACGACCAAGAGTCATGAAATCACCGGAACCCGATCCTGGCCGTGCCGGCAGAATTATAAAAGAAGAAATGCTTACAAGTGATACCGAAAAGATCAAGCAGATAATAGATGTTTTTCATAGTACCGAAACTGCTTATAATCTTGCCGATGCACAGATAATAATATCAGGCGGAAGGGGAATGAAAGGTCCGGAAGGTTTTAACCTTTTAAAACAGTTTGCCCAAAGGGTAGGCGGAGCAGCTGTAGGTGCAAGCAGGGCAGCTGTTGATTCGGGTTGGATCCCTTATGCACACCAAGTCGGGCAGACAGGACAGACAGTCCAGACAAAGGTTTATATAGCCTGCGGCATTTCCGGACAGATTCAGCATCTTGTAGGGATGCAGTCTTGTGATTTTATCATAGCCATAGACAAAAACCCCGATACACCTATGATGCAGATTGCGGATATAGCCGTAGTCGGGGATCTGTTTGAAATCATTCCTGAAATTATCAAGGGGATCACCAACCTTTAGAACAAATGTTCTGGTTGCAATAGATACTGAGCAATTAAGATATAATCATTTAATATAATTTATTTGTATTTGTAAAAAAAGGAGATTAAAGATGATAATTATCGGAGAAAAATTAAATTCTGCCCGGAAACAAGTAAGAGAAATGATTGAGAATAGAGATGTAAAATCTATTCAGAATTTAGCCAAAAAGCAAGTAGAAGGTGGCGCTGATATCTTAGATGTAAATTCTTCTGCCGCCAGTGGTAACAAAGAAGAAAATATGGAATGGTTAGTAAAAACAGTTCAAGAGGCGGTAGATGTCCCTTTATGTATTGATAGTCCTAACGCAGAAGAGATTGAAAGGGGTTTAGAGGTTCATAATTGGGACAAAGGCAAAGCTTTAATTAATTCAATTACCGGTGAGAAAGAAAAAATTGATAGATTATTACCTACCATAGTAAAATATAAATGTGCGGTAGTAGCACTTGTTATGGATGAACGAGGTATTCCTGACAATTTCAAAACCCGGGTTGAAATTGCCGAAAAATTAATAAAAGTATTAACTGATGTCGGAGTTCCTTTAAAAGACATATTTATTGATCCGTTAGTAGTGCCTATCGGAACCAGTGATAAAAATGGCTTGGTAACGATGGAAACTATAAGAAGCGTTAAGGAAGCTCATCCCGAAGTTAGAGTAGTGACAGGTTTAAGTAATATATCTTTTGGTCTTCCGGAGAGAAAGCTAATTAATCAGGTCTTTATGATTTTAACTATGGGCTGCGGCATGGATGCAGCAATAATTGATCCTACGGATAAAAGAATGATGGCTATTGCTAAGACTGCTACGACCCTTTTAGGAAAAGATAATTTTTGTGGTGAATATATACAAGCCTACAGAGAAGGAAAATTAACTTTTGATAAATAAGTTAGAAAAAACTATTTTACAATTTTTTATTTAATTTTAACTGGTAAATAAGATTTTGTTAAAATATTAAATATTAAAAACCAAAGGAGGCATCCAAATGAAATCAGATCTACAAATAGCCCAGGAAGCTACATTAAAACCGATCACCGAAATTGCCGCATCTATCGGCATCAAAGAGGATGAACTAGATCTTTACGGTAAATACAAGGCCAAGATCTCTCCCGATATCTTAAAGAGACTCAAAGATAGACCTCAAGCCAAATACATCGTGGTCACCGCCATCACCCCCACCCCCCTGGGCGAGGGGAAGACGGTCACCTCCATCGGCCTGGGCCAGGGTCTTGCTAAAATAGGTAAAAAAGTAATCAATACCTTACGTGAACCATCCATGGGACCGGTCTTCGGTATTAAAGGTGGAGCAGCCGGAGGAGGATATTCTCAGGTAGTCCCTATGGAAGACCTAAACCTCCATTTTACCGGAGATATCCATGCCGTGGGAGCAGCCAATAACCTGCTCTGTGCCATGCTGGACACCCACCTGCAAAAAGGTAATAAATTGGGGATAGATATCCATAACATCAATATCAACCGGGTAGTGGATATCTCTGACCGTGCCCTCCGTCAAATTGTTATCGGCCTGGGGGGTAAGACCAACGGCCTCCCCCGGGAAACTGGTTATGATATTACCGTGGCCTCAGAGGTGATGGCCATCCTCTCTTTAGCTACCGATATCTTCGATCTTCGAGCTCGATTGGGTCGGATGACCGTGGCTTATACTACCAATGGCCAACCGGTCACTGCCGAAGACCTAAAAGCCGCCGGGGCCATGACCGTCCTCCTAAAAGATGCCTTAAAACCCAACCTCATCCAGACCTTGGAACACGGACCCTGTCTGATGCACTGTGGCCCCTTTGCCAATATCGCCCACGGAAACAATTCGGTTCTGGCTGACCTCATCGCCTGTAAATTGGCGGATTATGTGGTCACCGAATCCGGTTTCGGTGCGGATATGGGTTTTGAGAAGATGTGTAATATCAAGTGCCGTACCAGCGGCCTAAAAATAGATTCAGCAGTAGTCGTATGTACCGTACGGGCCCTAAAGATGCACGGTGGAGCCATCAAGGTCATAGCCGGTAAACCCTTAGATCAGGAGACCCTGGCCAAAGAAGATTTACCCTCTGTAACTAAAGGTTGTGAGAACTTGGCAAAACACATAGAAAATGTGCGCCTGCACGGTGTCCCTCCCATTGTGGTGATCAACCACTTCCCCACCGACACCCCGGCTGAGATTTGCTTGATTAAAGAGAAGGCCCTTGCTGCCGGAGCCATTGCTGCAGTGACCCATGAAGTCTGGGCCAAAGGCGGAGAAGGAGGCATAGAACTGGCCCAAGCGGTGGTAGAGGCCACCCAGAAACCCAATCACTTTCACTACCTCTATCCCTTAGATATGTCTATCAAAGAAAAGATTGAGACCATTGCCACTAAGATCTACGGGGCTGATGGCATCGATTATACGCCTCTGGCGGAAAAGAAGATAAAGCTCTTCGCCGAAGTAGGTTTTGACCAACTTCCCATCTGTATGGCCAAGACCCATCTTTCCCTATCTCACGATCCTTCGGTGAAAGGCAGACCTCGTCATTTCCGTATAACCGTCCGGGATGTCAGGGCCTCGGTGGGAGCAGGATTCCTCTATCCCCTCCTGGGTACCATGATGACCATGCCCGGCTTGCCTTCGGTACCCGCGGCTACAAAAGTAGATATCGATGAACAGGGGAATACAGTGGGACTGTTCTAAAAAATAAAAAGCAAGAGTAGGTAACCTGCGTCAAGTGTTAGAGAATGGGACGTTGTCTCTAAACGAAAGGATTTAATCCTGCGGTGGGTTATCGCGTTCGCTGCTACATTTTAAGTTCTTTACAAAGATTCTTCTTGATGTAGCAGATAATATACTATATCAAGGAGGAAAACAGATGAAGATATCATCCCATAAAATTACTACCATGGGGTTTTTGATTGCTTTAAGTATCATTTTGACTCGGATAGCCAGTCTACGGATTGCTATAGGAGGCGTAGAGGGGATCAGGATTGGTCTGGGGGGATTACCTATAATTTTAGGAGGGATTATCTTTGGACCACTAGCCGGAGGTATAATCGGTGCCTTTTCTGATCTGTTGGGATATTTCATCAATCCTATAGGGGTTTATATGCCACACTTTACCCTAACTTCTGTCTTAACCGGGATAATACCTGCTCTTGTTTTAAAACTGGGTCAGAGAAATGAACCTAATGTTTTAGAATTGGGTATCGCTATTGCAGCGGGGCAGATAGTTACTTCTATTGTTTTAGTTCCGTACTTTTTGCATGTTTTATTTTGTCTTCCCTGGACAATTTTAATAGTACCGAGATTAATAGCAGAACCTATAAATATAATTATTTATACTTTAACAATTGGTTTAATTTTAAAAAGATGCTATTCTATTTTTTCTTTTTACAAAATTTAAATATTTAAAGAGCAAACGATTGAAAGTCAAAAATTAAAAGAAAAAATATTTTATATTTTAAATAATAAATTATTAATTTTAAAAAAGAGAAAAAGGAGTATGTTGCTAAAAGATGATAAAAATAACTTTTTTGCCTGATAAAAAAAATATTGAAGTAAATGAGGGAACTACTATACTGGAAGCATTGGAAAAGGTAGGAATAAATATTAATACTCCTTGTGGGGGGGAAGGAGTTTGTGGTAAGTGCAAAGTATTAATCAAGAAAGGAGTTACTGCAGCTACTCCCATCGAAGAAGTAATTTTATCAAAAGAAGAAATAAAAAAAGGTTTTAGAGAAGCCTGCCAAACTAAGCTTTTTAAGGACACTATAATAGAGATACCCCCAGAAGTTAGGTTGGATTTTAAAAGAGTATTTTCTTCTGATTTAAAAGGAGATATTGATCGCATTAAAAATAATTTTTCTCTTGAATCTAATTTAAAAAAAGTATTTTTAGATTTAAAAGAACCTTCTTTAGATGACCAGAGAGCAGATTGGGAAAGAATTAAAGATGAATTGTCTTCAAAAAAGATAGAAAATATTTCTAATTTAAAGACCTCTTTAGAAATATTAAAGAAAATTCCTGTTTTAATTAGGGAAGCTAATTTTAAAATAACAGTTATTTTGCATAATAATAGAATTATTAATGTAGAAAAAGGTAATACTACTAAAAGTAGTTATGGTATTGCTTTTGATATTGGAACAACTACAGTAGCAGGATATTTAGTTGATTTAAATACTGGTGAAGAGCTTTCTGCTGTGGCTAAAGCTAATCCTCAAATTATTTACGGTGATGATGTTATTTCACGAATTGGATTTGCTCAAAAACAAAAAGAGAATTTAGAAATATTACAAAGAGAGATAGTAAATACTTTAAATGAAATAATCAGAGAAACTGCTCAAAAAGCAGGAGTTAATACAAATAATATATATAAAATAAGTATTGCTGGTAATACCTGTATGCATCACTTATTATTAGGGCTTAATCCTTCTTATATCGCACCTTCCCCTTATATTCCGGTTATAAAGGAAAGCTTTAACTTGAAGGCAAAAGATATTCCAAAATTAATACTTGAGCCAACAGCAAACGTTTATATGCTTCCCAATATTTCAGCGTTTGTAGGAGCGGATATTGTAGCCGGGATTTTAGCAATTCGTATGTACGAAAATGAGAAAACGTTTCTTTTTATCGATTTAGGGACTAATGGAGAGATAGTTTTAGGCTCAAAGAGAAAAATGTGGACTTGCTCTACAGCAGCTGGACCTGCTTTTGAGGGAGCTCGTATTAGTTCAGGAATGAGAGCAGCGGAAGGGGCTATAGATAAAGTTGAAATGGATAATAAGTCTATTACTTATAGGGTAATAAAAGATGGTAAAATTAGAGGGATTTGTGGTTCGGGATTAATTGATCTAATTGCTGAATTAATTAAATTAGGACTGATTGATAAAAGTGGCAAGCTTATAGACAGGGAAGAGTGTGAACCCAGTTTAAGTAGAGAGATTAAAAAAAGAATGATCAATGGACAAAAAGGTAATAAATTTCTTATAGTAAGGGGAAAGGAAACAGAAAGCGGGAATCCTATTTATCTTACCCAGAGAGACATTAGAGAAGTGCAATTAGCTAAAGCGGCAATATTTGCAGGAATAAAAATACTTTTAAAAGAGATAAATATTTCTCAAGAGGATATTCAAAAAATATTATTAGCCGGAGCATTTGGTAATTTTATTGATAAGAAAAGTGCAATAAGAATAGGGTTAATCCCTTATTTGCCTTTAGAGAAAATAGAATCAGTCGGTAATGCAGCCGGGAGAGGGGCAGAGATAACTTTGCTCTCTGAAAAAACGAGGGAAATATGTGAAAAGATATCCAAAGATATTAAATATATAGAGCTATCTTCAAGGACTGATTTTCAAGAAGAATTTGTGGAGGCTATGTTTTTTAAGAGTTAAATAATTAACTAAGAAAGAATTTATATGAAAATAATAAAAAATATTAAATTAAAAATAGACGAAGAAGAAGTTTTAAGATATCAAGGTTATCACCGTAATAAAGCAGGCAAAACTGATGAAATGATTTTAGAAACCACTCGAAAAGAAATTGAACAAGGTTATTGTCTTTTTGAACCTAAAGGGATTTATTCTAAGTTAATGATTAGAAATATAAGTTCAGAAGGAAGAATTAACTTAGAAAATGGGTTATATTTAGAAACTAATAATTCTATGATTAATTTATTAAGAGGAACGAGTTACTTAGCTTTTGGGTTATCAACCATAGGTAAAAATTTAGAAGAAAAAGTGGCTGAATTATTTGCTAAGAACGAATATCCTAAGGCCATGGCTCTTGATGCTGTGGGAACAGTAGCCTCTAAATTTTTAAGTAATTATATTCAAAGTGTAATTTGCCAGGAGGCAAGAGAGCAAAATTTTCAAACTACTAAATATTTCAGTCCTGGTTCTGGTGATTGGAATATAAACCAGCAGAAAATTATTTTTCAAATTATTCCAGCTGATAAAATTGGGATAAAATTAGCCAAGTCTTATATGATGGTTCCTAAAAAATCACTATCCTGGGTAATAGGAGTAGGAAAAGAAATTATCATACCATCTAAGGGAAATGATTCTTGTAAAATTTGTTTGGCGGAGAATTGTCAATTCAGAAAAACTTTTTAACTTGATTTTTTCACACATAATTTGACACTAATAGAACCAAGTGAGACAAAGTATATTTATTTTATATTACACCGGAGAGTTAAAAGCTCAGGCGGAGAAGTTCCACTCTGATTGATGGAATTTCTATTGCCTGGGCTTTTTTATTTGTTATAAAGTTTTTATTAATTGAATCAATAAAAATTTAAGAGAATTAAGGAGAGAAGATATGGATGATAAAATAATGATAATAATAGGAAGTTATAATTAAAAAATTAACAACGCACATGAAAAATTGACTTGATTAATGGTATGGTAGTATGGTAGTATATAAATATGCAAATGACTAACTCAACTTCTCCACTTAATAAAGTGGTACCGCACATTGATAAATTAATACAAATCTGTCACACAAAATATGTTAGTTACATTCTGAAGCCAGAGCATTTGCAGTAGTTTATATTATAGGAAAATTTAAATTGAGTAAATAATTTTAATTAGAATATTTTAAATATAAAATAGTATAGAGGTGATTAAAATTAAATATCAACTTGAAATACCAGGATCTAATATAAGTACAAAGGTTAGTGATTTTGTTTACAGTATTATAAGGAAAAATATTATCAACTGGAATATTAAGCCAGGTGTTTTAATGAGTGAAAAGGAAGTATCCAAGCAGATAAATGTGAGCCGTACTCCGGTAAGAGAGGCGTTTATTAAGTTAAAACGTGAAGGCCTAGTAGAAATACTTCCTCAAAGAGGAACTGTAGTATCTAAAATCGACCTTAAGCGGGTAGAGGAGGAACGATTTATTAGGGCATGCATTGAGGTTGCCGTGTTTAATATTGCAATGGATAATTTTCCATCTGAACTCCTGCCAATAATTGAGAAGAATTTGAAATGTCAGCAAGAGTGTATCGAAAACATTGATTATAAAAGGTTTATTAAATTGGATGAGGAATTTCATCGTATTATTTACTCGAGCTGTAAGAAGGAAATGTGTTGGGAAGTTATACAGACTGTAAGTAGCCATTATAAGCGTATTAGGGTAATGACTCTTTGGGACAAAGATATTTTAAGGAATTTGATAGAACAACATAGTGCAATGTTTGATTCCATTCGCAAAAAGGATAGAAATAAAGCGGAATTGACAATAAAAAAGCATCTTGAGAAGTTGCTTTTCGAGGAAGATGAAATGAAAAGAAAGTATCCTGAGTATTTCCGTTGATGTATACAAAAGAAAGGCTATTGATGAAATGAAAAGATAGGATATAACATAAGTTAAGAATAATTGAAATCATTAAGTTGTAGAAATTGTATTTCTTAAGAGAGTTAGAATAAATTGTTTATTATTTTTTTATAAGAAGGCAGAATTAAATATAATATGAAGGTAACATTAAGATGGTATGGTTCTGAAAACGATAATATTAGCTTAAATCAAATAAAACAGATTCCTGGAGTAACAGGGGTTGTTGGAACTATTCTTGATATACCAGTTGGAGAAGTATGGGAATTAAATAGAATACTTAGATTAAAAAAAGAAGTAGAAAGTTATGGATTAAAATTAGAAGTGATTGAAAGTGTAAATGTCCACGAAGATATAAAATTGGGACTTACTACGAGAGATAAGTATATTGAAAATTATAAAGAGACCTTAAAAAATTTATCAACATTAGGTATAAAGGTAGTATGTTACAATTTTATGCCAGTTTTTGACTGGTTTAGAACTGACTTGTCTAAAGAATTACCGGATGGGTCGACCGTTTTCTCATATAAAGAGGAAATATTTGAAAAAATCGATAAGGATAGTATATTTAAGGAAATGCTAGAAAAATTTGATGGGTTTAATATGCCAGGATGGGAAGAAGAGAGACTTAATAAAATTAAAGGTTTGTATACAGAATATAAAAATGTTAATGAAGAAAAACTATGGGAAAATTTGGAATACTTTTTAAAAGAGATTATTCCTGTAGCTGAGGAATTGGATATAAAAATGGCTATTCATCCGGACGATCCTCCGTGGTCAATTTTTGGATTACCAAGAATAATTAAATCAAAAAAAGATTTGGAGAGATTAATAAGTTTAGTAGATAGTAAATATAACGGTATAGTTTTATGTAGTGGCTCATTGGGTGCAAATCGTGACAATAATATTCCAGAACTTATTAGATATTTTGGTAAAAAAGGAAGAATTCATTTTGCGCATGTTAGGAATATTAAATTCCACAAAGGTAGAAATTTTGACGAAAGCTCACATAAAACTGAAGATGGTTCATTAGATATGTATGAAATAATGAAAGCATATTATGATATTGGCTTTGATGGATATATTAGACCTGATCATGGAAGAATGATTTGGGGAGAAAAAGCAAGACCTGGTTACGGATTATACGATAGAGCGCTTGGAGTTGCTTATCTAAACGGATTATGGGGAGCAATAAATAAAGAAGGGAAGGAAAAATCAAAATGTATTCAAATTTAAACGGGAAAGTTGCGGTAGTTACAGGCGGTGGTGGAGTACTTTGTGGAGCTTTTGCCCAAGAACTTGCTAGGCATGGGGTCAAAGTTGCTGTATTGGATTTGCGTTTAAATGCAGCAAAATCTGTTGTTGATAAGATAAGAAGCAAAGGTGGAGAGGCAATTGAAGTAGAATGTGATGTTTTAGATGTAAAAAGTTTAGTTAAAGCAGAAAAAACTGTTTTAAATAAGTTTGGTATTTGCGATATTTTGATTAATGGGGCAGGGGGGAATCATCCTAAAGGGACCATTACAAAAGAAATATTAGAAATAGGAGATTTAGAAAATAATGATAAAAACGTCATGACTTTTTTTGATTTGGATCCAAAGGGGTTTGAGTTTGTTTTTAATTTAAATTTTATGGGGACATTAATACCTACACAAATTTTTTCTAAAAAAATGGTTAATAAAAAAGGTGCGACAATTATCAATATATCTTCTATGAGTGCTCCATGTCCAATGACAAAAGTGCCCGCGTACTGTGCTGCAAAAGCTGCAATAAGTAATTTTACACAGTGGCTTGCGGTGTATATGGCTAACGTTGGTATTAGAGTAAATGCAATAGCCCCGGGTTTTTTCTTAACAGAGCAGAATAAAAATCTTCTAATTAATAAAGATGGTTCTTTAACAGAAAGATCAGAAAAAATAATAAGTCATACCCCGTTGAGGAGGTTTGGAGAACCAAAAGATTTACTAGGCACATTAATTTGGCTTTGCGATGATAAATCTTCAGGTTTTGTGACAGGAACTGTTATACCAGTTGATGGTGGTTTCATGGCTTATTCAGGCGTATAGGTTTATTTTTAAAAATAGTTATGAAATTTAATAGAGAGAATGTTTAATGAACAAACAATAAATTTCTGATTGATCCCGGAAAAGAAAAAGGAAAAGCACATCAGTCACATTCGCTGAGTACTTCGCTTTAGAAGGGGGTGAGAGCTGGGAAAAAAGATTTTAAATTTTTTGGCTAAATTGGATATTCTTGACCGATTCTTGACCGAAAAGAAAAATATTAAAATTAAAGGAGTTAAAGAAAAATGAAAAGGATCTTAATTCTCTCGCTTATATTAGTATTGGTGTTGTCTCTTGTGGCTACAGCCCAGACAACGAATAAGGTTACCGTCAATATCGCTTCTACTTATCCATCGAATTCTCCTCAAGATAAGGGGCTAGTTAAGTTTAAAGAATTGGTAGCGGAACGCTCCGACGGTCGGATTGAAATCCTGATTCATCCGGCGAGCGCCATGGGCGACGAACGCCAGACCTTTGAAATGCTGTCCCAGGGTTCTGTGGAATACGGCGCACTCGGTACCAATGATATTTCCACCTATTTTCCCAAATATAGTATTTCTGAAGTCCCCTACGTATTTTCAAGTCAGGATGATTTCTGGAAATTTTGGCAAGGACCGGGAAAAGAGCTTTCTGCAATGATTGAGGAAGAACGGGGAGTACGGACAGACGGAGTCATTCTTCGCGGAGCCCGGTATCTTACCGCCAACCGTCCCATTAAATCCGTGGCGGATGTAAAAGGCCTCAAAATGCGATTGCCCCCAGTAAGCTCCTGGTTCAAAGTATGGGAAAGCCTCGGTGCTCTTCCTTCGAATATCGCTTTTGGCGAAGTTTATATGGCCCTGAAAACCGGCGTAGTGGAAGCCCAGGAAAACCCGCCGGAAACCATTCTAAACTACAAATTCTATGAGACTCAGAAGTACCTAATCGCTACCGAGCACATCTACTCGGCCGCCCGGATTCTGTCTTCCGCTAAGTGGTGGAATACTCTGAGCAAGGACGATCAGGCTCTTCTAACCAAAGCTATGGATGAGGGTGTGGCTTATGCAAATTCCATCACCAAAGACGGAGATGCTATGTTCGTAAAGGAACTGCAGGAACTTGGCATGACTCTCATCGAAGTAGACAAAGTTGCCTTCAAGAAGGCTGTCCAGCCTGTCCTTGATCAGTTGGCGAAGGATGAGTGGGATTCTGCTTTCTATGCAAAAGTACAAGAAGCTCTGAAGTAATCCTGTAAGGTATATAATAGACACCCACGAACCGGTAAAAATTACCGGGTGGGTGTCTTACCTTTTTTCTTAAAGTAAAAGAATCGTTTTCTGCGATTCGGAAAGAGAGTTTTACGAGTGAAAAAGTTTTTGGAAGGTCTTAATGCAATCCTTCTCTTGTTTATGTTCCTTATTGCCATTCTTACAGTAGTTTATCGGGTATTTTTAAAAATTCCTACCTCCTGGTCTGTAGATTTGGCTCAATTCAGCTTTATTTTTTTAGTTTTTATCGGTTCCGCAGCAATTATGAAGGACGAATCCCATATTAAAATCACCGTATTGATGGACCGTCTGAGTGAAGGAGTACAAAAGATTTTTCGTATTATCGGACGGCTCCTTATGATTCCTTTCTTCGTTATTTTCGTCATTGGCTCGTATCAAAACTTGAAATTCAACTGGACTATCGGACTCCCGACGGTGGACTGGATGAAAATAGGATATATGTATTTAATTCTCCTTATTTCCGGAATAATCATGATCTTTTATCTATGCATTAATATCTATAACGATGTGTTCAGCAAGAAACCTCGTCCTTCTAAACCGGGAGGTGCATCATGATCCTTATCCTTACCTTAGGTCTTATCGTTCTTCTGCTTATAGGACTACCTGTTGCCATGGCCCTCGCGCTGTCTGCTTTGGGTGCCGCTCTTGTTGGAGGTGGGATGGTTTTTCAATTCTCGGTACTGGCTCAGAAAATGCAGTTCGGCCTTCAGAACTTCCTCCTGATCGCGATTCCGCTCTTCATTCTTACGGCGAAGCTCATGAATACTGCGGGAATTACGAAAAAGATTTTTAGTTTTGCGGATACCTTGGTCGGGTTCCTTCCCGGCGGGCTGGCCCATGCGAACGTTGTAGCGAGTCTTATCTTTGCGGGAATGTCCGGTGCCGCTGTTGTCGATGCTGCGGGGCTTGGTCAGATCGAGCTGGATGCGATGACAAAAAGCAATTACCCAAAGAAGTTCAGCGTTGCCGTTACGGCGGCTTCTTCAACTATCGGGCCTATTTTCCCGCCCAGTATTCCGATGGTTGTCTTTTCCTTCGTGTCCGGTGTTTCCGTAGGAAGGCTTTTCCTCGGGGGTGTCGTCCCCGGCCTTCTGATGGCCGGTATCCTCATGCTCATGGTGGCTTTTTACGCGAAAAAGCATAATTTCCCGCGGCAGCCGTTCCCGACTTTTGCGATCGCCTTCCGGAGTTTTACCGAGGCTTTCCTTCCTCTCCTCACTCCCATCATCCTGCTGGGTGGTATCTGGCTTGGTGTTTTTACTCCTACGGAAGCCGCCGCGGTAGCGGTCTGCTATGCCCTCATTATCGGCGTGTTCATTATGCGGGAGCTTTCTCTGAAAGACGTGGGCCGTGCATTTATTGAAACAGCCCGGGAAACCGCCATGATCGGGTTCTTAGTCGCTGCTTCAGCCCTCTATGGATGGATTCTCATGCGGTCGGGAATGATCATCAAGGTCGCTGAATGGCTCGTCTCCATAAGTCAAAATCCGCTTCACATCCTGCTGATCATCAACGTATTCCTATTGGTGGTCGGCTGTTTCCTTGATTCTACTATAGCGATTCTTATTCTTGGACCGATGCTCATGCCCGTCATCGAGAAGGTGGGAATCGATCCGGTTCATTTTGGTGTGGTCATGGTCCTCAACCTTATGATCGGACTCTTGACGCCGCCTTTCGGGATCGTTCTTTTCGTTATGGTTAAGGTGTCGGGATTGAAATTCGAAGAGGTCGTCAAATCAATTTTACCTTTCCTCATTCCTCTTTTTGTGGTCCTGATTCTAATTGTGATTTTCCCGGGGTTTGTAACGGTATTGCCGAATCTTATTATGGGAGGATAAATAGATGTCTTTGAATATGCTTTCGATCGAACAGAAAAAAGATCTTATTCGGAAAAACTGGTTTCTTCAGGAGGTGGAGGAAGTTCCATTTCTCATCGAAATCGGCCCGTTCCATGCAGCGAGCACCAAGTTTTTTTCCGACGACGATGCGGAGTTAGCATGGAACATAAATTTTTATAAGCAAAGAAAAGGAATATATGATTATGGAATTCCTAATATTAAGCCAAACCAGGGTATCGGTATTATAGCTTCCGCTTTCGGTTGCGAACATATAGTAAATGATGAAGCAGATCCCTGGATCAAACCTCGCATCCGTGAAGAAAACGTAAACGATGTATATAAACTTGAAGTCCCCGATCCGATAAACCATCCGGTTTATAAAAGAGCCTATGATCGGATCGAATTTTTCCAGTCGCATTCAGACCTGCCCCTTCGGCTGGTAAATGTGCCGTCCCCTCTGGTTACGGCCTCCCTGATTTGGGATTATACTTCTTTTATCGTAGCTATGATGATTTATCCGAAGGAAGTCCATATTCTTATGGAGAAGGTAACTGCGGCGACCATTGATTATATCAGAGAACAACTTAGGCGTATAAAAAACCTTTTTACTATGGGACATGAAATGTGGTATATCCCACGGGATTTAGGTGTGCGTATCAGTGACGATACAGCGGCTCTCATGTCGCCGAATCTCTATCGGGAATTTGGAGTAAAATATAATTCCTTGATTTCTCGAGCCTTTGGAGGGATCGTGGTGCATTCCTGTGGTGACGTTCAGAATGTGGTGGAACCGATGATGGAAATAGAAGGCCTCCGGGGCCTGGATCTTACCATTCCCCAAAATCCGAACTGGGAAGTAATTCGGAAAGCTGCAGCGGGAAAGACCGCTTTAAATCTCCGTCATTACTATTGGGACCACGGGAAGGACACTCAAGTAGATCTGGCGGAATATTCCAGAAAACTTATTGAATTCTTCGGTCAAAAAGGGATTTTTATTCAAACCTCTACTCCGACACCGGAAGAAGCTCGGGATCTTGGCAAAAGGCTTCACTATATTTTGCATCGTTAATGATGCCGGTTTTATTATTTATTTGAGACAAAAAATTAAAGGAGACTAAATATATGTACGGGAAAAAAATTGCTCTGGTAACCGGTGCTGTCGGATTTATTGGCCGCGCCATTGCAGCTGGTCTGATTGAAGACGGCTTTCGTGTCGTTTTGGTAGATCTGGACCGGAAAAAATTGGATGAATTTGCCGGGTCTTTACCCGCCGGCCAAACTCTTTCAATCGATTGCGATATAAGCGATCCCAAGGCTGTAGAGGCCGTGGTGAAAAAGGTTCAGAATATTTGGGGTACGGTAGATGTGCTGGTGAATAATGCTGGAATAGTATCGAATCATAAAGTTGTTGAAACTTCGCCGGAGGAATGGAAGAAAGTTCATTCTGTCAATCTTGACGGTGCCTTCTACTTTTCCCGGGCCGTAATGGAGGATATGAAGAAGAAACGCTGGGGGAGAATCATAAATATTTCCTCTCTGGCTGCGAAATCTGGCGGTATCACTGCAGGAACGGCATATTCCACTTCTAAAGGAGCCCTGATTTCCCTTACTTTTAGTCTCGCTGCGGAGTTGGCTCCTTTCGGAGTCACCGCGAATGGTATAGCACCGGCTTACGTAAAAACTCCCATGGTGATGGAACAACTTTCAACAGAGCAGCTGAAAGCGATAATCGAAAAGATTCCGGTGAAGCGATTATGCGAAGCCGAAGAAGTGGCCCACACGGTAAGGTTTCTGGTGCATCCTCTGGCGGGATTTATTACCGGTGAAATTATCGATCAGAATGGTGGACTCCATTTTGATTGAACTCCACCCCCAGAGAAAGGAGCATTAATAATGACCTCAGAAATTTGACAAGATATTATATTAATGTTATATTTTAGTCAAATAAAATTTTAAAAATTAAATAATAGATACTCGTATAAACTCTTGAATATGGCAAGGGTGTTTCTACCATGTGACCGTAAATCACGACAGGCTACGAGTGGAAGTGCACCTTAGGGAATCGCTTATTTAAGCTTATTTATTTTTGTAAATATTGTATTTATGCTCAGATAAGATTAGAACCAAGTGGTGCAAAGTATATTTATTTTATACTACACCGGAGGATTAAAAGCCCAGGCGGAGAGGTTCCACTCTAATTGATGGAATTTCTATTGTCTGGGCTTTTTTATTTGTGATAAAGTTTTTATTAATTGAATCAATAAAAAATTCGGGGAATGAAGGAGAAAGAATATGGATGATAAAGTAGCGATAATAATGGGAAGCGTATCAGATAAAGACACTATGAAAAAATCAGCTGAAGTATTAGATGAATTAGGTATTTCTTATGAAATGAAGGTACTCTCGGCCCATCGGACTCCTGATTTACTTTTTGAATATATAGCCCGGATAGAAGAAAAGGGTTTCAAGGTTATAATTGCCGGTGCAGGAGGGGCAGCTCATCTTGCCGGAGTAATTGCCGCTAAAACACTTTTACCGGTTATCGGAGTACCTATAGAAACAAAAGCCCTGGGAGGGCTTGATTCCTTATTGTCTATGGTTCAAATGCCTGGTGGCATTCCAGTGGCTACAGTAGGAATAGGAAATGCCAAAAATGCCGGGTTAATGGCAGCACATATATTAGCTATCGAAAATTTTAAAATTAGAGAAAGACTTAAAG
>Ga0307430_1001286_pt1 | contig 18770 bp, 18 predicted proteins | sample SalMarWE160130MG_FD_202159 | JGI IMG/M metagenome (GOLD analysis project Ga0307430, IMG submission 202159) | Salt marsh sediment microbial communities from the Plum Island Ecosystem LTER, Massachusetts, United States - WE1603-130 | ecosystem: Environmental > Aquatic > Marine > Intertidal zone >...
CAAAGGGGATGAAATTAATTGGAGCAATAGAGGCTCGTCATCATGCTTCTTTAGGCAAAGAAATCGAAAAGGGAATCAAAGTTATTCCTGACCTAGAAGAAGCAATAAGACCAGATACTGTAATAATTGACTTTACTACCCCCCAGGCAACACTTGAACATCTTGAGGTCGCTAAAAGCAAAAGGGTTCCCATGGTCATAGGCACTACCGGGTTCAAAGGAGAACAATATGGGAAAATAAAAGAAGCTTCCCGCAGTATCCCTCTGGTTCTTTCCCCAAATATGAGTGTGGGTATTAACCTCTTTTACAAAATAGTAGAAGAGACAGCCAGCGTTCTGGGAGAAGATTTTGATGCAGAAATTATAGAAATTCACCACCGAAATAAGGCCGATGCACCCAGCGGCACAGCAAGAAAAATTGCTCAAATCATAGCTAGGATGAAAGACACAGATCTGGCTAAGGTAGGGGTGTATGGAAGAAAGGGAGTAAAAGAAATAAGAAGGCCGGATGAGATTGGTATCCATGCTGTAAGAGGAGGAAGTGTAGTCGGGGACCACATGGTTGTCTTTGCCGGACCTGGAGAACGACTGGAAATCATTCACCGAGCCGAATCTAGAGGTATCTTTGCCCGGGGAGCTATTCTAGCAGCAAAGTTTATCATAGACAAAGAAAAGGGGCTCTATGACCTTCAGGATGTATTAGGATTAAAAAAGGAAGATTATGAAAATAGATAAAGCGAGAAGGCTAACTAAACTTCCACCCTATTTATTTGCCAAGTTAAACAAAATGAAATCTCGCCTAAGGGAAGAAAGAAAGGATCTTATCGACCTGGGAGTAGGAGATCCTGACCTTCCTACTCCTTCTCCTATTATCAAGAGATTATCCCAGGCTGCTGAGAATCCCAGGAATCATCGTTATCCTTCTTACCAAGGTCTTCTTTCCTTTCGCCGGGCGGTCTCTCAATGGTACCAGAGGAGGTTTGGGGTTAGACTTGATCCAGAGAAAGAAGTCCTTACCCTTATCGGCTCTAAAGAAGGGATAGCTCATATATCTTTAGCCTTGATTAATCCCGGAGATATTGCTTTGGTACCTGATCCAGCTTATCCTGTCTACGGGGCAGGTGTTATATTTGCTGGAGGAAAATCCCACCTCCTGCCTCTCCGGGAGGAAAATCACTTCTTACCCTGTCTAGAAAAAATAGACAAGAAAGTAGCCCAGAGAGCAAAGATTTTATTCATCAACTATCCTAACAATCCCACGGGAGCGGTAACAACAAAGGATTTCTTTCAGAGTATAGTAGATTTTGCTAAAGAGTTTAACATAGTTGTCTGCCATGATCTTGCTTATTCAGAAATCTCTTTTGACGGATACTCACCCCCCAGCATTATGGAAATAAAAAGGGCTAAGGAAGTAGCCATAGAGTTTCATTCTTTATCAAAAACTTTTAACATGACGGGCTGGCGCATCGGGTTTGCCGTGGGAAACAGAGCCATAATTGAGACTCTGAATGAGGTAAAAACCAATATAGATTCAGGCGTTTTCCAGGCTGTCCAGGAAGCAGGAATAGAGGCTTTGAGGATGAACGAGTATGCCGTGAAAAAGACACAAGAGATTTACCAGAGAAGAAGAAATATCTTGACTGAAGGGCTGGCCAGAATAAATTGGCAGATTCAACTACCCAAAGCTACCTTTTATCTCTGGCTAAAGATCCCCTCAAGATTTTCTTCCTTAGAATTTGCTGAGCTCCTCATGGAGAGGTGTGGAGTGATAGTCACTCCCGGCATTGGCTTTGGCTCCTGCGGAGAGGGTTATATTAGAATAGCCTTGACAGTAAGTGAAGAGAGCCTAGAGGAGGCAGTAAAAAGAATTAGAGCTGATAATTTGATAAGGAGGGAGTTTTTAAATGCCAAGATTAAGTGTAAATGTTGACCATGTAGCTACTTTGCGTGAGGCTAGAAAAGTTGGGGAACCAGATCCAGCAGCTGCCGCACTTTTAGCAGAGCTAGGCGGAGCAGAAGGAATAACCATTCATCTAAGACGAGATAGAAGGCATATCCAGCCGCGTGACTTGGATCTTTTGCGGATGATGATACACACTAAATTGAATCTCGAGATGGGAACTAGCGAGGAGATAGTGAAAATTGCCTTAAAAACAAAGCCCGATCTGGCTACCCTGGTTCCAGAAAAAGAGACCGAGATAACTACCGAGGGGGGGCTCGATCTTTCCAAAGAAGACCCCAGGTTAAAAGAAGTGATTTCCCTCCTTCACCAAATAGAAATCCCGGTTTCTCTCTTCATAAATCCAACTCCAAACAGTGTAAGAAAAGCACACAAATTGGGAGCAAATGTAGTGGAGCTCCATACCGGACCTTATGCCGAAGCAACTAGTTTCCTCGATTCAGCCACCGAACTGGAGAGAATTGCCGGGGCCGCCGCCCTGGCCAAAAAGCTCGATCTGGAAGTGCATGCCGGACATGGTTTAAACTACCAGAACGCAAGAAAAATTTGCCTTATAGAAGAGATAGAGGAAGTTAGTATAGGCCACTCTATCGTTGCCCGGGCGTGTCTGGTAGGAATGAAGGAAGCGGTAAGGGAGATGGTAAGATTAGTTGGCCGGTAAGGGCCTTTATGATTAAAGCAATAGGAATAGACATTATTAAAATAGAGAGATTAAAAAAAGCTTTGCAGAGATGGGGAACTCGACTCGAGCGAAAGGTCTTTACCTCTGAAGAGATTAATGCTAGTTGCGGGAAAACAAGACTCACTTATCTAGCAGGAAGATTTGCTGCCAAAGAAGCTGTGTTCAAATCTCTGGGAACTGGTGGATATTGGCAAGATATTGAGGTTTTAGCAGAGAAAAACAACAAGCCCTACATTGTGCTCCAGAAGAAGATGAAAAGAATTGCTGACCAAAAAGGAGTAAAAAAGATTTTGATTAGTCTATCGCATGATAATGATTATGCTATAGCTCAAGCTATAGCAATTGGAGAGGAAAAGAATCAATGATGAAGGTGGTTACCTCACAAGAAATGAAAAGGTTAGACGAGCTTACCATAAAGACGATAGGAATACCTAGTATAGTGCTTATGGAAAATGCTGGTATCAAGGTAGTAGAAGTGATAGAAAAAGAATACTCGCCACTTCCTGAAAAGTCAGTCTATATCCTCTGTGGACCGGGTAACAACGGAGGAGACGGAATGGTAGTAGCCAGGCACCTTTTTAACCGAAGAGCGAGAGTAAAAGTGTTCCTTTTGGCCAAGAAAAACAGAATCAAAGGAGATGCGGCTACAAATCTATCCATAGCTGAGAAATTGGGGATAGAGGTAAAGGAAATTAACTCTGCTCAGGATCTAAAGCTCTTACGCCAGGAACTCCCCCATGCTGACATAATTGTAGACGCCCTTCTGGGAACCGGTTCCACTCTTCCCCTTAGAGGATTAATGAGAGAAGCCGTTGGCTTAATCAACCAGTGCTCAAGCTATACTATGGCCGTAGATCTTCCTACCGGCTTACACGCTGACACGGGTGAGGTACCGGGAGAGGCTATTAAGGCAAATGTTACGGTGACCTTTGCCTATCCCAAAAGGGGGCTATATCTTTATCCAGGCATAAACTATACGGGAAAAATAGAAGTGGCAGACATAGGAATTCCTTCGTTTCTAGGTGAGGAAAGGATCAAGTGTAATCTCCTTACCTCCTCTGATATCCAAAAAGATTTATTTTACAGAAAACCCTCTTCTCACAAGGGAAATTTTGGCCACCTTTTGATAATTGCTGGATCGCCCGGCATGACAGGAGCAGCTACCTTAACAGCTCTTTCTGCTCTGAGAATAGGGGCAGGGCTGGTAACATTAGGAATTCCAGAAAGTTTAAACCCAATCTTAGAAATCAAACTGACTGAAGTGATGACTCTACCTCTTCCCGAGACCTCACAAAAGACTTTATCTTCCGAGGCATTCGGAAAAATTGAAGAATTTAGTGGTAGATGTAGGGCAATAGCTTTAGGTCCGGGTATCTCGGTAGAGGAGGAGACTAAAAAACTGGTGAAAATGATTATGAGAGGGTTAAACATTCCTCTGGTTCTTGATGCAGATGGGATAAACAACCTTGTGGGTGAAATTTCTCTACTCCAAAAATATAGAGCCCCTTTAATCATTACCCCTCATCCAGGGGAGATGAGCAGACTTTTAGAAATTGAGGTAGAAGAGGTTCAAAAGGATAGAATTGAATCTACTGTCGCTCTGGCTAGAGAAACGGGAGCCATCGCTGTACTAAAAGGGGCTGGAACAATAATAGCTGACAAAGAAAGTAACAGCTGGATCAACTCCACTGGCAATCCAGGAATGGCTAGCGGAGGAACCGGGGATGTTCTCACCGGTACCATTGCTGGTCTATTAGTACAGGGGTTCTCGCCTTTGTTAGCGGCCCAGATTGGGGTATATCTTCATGGACTCGCCGGAGACCTTGCTGCTCAAAAAAGGGGAGAAACAAGCCTCATAGCTGGGGATGTCCTAGAGAATCTCCCTGACGCGATAAGGAGGGTGAAAAGTGAATATTGCTGAGCTACAAAAGAAAAATATTGCTGAGCTACATCAGATGGCAGAAGAGAGGAAGATTGAGAATTATCGTTATCTGAAAAAACAGGATCTCATATTTAAGATAATACAGAATGAGATTGATCGCGAAAAAGTAGCTTACGGATGCGGGGTCTTAGATATTCTTGCTGAGGGATACGGATTCTTGAGATCAAACTATGTCTCTGGGCCGGATGATATATATGTTTCCCCCTCACAAATTAAAAGATTTGACCTACGTGAAGGAGACACGGTAAGTGGCCAGATTAGACCACCCAAGGAGGGTGAAAATTACTTTGCCTTGTTAAAGGTAGAGTCGGTAAACGGAAAGGATCCTGAAGAGGCAAGAAAAAGAACTATCTTTGAAAACCTAACTCCTCTTTATCCTCAAGAACGCATCACCCTGGAAGATGCTTCTGGTGACATTTCTCCTCGTTTGGTCGACCTTATTGCACCCTTAGGGAAGGGACAGAGAGGTCTCATTGTTGCACCTCCCAAGACGGGAAAAACTATGTTACTGCAAAAAATCGCTAACAGCATTACCACCAATTATCCAGAGATAGAACTTATAGTCCTTTTGATTGATGAACGACCGGAAGAGGTCACCGATATGCAACGATCCGTGGCTGGAGAAGTCGCCTTTTCCACCTTTGACGAGCCTCCAAAACGCCATATCCGAGTAGCAGAATTAGTTATCCAAAAGGTTAAAAGATTAGTAGAGCAAAAATACGATGTAGTAATTCTCTTGGACAGTATTACCAGATTAGCTCGAGCCTATAACTTGGTTGTCCCCACTTCTGGTAAAATTCTTTCAGGGGGAATAGATGCTAATACTTTACATCATCCCAAAAGATTCTTCGGGGCGGCTCGGAACATAGAAGAAGGCGGAAGTTTAACTATTTTAGCTACTGCTCTGGTAGAAACAGGAAGTAAAATGGACGAGGTTATCTTTGAGGAATTTAAGGGAACAGGTAACATGGAACTACGGCTAACCAGGGAATTAGCTGAGCGAAGAATCTTCCCTTGCATTGATATTAACCGCTCGGGTACGAGAAAGGAAGAACTATTGCTGAGTGAAAGGGAACTTAAGATGATATGGACCCTCCGAGATTATCTTAATCGACAGAACCTTAAAGAGCCCATTGAGGCGTTAATAGAAGTAATGAAAAAAACCGAGAACAATGAACGATTTCTGGAGGTCATTTCTCATCTAGGGAAAAACTACAAAGGCTAGGAGAATAACATGAAAAAAGAAATACACCCCCCTTACCAAGAGACAATCATTAGATGTGCCTGTGGTGCAGAATATAAGACAAGGTCTACCAAGCAAAACTTACGTGTAGAAATATGCTCCCGTTGCCATCCTTTCTTTACTGGTAAACAGAAATTTCTTGACAGCGGAGGAAGAATAAAAAAGTTCCAACAAAAATATCAACGACCACCCTCCAAACAAACCTGAAGGCCGGGAAAATACCTTATCTTTTCTGTCTGCTACACCTCCTTATTTATTCCGGAGGTATTACCAATCGCTGACCTGGATAGACAACATTCGGATTAGCAATCTTATTCTTGTTAGCCTCGTATATCTTTTTCCATTTGGAAGGGTCGTTGTAAACATCTTTGTGTCCTGAGATACGCCAGAGACTCTCACCTTTCTTCACTTCATAAAGCTTCCCGATTTTTTTCACAGGGTAGAGTTTTTTAGGCTTAAGTTTAAGAGGTTTTTTTCCCACTCGCTGTTCTAGGGCTCTTACCCTCTTTTCCAGATTGTTTAGCTTGGCAAATAATAGATCTGTCTTCTCCTGTGTATCTCTTGCTAATTGTTTGATTTCCTTTCTAGCCTGATCAGCCTCCATTTTTGCAGTGGCGGCCATTTCTTTAGCCACGGAAACACTGGTCTGAAGATCCTTCACATCTTTCTTCAGAACCTGATGGATCTTTTCATGACCTTTTACTTTTTCCTGCACAGTAGTCATATCTCCCTGTAGAGTAGTCACATCTCCCTGTAGAGTAGCCATATCCCCCTGTAGTTTCTTATTAATCTTCATCTGTTCTTCTGCTCTACGGGCTATTTCTCTTGCTTCTATGGTCGTCATGAGTCCTTCCGCCATTTTTGCTCGCCACAGCCCCAGCTTGGCCAGTACAATTTCCTTAAACTCAGCAGCTCTCAATGCCGTATCTACAGAAAGTTCTTTTGCTTCTGCTGCAATTTTTCCGGTCTGAACGACTTCCTTCTGAAGTCCCTCCCATTGGGCCAAGGCTTCCTCTAGGTTTACCATGGAAGGCTGCCCGGCTAATCCAATGCCGCTCATCAAAAACAATCCGGTTCCAAAAACTAAGATTCCTATTCCAGCATTCCTAAGCATCTTCTTCACCCCCTTGAAGACTTATTTACCAAATGATTCCCACGTCCATAATAACAACCCATCATTTTTGTTGAAACCCTACTCATTCTCTATATGAGCCTCAAACGTCTTGTCCTCTAAATGTTGTTTTAGCCATAGGAATTTTATTGAAACTCCAATAGTCTTACAACGGAGGAAATACGTTTCATTAAATCGGCTCTTTCCACGTCATTCTCAAATGATCTTAGTCACAACTTACTAATACAGCTGTGGCTATTAGGAATCCAAGACCGAGAAGCACTCTCTGACCTTTAAGTTTTTTGATGGTGGCAGCTTGTTTGTCTCTGGTCACCTTGAGTGAATTTACCTCTTCGTTTAGCTTACCTGTTACCTTAAAGAAATTATCGGTGATCTGCTTGATGGTTTGAGCCTGCTCAGTATTGGTGGCCTCGAGTGAAGCATTGGCAGCCGCGAGTGAATTCAGTTTACTGTTGAGTTCTCCGGTTACCTTAAAGAAATTATCGGTGATCTGTTTGATGGTTTGAGCCTGCTCAGCATTGGTGGCCTCGAGTGAAGCATTGGCAGTCTCGAGTGAATTCAGTTTACTGTTGAGTTCTCCGGTTACCTTAAAGAAATTATCGGTGATCTGCTTGATGGTTTGAGCCTGCTCAGCATTGGTGGCCTCGAGTGAATCCAGTTTGCTGTTGAGTTCTCCGGTTACCTTAAAGTAGTTATCCGTGATCTGCTTGATGGTTTGAGCCTGTTCAACATTGGCAGCCTCGAGTGAATCCAGTTTGCTGTTGAGTTCTCCGGTTACCTTAAAGTAGTTATCGGTGATCTGCTTGATGGTTTGAGCCTGTTCAGCATTGGTGGCCTCGAGTATAGCAAGCTCCTCACCAAGCTTCCCGGTTACCTTAAAGTAGTTATCCGTGATCTGCTTGATGGTTTGAGCCTGTTCAACATTGGCAGCCTCAAGTGAATCCAGTTTGCTGTTGAGTTCTCCGGTTACCTTAAAGTAGTTATCCGTGATCTGCTTGATGGTTTGAGCCTGTTCAACATTGGCAGCCTCGAGTGAAGCATTGGCAGCCGCGAGTGAATCTAGTTTGCTGTTGAGTTCTCCGGTTACCTTGAAGAAATTATCGGTGATCTGCTTGATGGTTTGAGCCTGCTCAACATTGGTGGCCTCGAGATTAGTGTACGCTGCCTTAAGACGATCCAGCTCACCTCCCAACTTTTGAATTTTTCTCGAATAGACATTGGTGACCTCTTTAATCTTTCTGGCTTGTTCGATATTGATTGCTCTTAGCTTTTTGATCTCTGTCTCCAGTTGGCCGGTTACTTTGAAGAAATTATCCTTCATCTGCTCGATTACCCATACCTGATCAGCAATTGCCGCTTTAGCTTCTACGAGTTGTTCTCTCACCGACTTTTCTTGGGCCTTAACCGGCATCTGAGTCCAGAGAATACCGAATGCTAATAATCCTACCATCCCACATCTTTTCAAAAAAGTCTTCGTTAACATTTCTCAGAACCTCCTCCGTTCGTCAAGTATTTTTAAAAAAATCTTACTTTCACCTCCTTTCCCAACAAATCATCAGTTTTTTACCTAACGCCCACCTATTTTGTCTATGTCGAATATCTTCGATTTTAAAGTTATTTTAACAAAACATCTCCCAACTGTCAAGAAATATCTCGGGACTCTTCCCCTCCGTCGCTGTATATCAGGTTAATACTGACCCAATTCGTTCCACCGCTTCTTGCATTCTTTTCTCATCAACCACCAGTAAGGAGGAATTCTTCTGATTCTTTCTGCTACCGGCATCATTCTCTTCACTCTTTTATTTTATCTCATCAGGACCTGCAATCCTGCCCTTAATTGATGAAGCAGCGGCTATTGCTGGACCAGCTAGATAAACTTCACTTTCAGGATGACCCATTCTTCCTCTAAAATTACGATTGGTGGTGGCAACTGCCACCTCCCCTTTCCCCAGTACGCCCATATGTCCTCCAATACAAGGTCCACAGGTGGGAGGACTAATCAGCGCACCTGCCTCTGAGAAAATCTGAAGTAATCCTTCTTTTAGAGCCTCCAGGTAAATCAAAGGAGTAGCTGGAACAATTATCAGCCTAACCTCTGAATGAACCTTCTTTCCTTTCAATATTCCTGCAGCAACTCTTAGGTCTTCCAGATGACCATTAGTACAACTACCTATAACCGTCTGATCGATGGCTACTGATTCCACCTCTGATATTCCCCTAACATTGGCGGGTAGAGACGGTAAGGCCACCTGAGGCTCAATTTTCCCAACATTGTAATCCCTCGTCTCCAGATATTCAGCCTCAGGATCACTGTAATAAAGGCTGAAATCCCTTTCTCCTCTCCCTTTAATATAATTTAAGGTAACCTCGTCTGGCTCGACAATGGCATTCTTGGCTCCGGCTTCTACAGCCATGTTACACATGGTAAATCGCCCTGCCATGCGCATCCTGGAGAGAACCCTGCCGGTGAATTCCATACTCCGATAAGATGCTCCATCAACCCCTATATCCCCAATTGTATAAAGGATCAGATCCTTGGCACTAGTCCATGGCTGAAGTTCACCATGATATGTCAACCTAATGGTTGAGGGGACCCTAAGCCAGATCTTACCGGTGAGCATGACAGCAGCTAGATCTGTACTGCCTACTCCACTGGTAAAGGCAGCCAAAGCTCCAGCAGTACAGGTATGAGAGTCAGCTCCAATTACCAGATCTCCCGGGAGAACCAGTCCCTTTTCCGGGAGCAAAACATGCTCTATGCCGCAGGCTCCTGCCTCAAAATAATGGGTGATATTTTGGCACTGCGCAAATTCCCGGACCAATCTGCATTGGTCTGCCGTAATTACATCCTTATTGGGTGTGAAATGATCAAGTACAAAAGCCACTTTTTCTGAATCAAAAACTCGCTGTCCATTCCACTCCTCAAACTTCTTTATGGCCAAGGGAGCAGTAATGTCATTGGCAAATGCAAGATCGACTTGAGCCTCGATAAATTCTCCTTCTTTCACCTCGGTGGTTCCAGAATGAGAAGCTAGGATTTTCTCAGTAATGGTCATTGGCATGGTGAAACCAGAAGTCATTCCCGTCCCCTATCGGATGCATTCAATATACAAAAGGATATAAAACTGTCAAGAAATATCTCGGGACTTTATTCCCCGAATCTCTTCATACTGAGCAATAATCCCATCCCCAGAAAAAACATTATAATAGAACTTCCCCCATAGCTCACCAGAGGTAAAGGCATACCGGTAACAGGCATGATCCCTGTCGTCATTCCCACGGTAATAGAAACCTGGAAAAATAATAGAATGATCAGACCACCACTTACCAGCCTGGTAAAACCATTGGTAGATTGTCTAGCTATCTTCATGCCTCTAGTTATAATGACAAAATACAGTCCTAAAAAAATCCCTGTTCCAATAAATCCCCACTCTTCACCAATACTGGCGAATACAAAATCCGTAAAGGGTTGAGGAAGAAAACTGAGTTGGGTATGAAGAGCTCCTCCAATACCTTTGCCTACTAATTTTCCTGAACCTAGAGCAACCTTAGACTGTAGGACGGCCCACCCTGTGCCAAGAGGATCTCGACCGGGATTCAAAAAGGTCAGAATACGCATCTTTTGATAGGGACGTAAAAATAAATAAAAAAATGGAAAGGAAGATGCCCCTATTCCCAGAATGGTAAGAAGCTTTCTCGGAGAGACACCGGCCAAAAAGAGCATCCCCAGCCAAAGTGGAAGCAAAATGAGAGCACTTCCCAGATCAGGTTGCAGGGCGACTAAGATAAGGAAAGGGAAAGTAAAACAAAAAGATAGACCTATTTGTCTCCATCCTATATTATCCTTGGCAGCCAGCAACTTAGCTAAAACAATGATGAGGCTGAGTTTAGCAAACTCAGAGGGCTGGAAACTAAATGTCCCCAGTCTGAGCCACCTCTGTGCACCATGTGCACCTTCTCCTCTAAATAATACCAAAAGGAGGGTAATAAAAATTGCCAAATAAAAAAGATAAGCTACCTTCTCCCATAGACTGATCCGAAGATAAGAAAATAGAAATAGCAGTCCCAATCCTATCCCCACCCAGGCTATCTGGCGAAAAAAATAATAAGACTGATGAACAAAGGAAATCGTATAAAGATGGAAAAGTCCACCCAGAGAAAGACCTAAGACCACCAATAGAAGTAGCCAATCGTATGGTCGAGAATCAGTGTACATTTTTTTCGAAGATCTGGGAAAAAATTTTTTTGGTAATCTGAGCCCCAATCTGTATATCTTCTTCCCGGTTCTCTACTAAAACTACGATGGCCAGACGGGGATCAGTGGAAGGAGCATAACCTATAAACCAGCTATGGGGGTTTTTTTCCTCGGATACCTCTGCTGTACCGGTTTTCCCAGAAATTTCCACTGTTTTATTTTTTGCCCGCCACCCTGTTCCTTCCCGCACCACCTCTCTTAAGCATCTTCTCAGAAAATTGAGTGTAGCCGAAGAAAGAGGAACCCTTTCCATCTTCTGAGGTTGAAATTCTTTGATAAGATCACCTCTCGGACTTATTATTTTCTTTATCAAATAGGGCCTAATCAGATATCCTCCATTGGCTATAACGCTGATTACTTTGAGCATTTGAACAGGGGTAACTAGGATGTAGCCCTGTCCGATGGAAAGATTGACCGTGTCTCCTCCATACCAAGCCTCCCCTTTGTGTTTCTTCTTCCAATCGCGAGTGGGTAAAAACCCTGGCTTCTCAGACTCAAGATCTATACCGGTGGGCTTGCCTAAACCAAAGAGGCGAGCGTATCGGATTATTCGTTTTACTCCCAGGCGCAAGCCCAGTTGATAAAAGTAGACATCGCAGGAATGGATAAGAGCTTCTTCCAGATTTATTCTCCCATGACCTTCTTCTTTCCATCCCTTAAACACTCGGTTACCAACCACTAAACTCCCTCCACAAAAGAAGGTGTCCTCCTTGCTAATAATTCCCTCCTCCAGAGCCGCTGAAGCAGTTATGACTTTAATAGTGGAAGCAAGAGGATATTCTCCCCTGATAGCTCGATTCTCCAGGGGATGTAAAGGTTCATCTCTTAATCTATTCCACTCGCTTTCTGATATACCCCAGGAAAAGAGATTTGGATCAAAGCCAGGGTGACTCACCAGAGTGAGGATCTCCCCGGTATAAGGATCACCAATCAATACCACCCCTTTCCTTTCTCCTAACTCTTTTTCAGCAATTTCCTGCATTCGAAGGTCGATGGTTAAGTAAACGTTATAGCCCGGGAAAGGATCTTTCTCGGAAATTGTTCTTAAGGCGCGTCCATGAGCATCCACTTCTACTTGTTTACCCCCTTTTTCTCCTTGAAGATATCTATTAGATGTTTTTTCCACTCCCATCTTCCCCACCAAATCTCCCAACTCGATGCCATAGCCAGAACTCCGGGAAAGCTCGGCCCGGCTCACCTCTCCCAGGTGACCAAGAAGGTGAGAGGCTAGTCTACCGTAAGGATAGGTACGTACTGGTTGAGCAATAATGACTACTCCGGGAAATTCTTCCTCTCTCTCCAGGAGAAAAGTTACTGTGGACATACCCACATTTTTTTTCAACACCACAGGTTTAAAAGGATTGGAGGCCCTGCCAATTCTTTCCAGAATAGCCTTTTTATCTAGCTTTAAAATTTTAGCTAGATGATCAAGAAGATGGTCTGGATTGCTCACATTGGAGGGAATTACCCCTACTGAAAATGAGGCCTCATTTTGAGTTAACTTCTCACCGTTTCTATCCAAAATAAGACCTCGGGTACAAGGAAGAGGAAGGAGTTGAAGGCGAGAATTCTTAGAAATACGAAGATATCTTTCTCCTTCTATTAATTGCAGCCAGGCCATCCTTGCCAGAAGAATGAGAAAACTACAGACTATGGCAACCCATAAAATCTTAATCCTTGTCTCAAATCTCTTTCTTTTGCCTCTTACTGGAACCAAAATTTACTCCTCAAAAAAATGTCTCAGGACAATTTTCTTCCGTCGCTGCATTTTAGCTCGTAGCTCATGGTTTATAGTTCATAAAGGGCAAAGTTTATAACAGCTTGATTCATCAAATTCACAAAAGTAGCCTGTCCCCTTTTATTTATCTCACTATGATCAGCTATCAGCCATGAGCTATCAGCGATCAACCTGCTCGTCTTCATCGCGGCTGCCTTATGGAAAACACCTCGCCGGGCAGCAAAAGTATCTACAGGCTCCTCCTTATAAGTACTACCCGTTCCTTTCCTTGGTAATCCGAGACAATCTTAGGAGGTAAAAGCTGAGGTTGGGCCGAAATTAAATCCTTTATAATCTTGACCTGACCGGATCCAATCTCTAGAGCAAGAAGACCTCCTCTATTCAAAAAACGAGGAGCTTGCCAGATAATTCTTCTATGCACACTTAATCCTTCTTCCCCGCCTTCCAGAGCCACCTTTGGTTCTTTTTTTACCTCAGGTGGCAAATTCTTCATCTGAGTGGAGGCTACATAGGGAGGATTGGAAATTACTAAATCAACTCTTCTCTCTAAGCCAAGCCTGATAAGAGGAGTAAATAAATCTCCCCTTAAAAACTCAACCTTTTTATCCACATAATGCAATTGGGCATTGTATCTGGCTACTTCCAAAGACTCGGGTGAAATATCGACCGCCCAGATCCTTGATCTTTGTAATTGCTTGGCTAAAGTTATGGCAATATTTCCACAACCCGTTCCCAGATCAATGGCAATAAATTTTCTTCCCCTCGTTGAACTGGCTACTTCAAGAACCTTCTCTACCAATATCTCGGTCTCAGGACGGGGTATGTAGACCCTCGGATTCACCTTGAAACTGTAACCCATGAAATCTTGGCTGCCGGTAAGATAAGATAGGGGGACATATTGACCACGCTTTTTGATCAAATTCAGGAAAAGGGTACGCACTGAATAAGGAAGATCTCGATCCCGGTCAAGATAAAGATCAAAATGTTTTTTCTGTAAAAGGTGGCCCAGTAGAAGTTCCGAGGTCAGGCAAGGATTCTCGATTCCTTTTTTTTCCAAATACCGCGTAGCCCACTTGAGGCTCCTCTTAACTGTCCAGATCTTGGTATTGGCCCTCTCTAATCCTTTAATCCTTTAATCCTTTAATCCTTTAATTTCTGCACCTGTTGATAAAGATCCACCATTTCCATAGCAGACACGGCTGCGTTCCAACCTCGGTTTCCTGCTTTAGTACCTGCTCTCTCGATTGCCTGCTCCAGAGTATCGGCAGTAATGACTCCAAAAATAACGGGGATTTCTTCCTTTAAAGCTAAGGTGGAGATTCCGCGAGCTACTTGAGATGATATCAGCTCAAAATGAGGTGTCTCACCCCGAATAATGGCCCCCAAGCAAATCAGGGCATTAAATCTTTCCTTTTTGGCTAGCTTTGAGGCTAGAGCCGGGATTTCAAAAGAACCAGGAACCCAAATAATCTCAATATTTTCTTCCTCCACCTCATGCCTCTCGAGTGCGTCCAGGGCTCCTTCCAAAAGTTTCGCCGTGACAAACTCATTAAAACGTGAAACTATTATTCCAAATCTTAGTCCTTTACCCCTTATCTTCCCTTTATAATTTTTCATAGCTTCCTCCCATTCGGTAGTGCTAAGACCCCAAAAACATTGTCCAAAGTCCGGGGACTTATTTCTTATCGAAACTCAGCAAGTGACCGAGTTTCTCCTGCTTGGTCTTCAAATACTCCCTGTTTACGCGGTTAGGCTTTATCTCTAAAGGAGTGCGTTCGCTAATCTCCAACCCATACCCCTCTAAACCCACTATTTTGCGAGGGTTATTGGTTAAAAGTCTGATCCGGTGAAGTCCTAAATCGGCAAGGATCTGAGCTCCAATTCCATAACTACGTAAATCTGGCTCAAAACCAAGCTTCTGATTTGCCTCCACCGTATCCATCCCTCTGTCCTGAAGCTCATATGTTTTGAGCTTATTTAATAATCCGATTCCACGCCCCTCCTGGTTTAAGTAAAGTACCACGCCATGGCTTGCCTTTCCTATCATGTATAAGGCAATCTCAAGCTGATCCCCGCAGTCACAGCGAAGGGATCTAAAAACATCTCCCGTAAGGCATTGAGAATGCACCCTCACCAGAACATCCTCTTTATTTCTTACTTTTCCTTTTATCAGAGCAAGATGAATCCTATCCTCGAGGAGAGTCCTGTAAGCGATGAGTTTAAAATTCCCGTAGTGAGTAGGAAGATCGGTAACAACTTCTCTTTTAACCAGTTTTTCCTTCTTCCAACGATATGATATGATGTCGGCCAGGCTACATATCTTCAAGCCATGGTGAGCAGCGAAAGATAAAAGCTCGGGAAGTCTGGCCATCCTGCCATCTTCTCCCATTATCTCACAGAGAACCCCTGCGGGATAAAATCCCGTTAATCTGGCTAAATCTACCGCTGCCTCAGTATGACCGGCTCTTACGAGAACTCCTCCATTCTTGCTAATTAATGGGAACACATGACCAGGCTTTGCCAGATCTTCCTCTTTAGTCTGAGGGTGAATGAGAACTCCTACAGTCCGGGCTCGGTCATAGGCAGATATTCCAGTAGTAGTATTATGCTTGGCATCCACGGAGACAGTAAAGGGAGTCCCTTTGAGAGAGGTGTTTTCATTTACCATGGGACTAAGCCCCAACTCCCGGGCCCTCTTAGAAGTGATAGCCAGACAAATCAACCCTCTTCCATATTTAGCCATAAAGTTTATCACCTCAGGAGTGGCTTGGGAAGCGGAAGTTATAAGATCACCCTCATTTTCTCTATCCTTGTCGTCCACCACGATCACCATCTTACCTTTTTTGAAGTCCTTTATAATTTCATCTATGGGATTAAACTTCATTATCTCACCTCTTTTAAATTACTTGGGAACCTTACAAATTCTTATGGGTACTTTTCTGGTTTTCAGTTCAATACCCCATAGCTTTTAAAAATCCTCTATCTATTCTCGAGCCAGAACCACTTTGACTCTGGATCATTTTCTCTATATATTTGGAAATTATATCTACTTCCAGGTTAAGCAAATTCCCTCCTTTTTTTTGACCCAGGGTGGTGTTGTTTAAGGTAAAAGGAATAAGGTGGACGGTAAAATTCGAAGCTCGACAATCAGCTACGGTTAAACTAACCCCATCCAAGGACACACGACCTTGATTGACTATATATCTTGCCAGATGTGGGAGAAATTCAATCTGCATCACAGTCTCCCCCACCCTTTTATCTATTCTCGATATCCTGCCCACTCCATCCACATCCCCTGTTACTATATGTCCCCCTAAGAGAGATGATAGAGATGTCGCTCTTTCCAGGTTGACTTTATCTCCTTCTTTTATAAGAGATAAATTAGTTTTATTCAGGGTTTGAGCCATTATTTCGACAGAGAAACTTTCCGGGTCCACCTCGGTGGCCGTTAAACAAACCCCGTCTACCGCTATACTGTGGGAAGGTTTGGTTCTCTGCAATACTTTCTTTGCTCTTATTCTCAACCTATAAGAAGAGCCAATCCATAATTTTTCTACTGTCCCTATCTCCTCTACTATTCCGGTAAACATGGCCCTCTCCATCTAAGTATTCACTCAACCACGTCATTGCGAGCGAGGTCACTCGCTTGTCATTGCGAACGGAGTGAAGCAATCTCAATTAATAAAAGAGAAGGCCTTTCCAATCCCTGCTTTATCTCCTGCAGGAATTTTGCTCCTAGGTATCCATCCATCACTCGATGATCGCAAGATAGAGTCATCTCCATGGTAGGCCTTATCTCTATCCTATTATCTATGGCCACTGGCCTTTCTTTAATTTCTCCAGTAGCTAGAAGAGATGCCTGTGGAGGGTTGATTATGGCAATGAATGTCTTAATTCCAAACATTCCCAGGTTAGAGAGAGTGAAGGCGGCTCCCTCTAATTCCCCCAGAGAAAGACGATCTTCATTTGCCTTTTTAACCAACTCTTCTCTTTTCTTAGCTATTTGGAAAAGATTTTTTTTATCTACATCCTTAATCACCGGGACGATGAGCCCTTTGGGTGTAGCCACAGCTAATCCTACATTAAACTCTGAGTGTGAAGTGATACTGCCGGCCTCGAAAGTTGAATTTACCCGGGGAAACTTACTCAAAGCACGGCCACAAGACTTAATTAATAGATCCGTGTAGGAAACTCGAACTTTTTCTCTCTCCTCAAATTCTTTTAGTAAATCATCTCGCAGGGCTTGGGATTTCGAGAAGTCGACTTCTACAGTAAGATAAAAATGGGGAATTTCCCTTTTGCTCTTCTCCATTCGCTGGACCATGACTTTTTCTATCCGCGAAAGAGAAACTGCCTTTTCCGCGACAGCTTCTTTTTCCTCGGCTAATTTAATTACATCCTCCTTAAGCACTCTTCCTCCTGGACCACTTCCCTTTACAGTAGAAAGGTCAATCCCATAGTCTCTGGCTAGCTTTTTGGCCAGGGGAGAGGCTTTAATAGGTGGCTGGATGAGCGGTTTTTCTGGGACTTTTTTCTGAGCCGGCTTCTCCGATGCCTCTGCCTCCTGAGAAATCTCCTCCTGCATACTATCGGCAATATAAGCAATGGCTTTGGTTACTGGTACAATCTCACCTGCCGGAGCAACAATTTCTCTCAAGAATCCAGAAGAAAGTGCCTCTACCTCCATATTGGCCTTATCAGTGGCAATTTCCAAGAGCGGTTCTCCTTCCTTAACTCTGTCTCCCTCGCGTTTTAACCACTGGATAATCTCTCCCTCCTCCATAGTTTCTCCCAACTTGGGCATTATCACCTTACTGATCATAATCTGCCTCCTAGCAACTGCTTGACGGAATTGGTAAACAAATTCTAAGACAAAGAAGGGGAGTTGTCAAGCACCGCGGGACTCTTCGGTCACTGTGGTTTTCCCTCTCACACAGTAGACGAGGAGATAAACCAGGGGAGTGTCAAGAAGGGCGATACACAACTTAACGAAATACTGTCCTAGAATTAAAGGCAAAATGGGAACAACTCCATAAAAAGCTAAAGATATAAACAGAGAAGTATCTATAGCCTGAGAAACAAGGGTAGAGGCGTTATTACGCAGCCAGAGCCATCGTCCTCTGGTGATCCGTCTCCAAAAATTAAAGGCCCAGACATCGTGGTACTGGCTGACCAAATAAGCAACTATGCTGGCCATAGTTATTCTGATTGCTCCTGCCTTTATTCCTAAAATACGTGTAAATGCTCTTTCTTCTTTCCAGAATGGAGCAGAAGGCAAGATTACGGCAAGCCACATTAGAAAAAGAACCACACCCAGTGTTAGAAGTCCGCCAATCACTACGGCTCTGGCATACCTCTTCCCCCAGATTTCTTCAATTGTATCGGTCATGGCAAAAGTTACCGCGTAGGCAACTACTCCCGCCGGGACGTAGATCTCTCCTAGAGCAACAATTTTACTTGCCAATACCTCGGAAATCACCAGTGACCCGATGAAGATGCTGCATAAAATGGTAAAAGCAAATTCTTTTCCCTGGAAAATCACTGAGTTTTTCTCCTGAAACATGGTGATCCTTTAGTTATCCTTATCTTTCGAAGTCAAGAAATATCTCGGGACTCTTCTCCTCCCCAGGAAGAAGCTTCATTATTTCCGAAACAACAGTAAGTCCTCCTACACCTGAGTCAAAGACAGCTGTTCTTGCACTTTCTGATTCTGAACGGGAGTTCATCTTCTCAGGGTTCCTTTACAATATCGAGTCTCTTGCCCAAAGGGTTTCTAATATCAATGTGTCCGGCGAGAGTTTCCACAGGTTTATCCTGGA
>Ga0307430_1001287_pt1 | contig 18766 bp, 20 predicted proteins | sample SalMarWE160130MG_FD_202159 | JGI IMG/M metagenome (GOLD analysis project Ga0307430, IMG submission 202159) | Salt marsh sediment microbial communities from the Plum Island Ecosystem LTER, Massachusetts, United States - WE1603-130 | ecosystem: Environmental > Aquatic > Marine > Intertidal zone >...
CCCGCCCCCCCCCGGATTATTGAGACGATACGTAGCAAACTCAATTCGTAAACAGGAGGAGTCAAAAGATGAAACGTGGATCACTGATCAAGTCGATAGTCATTGCAGTAGCAATAGTCTTTGCCCTAATACTCGTGCTTGTGCTTGCGGGCCAACACTTTTACTTCCTCGTCCGCGTGGAGCAGCAGGAAGTGGGCGTCCGCTTCCGGAGTGGCCGCATTTACGAAATCGTGGGGCCGGGCGTATATAGCGACGTCGCCCTGTACGCCAGGCTCGAAAAAGTCTCCAGCGAAGGCGTACCCTTCGCGTTCGAAGATCCCGAAGTCATCACACTGGACCGGCAGCGTGTGGGACTCAAGGTGAGCGGTGACGTGTTCCGGCCCAATATCGGCCAAGCGGACAAGCTGCGTGAGCTTTGGCCCACGTACCGGCAACTTTACTTGAGCGACACAGCGCTGCTGGAGCGCATCCAAAACCTCACGCTGCAGGCGATGAAATCGTGCGTGGGAGACCGCACGTTCAACGACAACGTGATCGGCTCCGCCCGCGACGAGCTACGGGTGTGCATCGACACCCAGCTCAGCGAATTGGCCGCCAGCTATGGCCTGGACGTCAAGAACGTCGCCGTGCCCAACATCATCCTATCGCCAGAGGTGCAAGCCAGCCTGGACGCGATCACCAAGAGCCGCCTGGACACCGAGCTGGCCCAACAGGACGCCATCAAGGCCAAGGAGCAAGCCGCAGCAGACCAGGCCCGCGAAGAGGGCGCCATCCGGGTTGAGCTGGCCCGCCAGCAGGAGGAAGTGCGCCAGAAGACGACCCTCGCCAAACTGGAGGAGGAACGTCTCAAGGCACAACGCGCCGTGATCGAGGCCGAAAAGGCAAACGACCTACTCGCTGCACAAAAAGACCTAGAGATCAACAAGGCACGCGCAGAGGCTGCTGCGGAGGCTGCCCGCGCCGAGCTGGCCCAGGAACTCGTTCTGGCGAAACTGTACAGCCAATACCCAGAGTACGTGTACCTGCAGACCATCCTGGCGAACGCGTCGGCGCTCAAGGCGACGGACAAGATCATATTCACGCCTGAAGGTGTAATGCCGACTATCGTTATCCCCGGTCCTGGGATCACGCCGGTGGTGGAGACCACACCAGAATAGCGTAATTGGAGCCAGTTGCTTTTGTGCTCGGCCTGGATTGAACGGTCCAAGCCGAGCAGGCTCCCATCTCCTGTCCGGCCAGACCTGATACGTTAGCAGCAGTTGCTATCGCCTGATCGTCCTGCACTGCAAAGAAACCCATGAACAAGTCGCAGATAACCATAGTCACCATTCTAGGCGCCGTCACCGGCGTCGTCCTGTTGACCCTGGCCAGCATCGCGGTTTACTACACGCTTTCGCAGCCCTCTTCGCAGCCAACTTTTCAGGCCCCAACGCCCCTACTTACGACGGAGGCAACAACACCTGCGGCTACTCTCCCCGCCACATTCACACCACTTCCCGTCAACACACCCGAGATAGCGCCAACCGCTTTCCCCACCCCAACCCGCGCGCCCACCGGCGGCGGCAAGATCGCCTTTGCCTCGGATCGCGGGGGCGATTTTGACATCTATGTGATGAACACCGACGGGACGGGTCAGATCCAACTGACCTCCAACCCGGCGATGGAGGAAAGCCCCGCCTGGTCATCCGACGGAAGCCGCCTGGCCTTCATATCGGATCGCGACGGCGACGTCGAGATCTATGCGATGAACAGTGACGGGAGCGACCAAGTCCGCCTCACCGACAGTCCAGGGTTTGACGGCGACCCAGCCTGGTCGCCGGATGGAACGCTCATCGCCTTCTCGTCGCTGCGGGACGGCGACAGTGAGATCCAGGTGATGAACGCCGATGGGACGAACCCCATCCGCCTGACGGATAACGAGTCACACGATTGGGGACCTGCGTGGTCGCCAGATGGCACACGGATCGCCTTTGTTTCGGAGCGCGACGGGGACGCAGAAATCTATGTGATGAATGCCGACGGGACCGAACAAATCAACCTCACGCGCTTTCCGTCACAGCTTGACGAGGAATCTCCTGATCGCGCCTCCAACGAAAAGGACCCCGCCTGGTCGCCCGATGGCACGCGCATCGCCTTCACCTCCGACCGCGACAGCTTCTCGGACGACGAAGCGGTCGGGAAACTGGACACCGAAATCTATGTCATGAACGCCGATGGGACCGATCAGGTCAGGCTCACCCATCACATCGCCTGGGACGAATTCCCCACCTGGTCGCCCGACGGCCAGCACATCGCTTTCATCACGAGCGTCGATGCCGCCGATTGGGAAATCTACCGGATGGACGCCGATGGAACCAATCCCGTCAATCTCACGAGCAACCCGGCCGACGACGTGGCCCCCGCCTGGTCACCATAGAAGCCACGGAAGGTCTCTCCCAAAGAAAATCAGGGGCCAGCTGGAGTAGCTGGCCCCTGTTCTTTTGGATCGTCCAAAGCGGAACCCTAGGGATTGGGGTAGTAGTCAATCACCCGCGGATCGGCGGGAAAAGTATCAACAGCCGCCCTCCCCTTGACAGCTTCGAGGTCCACCGTCACTCCGCTGTGCTGCAGCACCGCCTGCGTGAAGGCGTCCAGCGGCAAGGCCAGCGCGACCAACGTGCGTGAATCGCCGATCTTGTAGCGCACCCCATCAGGGCCATCCACCAAAAGGCCGGATGCATTATCCCAGACCCACACCTCAATATCGTAGGCACCGGCGGCATAAGTCAGCAACACGACCACTTCGTTCCCCAGCCCCCTATCGACTTTGAAGGTACCCTGCAAACGCCCTGTAGTCACATTGCCATCCAAATCCAGGACAAAGATCCAGCGCGTGGTCACCACCGGTGGGTCGGGAATCGGCTCGTAGAGAGAGAGCCAGACCAACGCCTCGCCCTCCGTGGCCCATCCCGCCAACTCTTCCGGCACATCCTCGGCAGCGGGCTGAAGTACCACGTGCAGATCATCCAGTTGCACGTTAGCGGACTGGATGTCTACACCCGCCGGCACTGCGGCGGCAGGCGCTTCGGTCTCGTAATTCTCCACATCCCCCTGAGGATCGAGGGCCGGGGAGGCCGTAGGAGGCACCGGCGTCTGCGTCGGGGCGATGGTAGGAATGTAGGTAGGCGTCGGCGTGCAGTCGACGACGTGCACCACGGCCATGGCCTCCTGCCCGTCACGCGAGGCCTTGACAATGTAATCGCCAGGCATGGTGCCGGCGGCATAATTGCCGCTTTGGGAGACACTGCCACCTGGATCCGTGGTCTCCCAAACAGCCTCGCCACCCTCCTGAAGCGTAAACTGGCGCTGGTCGCCGGGGCACAGGCTGACCTCTGATGGGGCGATTGTCAGCGCGGCCGCTTCATCCGGCGGCGAGATGACACTGGTGCAAGCGCGCAGGATAACGATGATCGCGATGACAGCGACCAATGCAATCATGGCAATGGTAAACCAGAACAGGATACCGCGTGCTCTATCGGTCAAACCTCTTTCGTCAAACATACTGCCTCCCGTTTGAGATCCGGGCGTCTCGACCGCCCGCCAGCTTTGGCAAAAGCGACCAGCATTTTATCACAAATAGCTCAAAAGCACGAGTCTCCACAAGATGCATCAGGCCCGTTCAAATCGCATCCGCGCCACCCGCCGCGTCTCCACTTCAACTGCGCCCCCTTCCCCCACGCGCTGGCCGCACACCCACACGATTGAATCACCCGCCACGAGCAGCGGCACGTGATCGCGCCAGGCGCGGGGGACCTTGCGGTTGATGAGAAAGGCGCTCAGCTTGACGCCGTGCCCCCCCATTCCCTGTGGGCAGAAGCGCTCCCCTCGACGGCGCGGGCGCAGCACCAGCGGGTCGGCAAGGGCATCTGCGTCAAGATAGGCCGTCCAAGGATCGGCGTTATCCGCTATCTGCTGCACATCCCAAGCTTCCAGCAACTCGGCCCGCAGCACCCAGTCAGACTCAGGGAGCGCTGTAGCCCCAGGCACCCGTACCGGCAGCAGCTCACCTTGCCACAGCAGGGGTTGGTCGGGCGGCGGGCCGGCATTCCCCTCGTCGCCGACGGTCAGCGTCTCGTACCCCACGGTGAACGCCAAGCCGCCGGGCAGTGTAGCCTGCGCGCCCGTCTCACCGTTCAAGCCCACCAGCCGGGCGTCCTCCACGTGGACGAAATCCACGTCGCGCAGGCTTCTCCGCAGGCGATAGACCGCCTGCCGCAACACGGCACGCTGCAACGCCACTGGCAGCGCCCGCCAGCCCGCCCGGTCGAAGACGACGGCGGCTTCTCGCTCCTCGCGCACCACGTCGTTCCAGGCCCGCCCCTGCAACTGCGCCAGCAGTTCGTAGTCGGCGGCGACGACGGCCGCCGTGTGGCACAGCCTATCGCGCACGTTGGAGTTATAGGTCTCCAGCAGCGGAAGCAGTTCGTGGCGCAGGCGATTGCGGAAATAGGTGGTGTCCAGGTTGGAGCGATCGAAGCGCGGCTTCAAACCGTGGTCAGCGCAATAGCGCTCGATCTCAGCGCGAACCACCTCCAGAAGCGGACGAATGAGGATGCAGGATGCAGGATGCAGGATATCAAGCAGGCGATAGTCGGTGATGGGCGTCGCAGGAAGCATCCCGCGCAGCCCGGCCGGCCCGGCCCCACGCAAAAAATGCATCAGTACCGTCTCGGCCTGGTCGTCGGCGTTGTGGCCCACAGCGATCTTGTGCGCGCTGGTCTCGGCGGCCACCCGTGCCAGGAAGGCATAGCGCACGCGCCGCGCCGCCTCCTCAAAGGCCAGCCGATGCTCGCGGGCCAGCGCAGGCACGTCCTGTTTTTCGACCGTGACCGCCAGCTCCCATTCGGCAGCCAGCGACGCCACGAATTCAGCGTCGGCATCGGCGTCTGCGCCGCGCGCGCCGTGATGCAAATGTGCCACGTGAAGCCGCAGATCGTACGCTTCACGCAGGCGCAGTAGAACGTGAAGCAGACACAGCGAGTCCGGCCCGCCGGAGACGCCGACGACGACCCCGTCGCCGCGAGCGAGCAAACCGTAATTCTCGATTGTGCGCCGGACTTGGTTCAGGACATCAGCCAACGCCTATTCCACTTTGTAGACCTTGTCGCCGACCCGCGCCCGGGCCTCAAGCTTGACCCCCACATCGTCGCCACGATCGGCCTCGCTCACGTCCTGGTGCATGATCTGCATCGACTTGATCTCTTGCTCGAAATCGGTGGTGTGCCCCAAAATGTGCACACGATCCCCCACGGCGAGCTTACTCGTCAGATCGATCCCGGCGACCATGATATTGCCGAACCAGTGAGACACCGTGCCGATAAGCTTCTCCGCCATCTGTCACCCCCTGGCCTCAACTATTGGGCAGCGATGTTAATTCAACCTTGTGTCCCTCAATTCCAAAGAAACCGGGTTTTTCCGCAACCCAAAAAACCAGTTTCTGGGTTTTACAACCGAACGACTGAACCACAATACTCGCACGTGATCTCACGCTGACCGCGCACGATCTCGGCGGGAAGGGCCGCGCCGCAGGTGGGGCACTTGGTCGGCGCAGAACGGGCAGCCTCCACCACCGCCTCATCCTTGGGATGGGAACGCTCCTTGTCGATCTCGCCAGACTTGACGCGGCCGATCAGCGCATCCCAATCCTCGTTCTTGGCACCGCCGTGCAAGCGGAACGTGGCGCCGCTGAAATCGGCATCGGGAGCAAAGAACAGCTCCAGCATCTCCTTACGGCCCAGGAACTTTTTCTTATCCTGCGCCTTGATCTCTTCGATCTGGCCAACGGGGACCTCAAGCAAAAGCTCGTGCACCGTCTCTTTCTGCGTGGTGATGAAAAGCACCTTCTTGGTAGCGACATCCTCCTTCCGCTCAAAGATCAATCGCTCGTCGGTCAAGTAGAGGATGCCCTTCGGTCCCTCTTTCTCGGTTTCCATGTACCCGGCCTCGCAGGCCATCACGGGATCCTCGGCCGGATGAAGCTCAAAGCAGGCCTCGTCGATCTGATCGAGCAGCCACTCGATCTCTTCTACCTGCGCGCTGGTCTGGTTCACGTTCTGCTGCAAGGTGTTGTACATGGCCTCGATCGCCGAGTCGGCCGCCCGCACCTTGCTCTCCAGTGCGCCGACGGCGCTTTCGGCGCGGGAGACGGCAGCCTCCCGGGCGCTGGCCACCGCCTGCCGCAGGACGCCTTCGGTCTCATCCGATTCCCGCCCCAGCTCCCGCGTGCGCTTGTCGATCTCCCGAGATACACTGGCACGCGTCTGCTCCCACTTCTCGGTCAGCACCTGGACCTTGTTCTCCAGAAAGCTGCGGAAGGCATAACCCCGGGTGCGCAGTTGCTCGATCTTGCTCGGCAACAGAGAAAGCTTGGTTCCGACCTCCTCCATGTTGTTGCGCACCCCGGTCAGCAACAGTGATTCCTGCAGATCGTTGAACGTGTCCTGGAGATCCTCCAACTTGGCGCGCGTCTCCTCGCTCGCGCTCTTGGCTATCTGCACAGCAGACCGGGTCCTCCGTGCCGCAACACTGGCCGCACGCTCGACCGCGAGTTTTTTCCTCTTATCCATGTCAGACTTTCTCATTTTTACCTCCCTTTTTGACTGGTGTCCAGCTTGTCTACTCCGACCCCATCTTGAAACGTAAATAAGCCTCCATAAAATCATCCAGCCGCCCGTCGAGAACGGCCTGCACGTTGCCGGTCTCGTGATCGGTGCGATGGTCCTTGACCATCTGATAGGGATGCAGCACGTAAGAACGAATCTGATTGCCCCAGCCTGCATCGACGTGCTCCCCCTTGAGTTCTGCGATCTCGGCCTGCAGCTTTTCCTCCTCCACCTGGATCAACCGCGCCCGCAGCACGCGCATCGCTACCCCCCGGTTCTGGGCCTGCGAGCGCTCGTTCTGGCACGAGACGACGATGCCGGTGGGAATGTGCGTTAGACGCACCGCCGTGTCGTTCTTTTGCATGTGCTGCCCACCCGCCGACGAGGCACGGAAGGTGTCAATCTGGACGTCGTCGGGGTTGATGGTCACCGTGATATCGTCTTCGAGATCGGGCCAGGCCTCGACCAGCGCGAACGACGTGTGGCGACGGTGAGCAGCGTCGAACGGAGAGAGACGCACCAAGCGATGCACACCCCGCTCGGCGCGCGCGTAACCATAGGCATACGAACCGGAGATAGCGACCATGGCACGCTTGATGCCCGCCTCCTCGCCGGGCAGGCGATCCACCAACTCGGCTTTGTATCCACGCGCCTCGGCCCAGCGCAGGTACATGCGCAGCAGCATCTCGGTCCAGTCCTGGGCGTCGGTGCCACCGGCCCCGGCATGGATGGCCAGGATGGCGTCACCCCGGTCGTACAGGCCAGAGAGAAGCAGACGAAACTCCAGACGATCGACCTCTTCCTCCAGTGCCTCCGCCTCACTGGTCAGCTCCTCCGCCAGGCTTTTGTCACCCAGCGCGGCGAGCTCGAGCGCATCGTGCACCCGCTGCGCCAGCACGTTCCATTGATCCACCTCCTCCCGCAGGCCGGAAAGCTTGCGCATCGCGCCCTGCGCCGTCTCGGGGCCGTCCCAAAAATCCGGGGCGCTGGCGCGCTTTTCCAGCTCCGCGATTTCCTTTTCCTTCGCAGCTAGGTCAAAGACGCCCCCGGATGTAGTCGAGCTTCTCCTTCAGGGTCGTCAGACTGTTCACGAGTTCTTCCACAAATACCTCCAGGTTGGTAAGTTGGTATACTGGTAAATTAGTGGATTGTAGGTGGTAGGATGAGCCACCTGACTGTTGATACTTATGCGCTCACAGGCTCCTTCTCGCTGAGAATCAAATTGGAGATAGGTAACGCCAACACTTCCAAACGTGACAAATCGATAAAGGCGCTTGCATCCTCAATCTCGATCCCCACAGCTCGGTTGTGTTCATCAAAATCAACCACAATGCCAGGAGCGACTTCCTCGGACTCTGTGCTCGCCCGGTCGACAAGTTTAATGTACAGCATATCGGTATCTGGATAGTATTGAAAGATCATCTAATGCCCCCTATCCTCTAGACTTGAAGCGGCGATCAAAGAACGCATTATGTATAGTCTCTCCATCCGGTTCAGCCACCACCCGAAGATACTTGTCAACCTCGGCTATATATGCCCAGTAGCGAATGCGCCCGTTGGCCTGTACCTCCGTGTGAACGGGATTACCCAATACATACTCGATCCATTCCGCCTTGAGATACGGCCGCCGAGCCATCACACTCGCGTCAAAGTATCGCGTTGTTTTCATCGACCATCATCTACCACGCGGTTTGCTTCGAGCAGCCCTTGACGGCATCGCTTAGCCTTCAGCCACGGCAAGCGGCACCTCGGCACGCGCGCCAGTGGCCTCGTTGATAACCAAAAGCTGGCCCGTATCCTCGCGTCCTAACTGCTCGTTCGCATTCAAAAGCTCAATCCCATAGATCGTGCCATCGGGGTCCATGTCAACGACTAACTCGTCACTGATTTGAATCGCCTCTACTTCGGCCGGCTTTTCCTGAAAGCGAATGTAGGCTATGTTGTAACGGGGATCATACGTGAATCGCATAGCAAAGCCTCCCAATTCAAACGCTCAGAAGTAGCGCGTGATAGCTGAAATAACCAGCCAGTCGTCACCTTCCTGGACAGCATAGACCTCTACCTGCTTGGTTCTGTAATATCCGCCTTGCCATTGCCGTTATACAGAAAGTTGCGTCGAAAGCCAGTGCGTCCAAACTTGGCTGGGAATCGCTCGCCTCGCTCAACCGCTGCCCTCACCTCATCCTCGGTGGTGCCTCGCTCTGCCATACGCTCTTGAGCATGTGGGTGAAAGCGGACCGTCATAGTCAAACAGCCTCCTGGTCAAACAGTCCATCCACAAAGGCATCGGCGTCGAACGGCGCCAGGTCCTCCATGCGCTCCCCCGTGCCGACAAAGCGCACCGGCAGGCCCAACTCACGTGCGATGGCAAAGACCATCCCGCCCTTGGCGGTACCGTCCAGCTTGGCCAGCACCACGCCGGTCACATCGACTGCCTCTTGAAAGTGCCGCGCCTGCGAAAGCGCGTTCTGCCCGGTGGTGGCGTCGATGACCAGCAGCGTCTCGTGAGGCGAACCCTCCACACCCTTACCCGCCACCTTGCGCACCTTGCGCAACTCGGCCATTAGATTATACTGCGTGTGCAGCCGCCCAGCAGTATCGACGATCAGCATATCCATCCCGCGCGACAGGGCCGCCTGGAGTGCGTCAAAGACGACCGCGCCGGGATCGCCCCCTTCCGGCCCCTTGACGACGCCCACCCCCGCGCGCCCTGCCCAGACCTCCAACTGATCCGTCGCCGCTGCGCGGAAGGTGTCGGCTGCCGCCAATAGCACCCGGCGGCCTTCCTGCTTATAGCGATAGGCCAGCTTGGCGATGCTCGTCGTCTTGCCGGAGCCGTTGACCCCGACGATGAGCACCACGTCCAGGGGGCGGCCGCCCAGGTCGAGCGGCGCCGGATCGGGCAGCAGTGCGCGCAGTTCATCCTTCAGCGCCACGCGAAACGCGTCGGACTTGAATATCGCCTCGTCACGCGCGCGCTGGCGCAGCCTGTCGACCAGATGCAGCGTCGTCTCGACGCCTACGTCAGCCTGGATCAGCAGCTCCTCCAACTCGTCCCAAGTGGCAGCCGTCACCTCGCTGGCACCAAACAACCCTGCCACGCGGCTAAAGACCGCATTGCGTGTGCGCGTCAGGCTGTCCTTGATCGATTGAGCAACTGAAACGGCCATACATCCAATCCGCGTAAATTATACCCCAGCGGTTGGCTATTGGCAATTGTGATCTTCCCGAAAATGCCGTCCAATTGCGGATTTGGATAGATTGGTGTAACATTGGGAACACTCTAAAACCAAGGAGAGGATATGCCCGGTCTGTCCATCGTCCTTCCCGCCTACAACGAGGAGGAAAACATCGCCAACGCCGTGGAGGAAGTGTCGGCGGCAGCTCAACAGTTAGGCATGGACTATGAAATCATCTTGGTCAACGACGGCAGCACCGACCGCACAGGCGAGATCGCCCGCGAGCTGGAGCAGCGCATCCCCAACTTCCGGCTGGTGGAACACTACCCAAATCGGGGTTACGGTGGGTCATTGAAGGCGGGGTTCGCCGCTGCCACCAAAGACTTGATCGCATTTATTCCAGCAGACAAACAATTCGTTTTTGGTGAAATCAGCCGATTCCTCGAAGCAATAAATCGGGCGGACATCGTGTCCGGCTACCGAGCCGACCGGCAGGACTCTCTCGTCCGCAAGTTCAACGCTTTCGGATGGAACACGCTGGTGCGGCTGTTGTTCGGCTACCTGTGCCGAGACATCGACTGCGGCTTCAAGCTGTTTCGGCGCGAGATATTGGAGCACGTGAGCCTCGTCTCCAACGGCGCGATGATCGACACCGAGTTTCTGGCCGGGGCAAAGGCGCGCGGCTTCCGCATCGCCGAGGTTCCGGTGGCGCACCTGCCGCGCGTGGCAGGCCACCCCACCGGCGCCAACGTCAAAGTGGTCGTCAAGGCGTTCCGCGATTTGGCGCGCTTCCGCCTGCGACTGAGCCGGGAGCTGCGCGAGGAAAGACGGAAATAAAAGGCGAGGTTCCTACCTCGTCTTAAGCCAGTGCAATGAGCCAACAGACGATTGTCATCACCAGCACGCGCAACCGCCGCATCGTCGAGGCCCGCAAGCTCGACCAGCGCAAGCACCGGCAGCAACAGGGCCGCTTCCTGGCCGAAGGGCTGCAAATCTTGCACATGGCACTGGATGCCGATGCACGCCCCATCGAAGTTTTTTACTGCAAAGAGCTGTTCGCAGGCACCGAGGCGCCGGCGCTGCTGGAACGTTTTCGCCAGACCGATGCAGACTTGGTAGCCGTATCGGAGCACGTGATGCAGCCGCTATCGGAGCGGGACGCCCCCCAGGGTATCGTGGCGACCTTTGCCCTCTTCGAGACGCCACTCGAGGAACTCCGGCTGGGTGGACACGACCTGGTCATCGTGCTCGACCGGCTGCAAGACCCCGGCAACGTGGGAACGCTCATCCGCACTGCCGACGCCGTCGGGGCAGCAGCCGCCATCCTGATCGAGCCGTGCGTCGATCCCTTCGACCCCAAGACCGTGCGCGGCAGCATGGGATCGCTGTTCAACGTACCGCTGGCGCGGACCGAGGATGTCCCGGCGCTCTTCAACCGGCTGCGTAACCGGGAGCTGAGGCTGGTGGGAGCAGACGCCCACCGCGGAAAAATCCCGGAGCAAGCGTTGTGGAAAGGCGGTGTGACCTTGATCCTGGGTAACGAGGCACGCGGGCTATCGGAGGACGTGTGGCCCCACGTCGAGGAATGGGCCAGGCTGCCCATCGTGGGCAAGGCGGAGTCGCTCAACGTGGCGGTGGCCGGCGGCGTGCTGATGTATGCATGGCTACAGGCAAATCTGAGAAGCGAGTGATTGAGTATGGGAGAAACAGAGACGACCGAGAATCTGCAAGTTCTGCAACAGGCACTGGGGCACCGTTTCAACGACCGTAAGCTTTTGCTCCGCGCTATCACCCACCCCTCCTACATGAACGAACATCCAGAGGAAGAAGTCTGCGACAACCAGCGACTCGAGTTCCTGGGAGACGCGACGCTCGATTTTGTGATCGGGTCGTGGGTGTTTGACACCTACCCTGACTTTGACGAAGGGTACATGACGCGACTGCGGGCTGCACTGGTGCGCACAGAAACCCTGGCACAGTTTGCCAAGCAGGCGGGGATCGGTGCAGCGCTGCGGCTGGGCAAGGGAGAGGAGGAGGCAGGTGGGCGAGAGCGAATCGCCAATCTGTGCGACGCCTTCGAGGCCGTCGTGGGGGCGCTGTACCTCGACGGCGGGCTCGAAGCCGTCGAAGCCTTCATCGAACCCCTCGTCGGTCCCGCAGCCGAAGAGACGCTGGCCTGTAAAGCCGACCAGGACGCCAAGAGCCTCCTCCAGGAGTGGAGCCAGGCAGAGAAGGGCGTCACGCCGCACTACCGCATCGTCAGTGAAAGGGGACCCGATCACGCCAAGGTTTTTGATGCGGAGGTGCTGCTGCGCAAAGAGGTCGCCGGACGCGGCAGCGGGCACAGCAAGCAATCTGCGGAACAGGCGGCTGCGCAGGCGGCGTGTGAGGAATTGTTGAAAACCGAGCAAGATTGATATAGTGCACGAGAGGAAACCGCCGAGGAATTCGGCGAGCCGGTCACATTCCTGTGGGTGGTAGCGAAAAAGCTAGACGCGCGCGATTAGGCATCGTGCGCGATTGGAAACCAAAAGCCCCGGCGCTTATGCCGGGGCTTTTTCTTGTACCCAGCTATTCTGCCAAATGCCCTTTCTGCTGATACTCCTGGAACATCTGGCCCCAGGGTGTGTTGGCCAGCCAATCCTCGTAGATGTGCTTCTCTTTGAGTGGCCAGTGGACGTAGTCGTGGTTAAACTCGGAGATAAATATGGGAATGGCTACCAGCGGCGTGCGCAGGACCAGCTTTTGCAGAAACTTTGTAGGTCCATACCAGGCCATCCATGCCAGGATGCGATGAAAGTTGTACCCCACCTCGAAACCCCAGTCCTCGCCCGACACGTCGTCGCCCACGACCTCGATCTCGCGCACGTCGCCCACGCCCAGGCCCCGCTCGTGCGCCAGGCGGATGTAGTCGATGCTGAGCGGGTCAAAGCCCATCATCTTGGCCGAGACGGCGTCGATGGCCACCTGGTCGGCCGAGGCCAGGATCACGTTCTTGACCACCGGCGTGTGCGTGCGCGGCCCCTGGCCGTCGCCGGCGGTGGTGCCATCCATCACGGCAAAGATGCCGGGGTGCAGCTCCTTCTGAATCGCCAGCAGATCGACCAGCGTCTCGTGGATCCAAGAGTGCGTATAGTGCCGGTGGGTGTTGAGCAGCCCGCCGAAGGCGTTCTTCATCGCTCCGGTGGTGGTCGTGTAGATGTGGCACTTGGCCGTCGGCAGGTGGACGATATTCTTGCCGAAAAAGTAGTCGGGGATGTAGATACCCTTGGGATAGATCTTGTCCAGCACCAGCATCTCGGCCTTGGGCTCGTACTCGATCCACGTCATGTCCTCATCTTTGAAATTATACAGCACCGGGATGTCATAGTGCCGAAAGATCGGCACGTAGCCGTTCAAGTCCTCGCCCTTGAAGGTGTTGATGACCACCGTCTTGTTCTGCACGCACACCAGGTCCTGAAACCCAGCCTTGCGCAGGGCCAGGGTCGACGCCTCCAGCTGCCACGGCGTCGTGTTGGCTGCGGGCATCGGATAGTGCCAGGAGATGTTGTCTTTCAGGATCGTGGTCGCGTTCGGGTCGAGCGCCTCTGCCATCCCGGCCAGGTCGCACAACCGCTGGTAATCCTCCAAAACCGTCTCCGGCTGCGTGCGCAGCACGGCCACTTTTGCTCTACTTGTCATCAAATTGCCCCCTGTAATAAGTTTCACACGCTACGCCGCCGTCCCGGCTTCTGCGTAGCCCAACTCCTCCGCCGTGATCAAGCGGCAAGCAGCCGCATTGGGATCGGCCAGACACGACAGATCGTCTTTGGGAGTAACGATCTGTCCCAAACGCCCGTCCACCATCTGGATGATGCGGTCGGCGTACTCCACCATGCGCAGATCGTGGGTCACCATGATGCCGGCATTCCCCTGCTCGTGCACCAGGCTGGCCAGCGTCTCTACCACCTGATAAGCGCGCTCCGTGTCGAGACTGGCGGTGGGCTCATCAGAAAGCATCAGCGCGGGCTGGTTGATCAACGAGCGCGCGATGGCCACGCGCTGCTGCTGCCCGCCCGAAAGCTGTCTCGGCAGCACGTTCAATCGCTCCTCAAGACCCAGCAGGACCAAGAGTTCCTTCGCCCGGGGCTTTCCGGCGGCGTTGTACTGCCCGTTCAGCCGCAGCAGCAGTTCGACGTTCTCCAAGGCCGTCAGGTAAGGAACCAAGTTATTGGCCTGGAAGGTAAAACCGATCTTGCGGCGGCGGAACTCGGCCCGCGCCGACTCTTTCATATCGAACAACTCCTCGCCGTCGATGGCGATGGTGCCCGACGTGGGCTGCAGCAGCCCGGCCAGTATGGCCAGCATGGTGGTCTTGCCCGAACCACTGGGCCCCACCAGGGCCACGAACTCGCCCTGTTCCAGTGTGAACGAAACCCCATCCACGGCGGTGACCGTGCCGCTCCCCACCTGATACTGCTTGACGACCGATCGTGCCTCTAGCGCTATTGCCATTTCTCTCCCTCCTCCTAGCCCAACCCCAGAGCAATCAACGGCTCCACGCGCAGCGAGTAGCGAATAGAGACCAAGCCACCAATCGGGCCCATAAGCAGGATCGAGACGATCGCCGTCAGCGACGACCGGGGTTCAAAGATGATGGGAATGCCGGGCGGCATCAGCAGCGACAGGCCAAAGCTGGATAGGCCGCCGATCGCCACTCCCACCAACGTGGTGAAAATGATCTGGATCAACACGGCCAAGGCCACGACCGAGTTGGGCGTGCCGATGGCCTTGAGCATCCCGATCTGGGGCACCTTCTGCAACGTCTGAATCTGGAAAAAGCCGCCGATCACCAGCACGCCGATCAGCAGGGCGAACCCGTTCTGCGTGTTCAGGGTGCTCTGCTGCGCGGTGTAGCCCGGCGTATTCTCGTAAGCCGTCTTGCGATCCACCACCTCGACGCCATCGACTCGCTCCTGGATGCGCTGGCGCACCACCTCGACCTGCGACGGATCCTCCAGCTTGACCGCCACCACGTTACAAGCCGGGTCCTCGGCCCCTGCGCCCGGCCGCGCCTTGGCCCGGACCTCGTCCCAGGCGACGATGGGCACAAAGATGGAGGGCCGGATGGAATACTTGCGGCTCCCGGATATCCCCACCACCTGGAGGATGTAGAACTCGTCCTCCCCGCCCTGCACCGTGCGAATAGTGATAGTGTCCCCGACCTTGGCTCCGACCACCAGGGCCACCGTCCGGCCGATGACCGTCTCCCTGCCGCTCTTGCGGGCCAGCCCTGCGCCCTCGATCGACGGGGGCTCGCCGGGCTGGCCCGGAGCGACCCCGATGAGGGAGACATCCAGGCTGGGAGTGCCATCCACCACCACGGTGGCGCTGGAAAACCCGATCGGCCCCTCGTCCTGCACGCCCTCGACGCTGCGGATCGACGCGCGCGTATCGCAGCCGACGAGGCTGGCGGCGATCGAGAGCCGCGCCGTGTCCTGGTAGACGATCAACTCGCCGTTCAGCTTCTGCAAGTACTCGCGGTTCCCGGAGCCCAAACCCTCGCCCAGCGCGGCGATGAAGAGGATCAACAGGGTGATCAGAGCCACGACCAGGCCGAACAACAGAAATCGCGACCGGTTGCGCCATATCTCTTTGAATGCCAGATGAAAAGCCGTAAACATCCGCCAATCCCCCCTAGGACGGTTCGTGGAACCAGGCCCCGACCGCCCCGAACTCACTCACCACCCGCGCGCCGGCGGCGTTGCCCGCCCGGCTCGCACCCAACAAGTCATTGTCCCGCAACATCGACGCGATAAAACCGGCGGCAAACGCATCCCCCGCCCCGGTCGTATCCACCACCTCGACGGGCGAGCCAGGGATGCGCTCGCTCAGATCATCGCTCTCGATCCAGCAGCCCTCAGCGCCCAGCTTGAGGACAACGGTCCACACGCCGCGCAAGCGCAGCGCCTGGGCAGCCTTTGCAGGATCACCCTCACCCGTCAGATGGAGTGCTTCGCGGGCGTTGCAGAAGAAAAAGTCGACGTGCGGCAAGCAGGGCCACAGATCCGAAGGCTCGCACTCGTTCCGCGAGATGGCCACGTCCAACGAGGTGAGCAAACCGGAACTCCGGGCTGCTGCCAGCTTCTCAGCCAGCCGCGCGCCGGAAACCCCCGGAAGCACCAAAAAGCCGCCGACGTGCAAAAAACGCGTACCCTCGACGGCCAGCGCAGGCACGTCGAGATCGTCCGCCGACAGCGTGGCGTTGGCGCCCGGGGTGTGGACGAAGCGCGGCTGGGCATCACTATCGACCAGGCCGACGCTGACCGCCGTCGGCACATCGGCGAGGCGGCGGACGAAGCGCGTGTCCAGGCCGGCGCGCTCCCAACATCGCTCGACGAGAAATGCCGCGTCATCTGTGCCAATGCGCACCACCAGCGCCGTCTCCACGCCAAGGGCGCACAGCCCGATGGCGACGTTCGAGCCACAGCCTCCCGGCGCGACGATGGCCCGCTCGAAGGGAATCGACTGGTAGCGCGGCACGTCGTCCACCGGGTAGCACAGAATATCCAACGTAACGTTTCCAAAGACGGCAGCGTCCACTACTCCTCCTCAATCATCGTGTCGTAGAACGTGACCGGTCGCCACGACCCTTGCGATATTCCTCGACGTCACATCTCCTCGTCCATCGTTTGGCGAGGACAGCATTATAACTCAACGGTGGCACTCACACAACCCCTTTACACTTTCCGCTCCAACCCCGGCAGCGCATCGAGAACCGTCACGTAGCCCGATACGTCCAACCCTTCTTTCCACAGCAACTGATAAACCCGCCTGAGATATCGCGTCGCATCTTCCACAAACCGATCCATCTCCGGCTTTGTCAGGTAGATATCCGGCCGCTCGTTTAGCGCCCGATCCATTTTCTCACGATCCTGGTAAAAAGTCTTGATGTGATCAAGTTGCCGCCGCAACCCCTCAACGGGCATAAAGTCGAGGCCATAGTCGTCATCACATTCACAGCTCAAAAAGACTTTGTAGAAAAGCGAATCGGGATGCTCGTGCAAATAGACGAAATCGAGGCCGTACCAATCGCGCTTGACCTCCCAGATAAAGCGTCCGTCGGCCTCAAACTCGGCCTTGAACCGCTCCACGGTCGGGCGAGCGACCCAACGATTCCACAAGTTGTCGGTCACCAAGTGAAAGAAATACCCCATAAGCAGCGAGGCTTTTCGGCCAGGCCAGGATACAGGCAGCAGATACCGCCGGTAAAACTCCAGGTCGACGATCCGCCAGGCGTCATCCTCGGCAGGGACGATAAAATGAGACACCTCCTTGGGCGGTGTAAAGTTCTCCCACTTTTCGTCGGGAATGCCGGAATCGGGGGCGATGTTGCCCAATGCAAAGCTTGCTGCCTCCAACCCGTCAATCGTCTCCAACAGATTCTCCGCCAAACGCAGATGCGCTATCCAGGTAGCCATTCACTCGCCTTTCAAGTCTCGTGTAGTTACCTTCCGGCTTGATTCTACCCCGACCAGGCCAGGGATGCAAGTGACAGAGATGCCCCAGCTACCGGTTTTGCCCTAAACTCCAAATGATAGTAGAATTGAGACATCCGGTTGACGGGAGTAGACCTCATGAACCACATCGAAGGCAATTTCGAGGGCGTGCGGAACACCAACATCTATTACCAGGCATGGCTTCCCGAGGGGAACGTAAAAGCCGTGCTGCTCGTCGTTCACGGGCTGGGTGAACACTGCGGGCGCTACATGAATGTGGTCAACCACTTTGTCCCGCTCGGCTATGCCGTATATGGGCTCGACCATATTGGCCATGGCAAGTCCGAAGGTGTGCGCGAATTCGTCGAGCGCTTTGAAGATTACACCAACACGCTCACGATTTACTACAACATGGTCAAAGGCTGGCAGATGGGCAAGCCTATCTTCCTGCTCGGTCACAGCATGGGCGGGTTGATTGCACCTTACTACCTGCTCGACCACCAAGCCGATTTCAGCGGCGCCGTCATCTCCGCGCCGCTCGTCAAAGTCAGCGATGACATTTCACAAGCGACCATTATCATGGGCAAGATCCTTTCGGCGCTGGCACCCAAGGTGGGATTGCTGCCGCTGGACGCCAATGGCATCTCGTGTGACCCGGAAGTGGTCAAGGCCTACGTCGATGACCCGCTGGTCTTTCACGGCAAAACGCCCGCACGGTTGGCAGCGGAATTGCTAAAGGCCATGCTGCGCGTCACGGCAGAGGTGGACAAGATCACACTGCCATTCATTGTTATACAGGGTCGTGAGGACAAACTCGTCGACCCTGGTGGAGCACAAATGCTCTACGAGAAGGCCAGCTCCAAAGACAAGACCATCAGAGTCTACGAAGGACTGCATCACGAGGTGTTCAACGAGCCAGAGCGCGCTCGTGTGCTCCAAGACGTGGAAACCTGGCTCGCCGCGCACGTGACGGCCGAGTAAGCGGGTGCGGCAGACCACTGGTTAATCCAGGTCAGAACCTGGAGGAAACAACCATGATCCCATCCGAAATTGTCACTCAAACGTGGCAGAGAATGAGCCAGGTTCCTGTAGATCAGACTCCAAAACTGGTTGAGCAGATGAAAGATGAGCAGCCGGTGGCCTTGAGTTTCCTGCTTCACTTGGAAGACCTGCCCTTCAACCAATATGAGCAGGAGTTGCTCTTCTACATCGGCATGGTTGTGTGGCAAATCATGAAGCAGAGTGAGCGCCAGTTGTACAAGGTCACCGCCAAGAAGCTGAGGAAAGCGGAGAATCTGAACGTAGAGATCCTGGAGCGGTTAGCTTCCAGCGGTGAGAACGAGCTCATAGAGTCTGCTCAAGTTCTTATCAGAACCCACGCCGAGCCTGAAGTGCTGCGTTACATCGTCGAAGCGATCATGGGAGAGGAAGAAGGGGAGCCAGGCTTTCAGGAAGCGAACAAGGGATG
>Ga0307430_1001289_pt1 | contig 18740 bp, 7 predicted proteins | sample SalMarWE160130MG_FD_202159 | JGI IMG/M metagenome (GOLD analysis project Ga0307430, IMG submission 202159) | Salt marsh sediment microbial communities from the Plum Island Ecosystem LTER, Massachusetts, United States - WE1603-130 | ecosystem: Environmental > Aquatic > Marine > Intertidal zone >...
TGAACTCAAGTCCCTGTCGTGATAATGATACGCCGATATGCAAAAAGATGCGGCGTGCCGTCGTCCTCGGCCTGCAAAATAACATGCACCGTGCCCGGACTCTTCACCGGCGGACGGGCGAATGCAGGGATTGTCGCGCGGGACTTGAACGACCAAAAGCGAAGCGTACTTCTTCAACAGGTCCCTGTTGGCAGACGTGTTGGTTTCGATGAATTGCCTGAACTCTGCGTTGATCTTGGCGACTTCCTCCAAGGTAGGGCGTGGCATCGCGACTTCCGCAGGCACGGGAGCAGGAGGTCCGGGAGGTGAAAACTGACCCCACCGGAAGCCACCGCGGCGGCCAGGGCCGGCGGGCCCCCTCTGTGGTTGCGCGGTACAGACTGCGGCAGCGCCTATCATGGCACAAGCAACAAGTATTACGACTGTCTTCTTTCTCATAATAAAGCTCCTTTCGCTGAAGATACCCAGTTACACAACACGCAATTGGGTACAACGGCGTTCGAATCCCGAACAATGTGTAACTGGCCTGACAGATTCCATCGTTATTTGACCTGGAATTTATAGATGTTCACGCTGAAGGGCGCGAACGTCAGGTTCGTGGGGATCGCATCTAATGCTTGTTCTTCGATCCTGACGCCCGGTTCCTGGCCGACCACCACGGTAGCAGTGAGACTCTCCGGGGCCATGCGGCGCAGGGTACCTTTGCCGAAGAACTCAGCGCCGCGGATTCGGAGACTCAGAGTCTGCGGGGATTCTGTCGGGTTGATGACGGCGACGGTGAGGGCCTTGCGGTCGGCCGTCCAGGCAGCGGCCACATCCAACGGGAAGGTGTCACTGCCGGCGTGGACGACGGGCTGTTCGCCGCCGGGAGGCTCACTGGGTTTGGGTTGTGGAGAGTTGCCAGAGACATCCACGGGAATGGTGCCATAGTGGTCGCGATAGAACTTGAAGAGCATACCGACGGGATTGAGGACCGCCTGGCCGCGGGCGGCACTGTATGTGCCCGTGATAAAGGTCAATGAACCGAGCTGAAAGAGGTCGGAGTGGCGGAACATCTCGTGGAAATTCCACGCATAAGCGGGAACGACCTTATAATTGCCTCTGCCGCGACCGCCAGCGTACGCGTATTCATCCAGCGCAATGGGGACCGGCTTGTTCTTCAGCGCGGGGATACGTTTCACGTATTCCTGGTACTCTTCATACTTAATGCGGATATGGTTAGCAGGACGCCGCATCCAGTCAACGAGAGGTTCGTTGGGATCATTGGGCACTTGCTTTGCCTGCGCGAGATCGAAGTGGGTATTGTAGTTGTAATAGTGCTCGCTAATCATATCCATGTTGTCGAGGCAGTTAAGAAACATGGCGCCCGTCCAATCGGCCGGCCCGAGGTAATCGGGAATCAGCTTGTCGCCAAGTTTCAAGGACATTTTGGAGCCGGTCATGGTGTCCGGCATGGCGCCGCTGGCGATGAGGATGATGTTGGGGTCTACTTTGCGCATGGTCTTGGCAAAGAGATTGTGCTTGACCTGGTACTGGGCAAGGGACATGTAGCCGAACTGCCAGTCACCCCACATTTCGTTGCCGATGTTCCAGAACTTGACGTGATAAGGCTCGGGATGGCCGTTGGCTGCGCGCATCGCACCCATGCGGGTGGTGACGGGGCCATTGGCGTACTCGACATATTCGGCGGCGGAACGGGCTTCGCCGAAGCCGGAGTTGACAGTGATGTAGGGTTCGACCTCCACTAAGCGGCACAGCGTCATGAATTCGTCGGTGCCGACATCATTAGGTTGCAGAGCATTCCAGACGGGATCCCAGATGGGCGGGCGCCGGTCCGGATCGCCGATGGCGTCGCGCCAGTCGTGGGCTGAGACGAAATTGCCGCCGGGCCAGCGGTAGACGCCGGAGCGAAGGGACTTGAGCACGGCGATGACTTCGGGCTTCCAGCCCTGGATATTGTCGGCAGGCATCAGCGAGACGGCATCGATGTACAGAGTACCAGTACCGGTGGCAGTGATTTCAAGCTGGGCATTAGCCGCATCGACCGGGGATTTGAAGTTGAGGGGGAACTTGGTGTAGGCTGGGGTTAGCTTGTCGTTGGTAATTGTCTGGCGGTCAGTGACACCCGTTCCCCATACAAGACTGACAGATACCTGGGCGGCAGGATCGCCGGCGAGGACAATTCGGCCGGTGTAGGCCTTGTCACGCATTAGGGTAAGACCTGCCTGGCGGATGCCGCGGGATTCCGTGGGACTCAGTGCGACAGCGGGCGAGTGGTCACCGACGTAGGCGTACCGGGTGTCCATGGTGACGGATTCGGCTGGGCCGACGGGGTTCCAGCGGCGAGGGGCGGCACCAAAGCGACCGCGGCCGCCTCGACCGCCGCGTTCGGCCGGGGCCGCGTCCTGGGCGGTGATGGGATTGTAGAACTTGCGGTCACCGATCATTTCAGCCCACATGCCGCGGTACACGAGGCCGCCGGCGTGTTCGATGAACATGCCATAGAGGTTGTGATTGATGGGAGCATAAGTCTTGCCGGCGTCGATGACGGCATTAACGGGCGTGGTCGTGGCAGCGGACACCGGCGCAGCGGCGTGCAGGGCCCACACCCCGGCCGCCATGATAGCTGTGAAATAGGTAAGGCGAATTTTCAGTTTTCGAGTGTTCATAGTGAAAAACTCCTTTTAATATAAGGTTCATAGTATGATGTTTCAATTGTCTCACCGAGTGGTTATTGTCATTGGCAATTTTAGGCGGATGTCGTCCGACGCCGCGCCGACGAGGATCTCATATTTCCCAGGTTCAACCACGTATTGCTTTTTCTCCGTATCCCAGTAGCGCAGGCGTTCGGCGGGAACTTCAATCGTGACCTTTTGGGATTTGCCACGCTTAAGATGCACACGGACAAAACCGCACAGGGCGAGTTTCGGTTGTGGAACGCTTGAATTGACGTGACGGAAATAAACTTGTGCCACATCATCGCCGTCGCGTTTGCCGGAATTCTTCACTGTGAATGTCACTTTCACCGTGCCATTGGAGGCAATTTTCTTCGGTTTCAACTTGCCGCTCTTGTAATTGAACTTGGTGTAACTCAAACCGTGGCCGAACGCGTAGAGGGGCTTGCCGCTGAAATACCGATAGGTGCGGTTGGTCATTGAGTAATCCGTGAAGGCCGGCAAGTCCGCTGTAGCTCTGTAGAAGGTCAACGGCAAATGGCCGGATGGGTTGACATCGCCGAACAAAACCTCGGCTACCGCTCGCCCGCCTTCCTCGCCGGGATACCACGCCTGCAAAATCGCCGGCAGGTTCTCCGCCTCCCACGGCAGCGCTATCGCCGACCCGCTACAATCGACCATGACCACCGGCTTGCCGGTGGCATGGAGCGCCTGCACGAGTTTTTCCTGCACTTCAGGCAGTTCAATCGAATCACGATCGAATCCTTCGCCTTCCTGTGCCGGAGTAATGCCGCCGGCATAAATGATCAAGTCCGCATTCGTCGCATTGCTGAGGGCTTCTGCGTAGAGTTTCGGCACTGGACGGGTCGTATCATTATCCTGGCGGCTCCACGCCGCAATGCCCCGTTCGGTTCTGGTGGTGATCGGGCATCCTTGAGCAAAAGTGACTTCGATGTTCGTCCCGGCCACTTGCTTTATGCCGTTCAGAATTGAGATCGGATGCGAAGCTGATCCGTGGTAATTGCCATGCAGCATGGATATCGATTTGCCATTGGGGCCGATGACAGCAATCCGCTTGATCTTGGAGCGGTCGAGCGGAAGGATGCCGTCGTTCTTCAGCAGCACCAGGGATTGCCGCGCAACTTCCAGGGCCACCTGCCGGTGTTCGGGCGTGTCGTTGTCCTTGATGGTGTATTTCGAATAAGGGACTTTCTCGACCGGATCAAACAGGCCGAGACGGAAACGGGTCCACAACGTGTAATACAAGGCCTGATTGATTTCCTTCTCGCTGATTAAGCCCTTTTGGACGGCCTTGACCAGGGCATTGTAATCTCCGCCGCAGCAGAGATTGCAACCGGCCTTCACCGCGATAGCCGCAGCTTCTTCCGGGGTATCGACGTAATGATGTGCCTTTCTGTTCCAAATATCGTTGATCGCACTGCAATCGGAAACAACATAACCTTCAAATCCCCATTGCTTGCGCAACAGATCGTCGAGCAAGAACGTACTGGCGCTACAAGGAACGCCATCAAGCGCATTGTAGGCGCTCATCACGCCGGCGACACCCGCCTCGCGCACCGCCCGCTCAAACTGAGGCAGATACGTTTCGTACAAATCGCGTTCCGATGGCTCGGCATTGAAACGATGGCGATCCCGCTCCGGGCCGCTGTGTACCGCGTAATGCTTTGCGCACGCCATCGCAAGCATGTAGTTGGGATCGTCCCCTTGGATTCCCTTGATGAACTCCACGGCTATCTCGCCTGCGAGATAGGGGTCTTCGCCATAGGTTTCCTGCCCGCGCCCCCAGCGGGGATCACGGAAGATATTGATGTTCGGAGTCCAGAAGGTCAGGCCGGTCCACCATTTGGAGTCGCCATTGTTCTTGGAGGTATAATCGTTGAACTTCGCGCGGCCTTCTATGCCAATGACGTTTCCTTCCCGATGAAGCAAACCCGGATTCCACGTAGAGGCCATTCCGACTGGCTCCGGGAAAACCGTGGCGATACCGTTGTTTGCAACGCCATGCAGGGCTTCGTTCCAATAGTTATACGCTGGAAGGCCCAGTCGCGGAATCGACGGCGCTTCGTTCTGTAACTGCGCGACTTTCTCCTCCAGCGACATCCGGCGAATCAAATCGTGCGCACGTGCTTGCAGCGGTTGCGCCGGGTCGCGCCAGATTGGTGGCTCGTTGACTTCCGGTATGCGAGTCGCAGTGGCTGAAAAAGGCTCCGCGAGATCCGAAGCATTGAAAGCGACAACGGATGCACCCGAGGCATCCTTCACCTCGAAGGTGTTGAATTTAGCGGTGTTCTTGACCGCTGTAAACGTGACCTTCAGCGGCCCGCGCAGCGAGTCGTCTTCATGATCGACCACGCCGGTGATATAAAACACCTTGCCTGTGCCGCCAGCGGTCGCGAAAATATCGAAGCTCGCCGCCAGGATCTCGTCACCGCAAGTCACGGCAAAGAACCTTTCTTCCGGCTTACTCAACAGTGTTTCCACTTCGCCGATCAAGATCGTGTATCTGCCCGCTGGCAAATTCAAGATCGTGACCGTGAAATTCTGTCCGTTGATTTCCTCGCGAAACGCAGCGGCATTGTCGCCGACTCCCTGAATGGCCACGGACGCCTCGTCCTTGCGGTGCGTAAAATCACCGGTGATGCTCACTTGGTGACTACAGGAATCGCAACGCTCATCGACCGCCAAGACCGCCGAGGTCGTCAGCCACATGTTAACGAAGACCACCAGGGCCAGAACGGCCAGAAATAGGGACATACCTCCGTTTCCCAGCCTCCGGGCCGGTCTCCGTAATGGAGATTCCGTTTTCCGGTGAACGTCGGAAGTGTCTGTCCGAGGAACAATCAGATGTGTACGTGCAATCATCATTTGCAATCCTTTCAATAAATTGGAGTGACGTGTAAAAGGCCAAGTTTATTCATAGGTCGATCCATTCCTGGAATCCGCTCGAAAAGGGAAACACACTTGGAACCATAATAACGATATAGGCTGTAGTCGAATAGGGTCTCTGGAGTACATGTTGTTCACTCAACGTTAATGAATACCGGGAATCGGCACGGCTGAGGGCAATGAATCCGCTGGTTTGCCAAAGACAGTGAACTCGATAATCCCCAGTGGTGTCGTCCGGGGCCAGTTCGTCATGGTCAGTCGAACAAAGCGGCACTTCACCGGGGGAATTTCCTCAAAAATCGTGTCGCGTGAGACGGCGTTGTTGGTCTGATCAAGTGCCGTTGTGTAGGTCTGCCCATCCGTTGACACTTCGATCTTGTATTGATACGCATTGGTTACAGGCCGTTCCGGAGTCGTTGCCGTTGCATTATCCGAAGCCGGAGCGTCTCCTCGCCTGCCGCCAAAACCAAACCTGCGTCCGCCGTTGAACATCAGGCGCACGGAATCAATCGTGAAGAGTTGCACCTTATCAAAGCGGGTTGCGGGAGAAAGTTCGACCGTCAGAACCGGTTGAGCATCGGTCGCGTCGGGCGTCCACCAGGTGCCGCTTGAGTTGTCCACGGCATAAGCCGCGTCGTGTCCCGGCTGCTGCGAGGAGAATCGCGAAAGCGCGTTCATCGCACGAACCTTGTTAATGGTCAGCGGGATCGATCCGCTGTCACCCTTGACGGGGTCATTGACCGCGTTTGGCGCCCATTGCGGCGTATCGGTGACCTTCACCGCCATGTTGCCGTCTTTGTCGAAGGTGATACGGTCCATTCCGATGCGCCGTCCGCCGGGCGGGTTCGAGAGAACGATGGTGTAAAACTGCCAAAGATTGCCATCGGGTCCTTTAACGATGCTGCCATGCGCGGGACCGGTGACGAGACCATCGGTCCTGCGGAGCAACGGATTGTTGGAAGCATAAGTGAACGGGCCCAGCGGCGAGCTGGCGGTATAGTATCCCGCGGCATAGGTTTTCCACTGGGTCCCTGAGGCTGAGTATTCCAGATAGTATGTGCCGTTGTATTTCTGAAGCCAGGGGCCTTCGATCCACGCAACAGCCGTGTATTCGTTCATCTCGCCGTAACGTTCCCAGACGTGGTCGCTGTTGAATGTGAAGAGATGCTTGGCCGGACCGGCGAATTTCGTGAGGTCGTCGGGATCAAGTGACGCGACGAAGATACCGCTAATTCCCCTGCCTGGGAAATAGAGATACGGCTTATTGTCGTCGTCGATGTAGATGTCCATGTCGAAGGGGCCGTTCCATCCGCCGGCAACGTCAGGCGTGTTCTTCCATTCACCAAGCTCGGTAAAGGGCCCCAGCGGATTGTCAGCTTTGTAGAGCGGACCATCGTTGCCGCACATATAGAAGCTGCCGTTGTACTTGACGACGTGCGGTGCGACAGGGACATTGGCGACGCGCTGGAAGGACCAGTTGAGCATATCGTCCGAGATCCATGCGCCGCCGCCGGTGCAGTACATGTAGTATTTGCCCTGCTCGCAGATGACAGTAACATCCCCGGCCGCATTGCCGCCAGGCGCAGTGACCATCGGCAGAGGATTGCAGTAGCGCGCGGTCTTGCCGATCTCCGGGTCCGCCGCGCCGGGGGATGAGGCGGCCAGGGTGGCGAAAACGAACAGAGTAGCGAGGGACGTGCGGTTCATGGCAACTCCTTTTTACTGGGCGGCCTTCGTGATCCAGACGACGGTGCCGCCACGCGGGCTCATGGAGGCCGTGATCTGGTCACTGGCCGTGACGGCCTTGTTTTCACGCTTGAAGACGGCGGGGTTGGCGGGGTCGTCGCCAAACACCTCGGCCTGCCACGCGCCCGGGCCCAGGAAGGCCAGATCGATCTGCAGCGTGGCGGCCGCGCCGTCGTTAAGCACTCCGATGTACCACTCCTGGCCTCGCCGGCGCGAGAAGCCGACCGTCTTGCCGATCTCGCTGCCCGGCAGCACGATCGTCTCGTCCCAGGTCGAGGGGAGATGGCGCAGCAGGTCCTCGGCGGGGTTGCCGATGAAGTCTTGGTATTTCCCGGCGAAGTGCAGCAGCGGTGAGGTCATGTCGACCGCTTGGGCCAGCAGATGCGCCCAGGTGTAGCCGACCATCTCCCGGGGATCGAAGGCGGTTGGGGTGTAGTCGGCCGGACCGGCCAGGAAGCGGGTGAAGAGGACCGTCTCGTCGTGGTCGGCGGCCTGGATGCGGCGGTAGCGCGTCATATGGTATTCGTGGCCGCGCACGGCTTCGCGTGTGAGTTCATGGGGCCAAGTGCGGCAGCGGCCGGTGGGCTTGACTGCGCCATGAAAATTGCAGAGCAGGTGCAGTTCGGCGGTGTCCTTGAGCGCGCCTTCGTACCAGCGGGTGATCGCGGCAGTGCAGGCGGGGATGAAGTCGATCTTGATGCCCACGGCGCCGAGCGCGGCGACCTTTTCAAGATAGGCACGGCGCGCGGCGTCGGTACGCATTTCCGAGGAGTTCACCCACACCAGGGAGCCCACCCCCTGCGTCTTGGCGTAATCGATCACTTCCTTGAGGCACTGCCACTGGTCCTTGCCGGGGGCACGCCAACTGCGCCATCCTTCGTCGATCAGGTAATACTCAAAGCCGAGTTTCTTCGCCGCATCGACCCACTCCTTCTGGTCATCCAGTCTGGGGGCGCCGATGGCCCACCACTGCCAGAGGGAGCGGCCGGGCTTGATCCAGTCGGCGGAGGCCAGCTCGGCGGGCGGAGGAGGACAGAGGTTGGTCACGATGTCGCTGTTGACCAGAGTGTTGAGCCCCTCGGCGATGATGGCTACGCGCCAGGGGGTCACGATCGAGCCCTGTTGACTCCAGCCTCTGGACGAAGCGGGGAAGACGGCCTTGAGGAAGGCGCCGTTGCGCTCCAGGCCCATGTCCGGAAACGAGTCGTTGTTGGCCTCGGTGAGGGCGACGTAGAGATTCTCGCCGAGCTTGAAGGTAATGGGGGGGGCCAGCGGGGCGTGGGCCGGGATGGTCTCGAGCGTCCCAGATTGACAGGGTTTCTCGTAACTGCCGTCATAGCGGGCCCACCAGGCGAGCGAATCGGAGGGCAGTGCCCAGGAGGTCGCTTCGCCTGCGATGGTGTGCGCGGTGTCATCCAGCGGGACGCGGGTGCGCACGGCCACACCGTCGTCAAAGGCACGCACCTCCAACTCGTACTTCATGCCGCCGGCGCACTCCACCGGGATCACGGCTTCGTTGCAGCGATTGACGGCCATGGAGTGATTGCCCCACGTGGGGTATTGCTCATCGATGGTGCGGGTGCGGGGCTCGCCGAGCTTGGCGGACTGGCCGAGATTGCAGTCGTCAATCCTCAGGCCCAGCGGAGCGGCAGCAAGGACGGTCTGATTCCGGTGCTTGACCGACCAGGTTAATTGCCCCGCGGCATCGGTCCGGATCTCGATCTTCATCTTCCCGTTCGGACTGGCGACGGTCACCGGCGCGACATAGGGCACATTGGTCAGAGCCGAACCCGTAATCTTCAGCGCGGCGGTATATTCCGACACCTTCTGCTCGGGCAGCGTGACCGTCAGGCCCTCGGCGGTTTGCTGCCAATCGAGTTTCCCGTCATATCCCAGGAGAGAGATTCGTTCGATGCGGTTGATGTCCGAGCCAACGGGTTTGGCCAGCGACCGGATTGTGATCTTGCGATCTTCAGGCCAGCCGAGAGTGAAGGCGTACAGCGTGGAGCCCTTGGTCGTAAACCGGATTTCCTTCGCATTGTATTTGAAATCCTCCCCGGACCTGCGGCTATTGACCTTGATGTTGCTTTCGCCGTAAACCAGCCAGGGGCGCGTGCCGAAAATCGCTTCGCCGAAGATGGCGTTCCACTTGGCGAGCTCCTCGAGCATCTGCTCGACCTCGGGATCGAGCGAGCCGTCCGGTCGCTGCACCACATTGAGCAGGAGATTCCCGTTCTTGCTCACGTTGTCCACCAGCATGTAAATGACCCAGCTTACCGGGCGGAACTTCCAGTTCTTGTTGTAGAACCAGTCCCCAATTGAAGTGTCGGTCTGCCAGGGATACGGGTCAATTTGAGGCATGATGCCGCGTTCGAGGTCCTCGACCCAGCGGCCTCCGGATTTCTGCTTGCAGGTATACACGACTTGGACCTGGCTGTTATTGCGGGCCGCGCTGTCGTTATAGAGATGAGCGATCATGCTATAGCCGACCCCGTTTCCGAAGGGGACCCCGCCGTCCGTGTAAAACAGGTCGGGATGGTAGCTGTCCACCAGTTCCTTGATTTCATCGTACCACTGCTGCTGCCAGCGCGGGTTCTTGGAGTACCAGCCTCTGTCGTTCGGTTCAGCAGGGAAATGGTAGAGGTCCTGATATTCCGGGTTGGCGCCATCATAGGGCACGCCGGCCAGCGGGCCGGTCCGGTCGGCTTTGTGGCTGTCTTGAAACCAGGTGAAGCTGGCGCCCAGGTGTTCGGACACGCCGAATTTGAGACCATACTTTTGGGCCGCCTTCCGCCATTCGCCCACCACATCGCGGTGCGGCCCCATGTTGACGGCATTCCAGCGGTGCAGTTTCGAGTTCCACAGGAAGAAATTGTCGTGGTGCGACCCCATGCTGACGAAATACTTCGCTCCGGCCTTCTTGTAGAGACTCATCAATCGGTCGGGGTCCCATTTCTCGGCTTTCCAAAGTGGAATGATGTCTTTGTAGCCGAACTCGGACGGGTGGCCATAGTGTTCCAGGTGGTACTTGTAATGCTTGTTGCCCGGCTCGTACATTCCTCGGGCGTACCAGTCACCGTCCATCGGCACCGCTTGAGGGCCCCAATGCGCCCAGATGCCGAACTTCGCATCCCGGAACCAGTCGGGATACTGATACTGCTTAAGCGATTCAGCCGTCGGCTGGAATGGCCCGTTGGCGACGGGAAGTACGAGGTCGGCGGCTGACGTCACTTCATTCCAGCGCATAACCTGCAGCGGCGGTGATCCAGCCGAGCATCCAATGACCGCGGCCAGAAATCCCGTACAACACACCCGGGCAATCGAGGCCAGTCGCTTGCAGGCAGTCATCGTATAGTTCATATCATGTTCACTCCTAGTTGGAAAGAAGAACGTCCGGAGCACCCGGCTTGAGCAGACGCACGTCATAAAGCCCCCCGGCAAGCCGCTGTTTCGCGGTGAACCTGACCGTGAGGCGACCGTCCCCAGCGGCTTGAAGTATGTCGGAGGGAATCGGATACCGTTTCTCAATGAAGTGGTTCGGGTTTTCGCCGGTCAGTTGCTGAGTGGCGATAACCGTACCGTTAACCAGGATGTCGAATTCCCGACCACGATCGTCACCGGAATACGTGACGGCAAGAACTACTTCCTTGGCACCCCGCGGGTCAAGCGTGTATTGAATCCAAACACCGTGGCGCCAGCGTCGACCGTTGTGCTCACCCGATTCCATGCCTTCACCTTTGAGGTCGTGCTCCACCTCGGGCTGCTGCTCGCCCACGGCGATCGAGTCGAGGGTTGCCGCCTCGCGGGCAGCCTTTGCACGCTCGATGGCCGCCAGCCGCTCTCGACGCTCGGCAAGGCCCTCCTCGGTTGTGAGCTGCCAATACATCTGGTAGCGCTGGTCGTGCAGACGGAAGAACGGTTCGAGCGACACCCCCTTCGGAGAGACCGGTTCGACCACGTCGACGAGGCGGAAATGCAGCGGTCCGACTTCCGGCTCCGGAACGACATGGCTGGGAAGCTCCTCGGCGGTGGAGAGAATGACCGGGATCAAGTCAGGCGGCACCATCGGACCAGAAGCGACGTGGCCCATGCGCGAGCCGTCGGCATAGAGATTGGGCATGTCTTTCTCGCCACAGGGCGAGGCGAGAACGATAGGACCATACTTGATCGCCACCCAATCGGACCCGTCGGGGAGTCGCTCGATCATGGTGCGCATCGGCAGACTGACTTCGATCCTATCGCCATTCTTCCATTCGCGGCGAATCGCGGCATAGGAGGACGGAGTTGACTCGACGGCAACAGACCGCCCGTTGACCTTAACCGCAAAATCGCCCGCGCCGACCCAGTCGGGATGGCGGATATTCAGTGTGAAGGTTACCGGTTTCTTGAGCTGAAGAATAAGCTGCGTACGCGCCTCATCGGGGAACGTCGTCTCTTGCCTCAGAACCATTCCGTCATCAGGCACCGAGAGTTCCGAGGGGATGAAGAGATTCACATATACGCCGCCCTTCGCCCGGGCATAGATGAACTCGCCGTATCTTCCGGGATTCTCCATTCCGGTGCCAACGCAGCACCAGAAGGCCTGCTCAGGCTGGGAATACACCCGGTAGTGCGCCGGGCGGATCGGGGTGAAATAGACGTAGCCGGGACGCTTCGGATTGATGGAGGCCAGGATATGATTATAAAGGGCACGCTCGTAAAAGTCGGCATAAGCGGCCTTCGGTTCCGCCTTGAAAAGCTCTTTGGTGAGCTTGAGCATGTTGTAGGTATTGCAGGTCTCCGGTCCCTCCCGGTGCTCGATCATGCCGCTGAAGTCCTTGGGGTTATTGAAATGCTCACTGACGCTATTGCCGCCAAAGGCCACGCTGCGGTTCTGCGTCACGGTTTCCCAGAAGAACTCGGCGCCGGTGTGCAACGTTTCATCGTGGACCAAGGCCGCAATACGCTCCATGCCGGTGATCTTTGGAATCTGGGTGTTGGCGTGCAGGCCGGTGAGCCTGTCTTCGTGATTCTCCAGGGGCTCGAAAACGGCCCGGTGGTTGAAGCGTTTGGCCAATTCGATGTATTTCTTGTCTCCGGTGATCGCATAGATGTCTGCAAGCACCTCGTTCATGCCGCCATATTCCGTACCAATCATCTGCTGCATCTGCCGGTCGGTCAGGCCGGACGTGACCTTTTCGCACCAGTCTCCGAAGCCAACGAGGAGATCACGCGCCTTTTCGTTCCCTCCGTTAAGGTAGGCGTCCCGAAGTCCGGCAAACATCTTATGGAGGTTATACCAAGGGGCCCATTTATTCCGCATGAGTTTGACATGGCCTTCGGCGACACTCTTCCAATACTCTTTGCTCCCCGGGATGCCTCCGATGTAACCGTTGCCGTTGGCCTTTTGGACATCCGCGAGCTCGTCGATCATAGTGTCGAGGCGACGACGGAACTCTCCGTTCGGATCGGCTCCCGACGCCATCATAAGCGAAAGCGCCGAAAGATAGTGTCCGGCGGAGTGTCCGTCGAGCCCGCTGCTCTCCCAGTTGCCGTAGGGCCGTGCCTTGGGCTCCAGCCCCGCTTCACGCCGGAACGGTGCGAGCAACCGGTTGGGATCGTGTGCCAGGAGATATTGACGATTGGCCTTCACCGCCTCGGAAAAAGGACTCTCAAGCAACCGGACGTCTTTTAACGGGAAAAGCTGAACCGGCTGCTCCGGATCTCGCCAGATGGGCGGCTCTTTGATATCCGGTATCCGAGTCGCAGCGGCTGAAAACGGGTCGGCCAACTCTGAAGCACTGAAGGCGACGACGGACTTGCCTGCAGTGTTCTTCACCTCGACTGTATTAAACTTGGCTGTGTTCTTGCGCGCCTCGAAAGAAATCGTCAGCGGCCCACGGATCGATTCATCCTGATGCTCGACCACTTCGGTGATGGTGCAGACCTTTCGTGCGCCGCCTGCTGCGGCAACAATGTCGAAGTTCGCGGCAAGTGTGGCGGACTCGAAAGTCACGTCAAACAACCTCTCGTTCGGCTCACTCACCAGCGTCTCGGCTTCACCGATCGTGATCGTGTAGTTGCCCGCGGGCAGATGCGCGATGCTGACCGTGAAGGCCTTTCCGGTGATTTCTTCGCGAAACGCCGCTGCGTTGTTGCCGGCCCCTTCGATGGCAACTGACGCATTATCCTTGCGATGCGTAAAGTCCCCCTTGATGCTCACCTGGTATTTACAGGAAGCGCAGCCTTCTTCGGCCGCAAACGCAGAAGAAACGCAAAGGAGCAGACTCGCGAGAGAGACCAGGAAGACAACAGCCTGCGCCAGATGAGAACATCCGGAGCTTGGCAATTCGGTTCTGGCCGGCCTGCACAACAGAGATTCAGATTCGCGGTGCATTGGTTGAGTCTCCATGACAAAGGAACGTTTCATCCTGCCGCGTGATCACGTGGACCCCTTGACGGCGAAGGCCATATACGAGTGCGGCAGCACGGTGAATGTGAAGGAAGTACGCGGTGGCGGGCGGGCCGGGCCACGACCGCGAAATCCGCCAAAGCCCCCACCAAAGCCGCGACCGACTGCCGGTGCGGGTGTGATGTCTTGGCCGGTAAGCAGGTTGTGAATTTGCGCCGCGGTGCCGGCAACTGAGACCGTGACCTCCGCCGACGTGGGTAGGTAGTTCTGCACGATAAACGTGTTGTTGTCGTAGCGGAACAAGACGACCTGCGCGGGGGCACTGTCGATACGGATGGGCTCGGCAGAGCCCACGGTGGCACGGATGACCGACAGAACCGCGGACGGGAAGGCGTAGAGGTCGGCGGGATCGTTGGGGATGGTCAGGACGTAAAACTTACCCTTGGAGTAATCGCACGACAGGACGATGGGGTAGGTCGTGCCGCCGGGGGAGATGCCCAGGTCGTCGCCCCACGCGTCGTGGGTCAGGATGTTGAAATACTTGATTTCGGGAATGAGGATGTCGCGCGGGGCTTCGAATGGGTCGGGCTCGCCATCACGCCTCACAAAGCCGCGACCGCCTCGGAAGGGTGCGCCGGGGCCGCCAGCGAAGGTGAAACGCCGCACCGGCACGGTGGCGCCGGTGGTTTCGAGTTCGCAGATGTCCTCTATGCCTTTGCCCTTCATGGCGCGCAGGAAGCCGGAGGTGGCGCAGACGGATTTGCCAGCTTCGAGCTGACCCTGGATTTTGTGAATGATGTCGGGATCGGATTTGGCCTGCTCGGTAAGAAGGACCATATTGGCATCGGTGGGAAAATACGGAAAGATGTCCATGGGCAGGCCGATCATGCCTAGGTAATCGTGGAGGAACTCCTCGCCCGTGGCGTGATAAGGCGTATAGGTCTTGATGCCGACGGGCTTACCGACGTTGACCAGCACCTGGTCGACTTGGCCGAGCGTGTAGGCGGCGATGTCCGCGAAGGTAAGATTGCCGCCATTGGGAAGGGTCTTCTGAACCTCAGCGAGGTTGAGGCTGGTGGGCAGGTCGGCCCAAGTGCGGCTGCTGATGGCATTGGGCCAGATACGCATGAGCATGCCCCTGTAGTGGAAGCAGCACATCTCGGGACAGCGGGCAAACACGGTATCCAAGAGCTGCTCGGAGTAGCGATCAATCGGATTGGAACCGCCCTGGTCAACCCAGCCGCCTTTGTTCACGCCAGGCTTGAGATTGTCCATGAAGCGCATGATATCGTAGCTGAGGTAGGGTTGGAGGTGCTGTTCCTGCCCGACCCAAAGACGGGATTCCGTGCCGGCGAACATGCCGTCGACGATGAGCGGGACTATTTCGGTGTCATTGCCCATGCCGGCGTATTGGTCGTACCAGTTGGCCATCTTGATGATGACTTTGCAATTGGGATTGACGGCCTTGGCGGGTTTGACGATGAGGTTCTCGGTGACTTCGCGCATGGTCTCGAGGCGGTACTGCGTCCAGGATTTATTGCCCTTGGCCTTGATGTCGTAGTCGGTCTTGCGGTTGAAGAAGAAGTAATCATCGAGCAGGATTTCATCGAAATGGCGAGCGGCCATTTCCACGGCTTTCCGGGCGAATTCGCGATTTTCCGGATCGGCGTAGTCAAAGCCCTGGAAGCCATAGGCTTCGCTAATGCTATAGGCCAAGCCGCCGCATACCTGCACCCCCTGATCCTGGTAGAACTTTTTGAGCTTGTCCAGACCGGCTTCATCGACGAGCCTGTGGTTGCGCATGATCTCGAGATATATCTTGTCGATCTTGAGGTTGCGCGTGAGGGCAGAGAAGGACTGGGCGGGGTCGGGATTACCGTTCATGAGGCCCTGCACGGTACCCTGAATCGCATAGGTGGAGACAGTGAAGCTTTTGTAATGATTCTGGGACTGAGCAGGGACGGCCCACGTTCCGAATGCCAGCAGAACTGCCAGCGCTTGTATGCATTTTTTCACGATATCACCTTTCAAGTTAAGAGGTTTCGTTTTGTTGCGATCTCACGATGCCGCAGTATCAACGACGTAGAAGACCGACGATGGCGAACGCGTTTCATTCGACTGCCTTCCATTTGAAACATGCGCCGCCCTTGCGGTTCGGGCGCGGTCCGGTGGCTGAAACGGTCACCGGGCCGGGTGAGTTGGGCTTGGTTGCCAGATAACGATGATTGGTGAGGGACATGAGCATGGTGTCGCCGCGCATCAGGTTGACCCATTGGAAGGATTCCGCATCGCCGGGGGTCTTTCCGGCGAGGTCCTTCAATGCGACACCATCACTGGCGGCGGAAACGAACCAGCCGTTGGCGGCCTTCAGTGCCACGCGGCCCTTGCCCAGATCGACGACCTGGAATTGAACGTTCTGGGCAGCCGCACCAGGGTCATTGGCTGCCACATTCACCAGTGACATGTTCGTGGTGTCGATCGCCAGTTCAGTGCCGTCGGCGCCGCTGGTCAGTGTAATCGTCTTGCCCACGGGAATCATGCGTTCAATGCCCCGCGCCCGCGGCTCCTCGACCGTGTAGTTATCAAAGTCAGCATAGCCGCCGGGCTGGCCGGAGGTATTGTAGCAAAACAGGGCGGGACGAACGCCCTGGAAGGTCGTCAACTGGAAGGTCATCGTGAAGGGAGTGCCAAGAGGGGTGAATTCCTTGCCATCGGCACTCCAGCTGAAGATGGCGTAGTCGGTGTCAAAGTTGCATGCGACGCGCAGCCAGAGATGCGACGGGGGATTGGCCGGGCCCATAGTGGGGGAATTGGCCGGGCCAGCGGGGGCGTCTCGGCGTCCGCCGCCTCTGCCGGTGTTGTCGTACATCTGCAGCGTCGTGCCCTCGGCGGACTTCACCACGCCGATCCAGGCATAGGGCGAACTCAAGAGCGCCAGACCCGCCGTGTCTCCCGCGACCATGCCCGACGTGTCCAGCTCGACGGTCATGATGGACTCGGGTCCGGGCGGCCGCTGGCAGATGCTGTTGCGGGCACCGTAGAAGTCGTTGGCTGGCAGTGAATGGAGGCGAAGCACGCCGTGCTTTTCGGTGATGGACCATTTCGTGTCATCGGGAACGTGATTCCACTGCCAGTGCGGATTGAGCTTGCCGCTGTCGAAGTTGTCGTCATGAATGAAGCTGGGCTTGGGATCCTGGGTATAGCCGGTGTTGGGCTTGACCCAGGTATTGGGGGCCTTGCGCAGGTTGCCCGGCAGGCCGATGAGCGGGAAGCCGTTGTCCCAGGTGATTGGGACCAGCGCAACCATGCGGCCGATGCTGCCATGGTCCGACATGATAATGCTCCACCACTCACCCGAGGGGGTATCGACCATGCCGCCTTGGTGCAGGGTCAGGCCGCGGTCGCCGGGGGTAGCGCGAGCGGGCGCCACGGTGGTTACGCCGAGCGATTCGCCCTGGACCATGCGTTCGACCGTCCAGGGACCGTCGATGGAGTCGGCGCGGGCGACCATCTGGTCGGTAGTCGCGCCGGGGATGGCCGAGATGTCGTAGTACTTGCCATTGATCTTATAGAGGTGGTGGCCTTCGCCCATGCGGGCATCCAACTGGTGGCGGACGCCGGGGACGAAGGACTTGAGGTCCGGTGTGAGCTCTTCGATAGGATAGGGGCTGCGGTTGCCGGAGATGATGTAGATCTTGCCGTCGTCATCGAAGAGGACCGACAGGTCGTGCCTTCCGGGCAACTGGTTGCGCTCCCAAGGACCTTTAATCGACTTAGAGCGGAAGACCTGGAGGCCGACGCCGTTGACATTGGAGAAGACATAGAACATGCCGTTGTGATAGCGGATGCAGGGCGCCCAAATGCCCCGGCCGTAGATGCCTCTGCCATTTTCCAGGCGGAAGGCCGGACCAAGATCGAGCCTATCCATGCAGTAGCCGGCGAGTTCCCAGTTCACCAGATCCTTGGATTGCATCAACTGAACGGCGGGGTTCATGTGCATGGTGGTGCCGGCGAGGTAATAGTCATCGCCGACGCGAATGGGATCCGGGTCCTCGAACTCCTCGTAGAACAGTGGGTTGGAGTAGGTGCCGTTGCCGTTGTCGGCGGTCCAATGTTTTGCCGCGGCAGAGGAGGTCCCAGAGGAAGCCGGGGTCGCGGCTGTAGTAATGCTGACGGATAGCGAGGTCAAACTCACAAGTCCAAGAAGAAATGTAAAGCGTGTCATAATTGTGCTCCTTATGAATAATTATGTTTCAGAATAACAGGTTTACCATATATCCATGCCGATGACCACTTGAATTGCCGATTTTCGATTTGCAATTTTCCGCCGTAAGGCGTCCTGTGGAGATTTTCAATTGTAAATCGGCAATCGGAAATCGGCAATTGGTGCGAGGTCTCGTCATTGGATTCCATCCCATTGAGCACTCTGGCCTTTAGCCAGGTTCAAGTCTCGCGTGATTGCGCCATAGCGAAGTCGGCAGGATCCGCCTGCGAGCGAACACACGGTTACGTTTACGAGCTTACTGTCCTTCCACTGGACGTTCAACTCGAAGCCACCGCGGGCACGAAGCCCCTTGACGGAGCCGTTTGGCCAGGCTTTTGGCAAAGCCGGCAGCAACTCAATCTCGCCCGCACAGCTTTGAAGGAGCATCTCACCAATACCGGAGGTGCCACCGAAGTTGCCATCAATCTGAAACGGCGGATGGGCATCGAACATATTCGGATAAGTCCGTTCGGGCCGCAGAAGCATCGTGAGAATCCTATAGGCGTGTTCGCCATCGTGGAGGTGTGCCCAGAGATTCAGACGCCAGCCGATGCCCCAGCCGGTGGTTTCGTCGCCACGAACCTCCAGGCTCTTGCGTGCCGCGGCCGCCAGATCTGGGGTGGTCCGCACGTGAATCTGGTCGCTCGGATACAACCCGTATAGGTGCGAGACATGCCGGTGATGAATCTCCGGAGCCTTCATGTCCCAATCCTCCAGCCATTCCTGGAGCTGGCCGGCGCCGCCGATCTGATTCGGG
>Ga0307430_1001292_pt1 | contig 18733 bp, 17 predicted proteins | sample SalMarWE160130MG_FD_202159 | JGI IMG/M metagenome (GOLD analysis project Ga0307430, IMG submission 202159) | Salt marsh sediment microbial communities from the Plum Island Ecosystem LTER, Massachusetts, United States - WE1603-130 | ecosystem: Environmental > Aquatic > Marine > Intertidal zone >...
AGGTTCCTTTTAAATACGAGCCTCTAGTACAAAAAATGTACCTGGCACTCTCTCGACCCTCTCTTCAGGATAATCTGTCTGACCATGTGCGTCTTTACCGCTATATCCAGCGAAAAAAGAAGATTCCTGTAATGCAAAGTGGTCTTAAGGTAATACGTTCTTTACCAGAGCTTTTGCGAAAAAATGATTGGAAAATAACAGCAACTCTGGGGATGAGGGGAGGAACAATAGAGATTATTCAGCTGGAAGGAGGAGATACCACGGGGAAAAATTATGCTGTAGTAATTGATGTTGGAACTTCGACAGTAGTAGCTCATCTGATAGATTTGAATACCTGTGAGACCATAGACGCTGAGGCTACCTATAATTCCCAAAAGGTTTATGGTGAGGAAGTTACCCGACGAATAATTTATGCCGAGCAGAACGGATTAGATAAGTTAAGGGAGGTCGTAGTCGGTGATATAAACAATCTTATTACTGCCCTGGTTACCAGAAGCAAAGTAAGATTAAATGATATTATGGCTATTCTCTGTGCTGGAAATACCGCTATGGTTCACTTTCTTCTAGGATTCAATCCTTCCCGGATAAGGAAAGAACCTTATATTCCTGTTTGTATTTCTCCTCCTCCTATCAGAGCTGTTGAAATAGGAGTAAAGGTCAATCCTCGTGGTCTTCTTTATTGTCTTCCCAGTATAGCCAGTTGGGTAGGGGCAGATATTACGGCTGGTATTCTAGCTACAGGTCTTTACCGGGCAAAGGATTTGACTATGCTTATAGATATAGGCACAAATGGGGAGATTGTTATTGGCAACAGGGAGTGGATGGTTTGTTGTTCTGCTTCTGCTGGTCCAGCCTTTGAGGGAAGTGGAGTAAAATGTGGTATGAGAGCAGCTGAGGGAGCCATAGAGAAGTTGAGTATTACGTCAGGAAAGGATATTAAATATACCACTATAGGTGATAGCAAACCGATGGGAATATGTGGCTCAGGATTGATTGATATCATAGCTGAATTGTTTACCGCTGGTTTTATTGATAGGTCGGGAAGGTTGGACCTTTCTAGAGATAAGAGAATTAGAGAAAGAGATGGAGAGACAGAATTTGTTTTGGTCCCTGCTCAGCATTCAGCAATAGGGGAGGATATAGTAATTACCCAGCCAGATATTGATAGTTTGGTCAGGGCGAAAGCGGCTATTTTTGCCGCGGTAAATATACTGATTAGCTCACTTAATTTAGAATTCGAGGATATAAGAAGAATATATTTGGCCGGGGGGTTCGGAAATTACCTTGACAGAAAGAAAGCTCTTACCATAGGGCTCATACCAGATTTACCCTTAGAGAGAATTCAGTTTGTGGGAAACACTTCTATTATGGGAGCAAAGATAGCTATGCTTTCACAGGAGGCTTTAGAGACATGCTATGAAATCAGTCGAAAAATAACTTATTATGACCTTATCACTCATTCCAATTATATGGATGAATTCATGTCAGCTAAATTTTTACCTCATACTGACCTGGATAAGTTTCCTGATGTAGCCATTCTAAAGACTTGAGGTGAGAAAATGAAAAGCAAAGTTTATTTTGCCAGAGCAAGAGCTCAATCCAGAGAGACCAGTCTTGTAAATAAGACAGGTAAGCTTTTTAAAGAAGCAGGTTTCGATAAGATTATGAAAGGGGATGATCTGGTAGCCATTAAACTCCATTTTGGCGAGAGGGGTAATACCAGATTCATTAGACCTATTTATATAAGGGAAGTCGTGGAGCAAGTTAAGAAAATGAAGGCTAAACCATTCTTAACTAATGCCAATACTCTTTATCGAGGAAAGAGAAAGAATGCTGTAGACCATTTGAATACAGCTATTAGTAATGGTTTTTCCTATGCCACAATTGGTGCACCGATTATTATTGCTGATGGACTCAAAGGGAAGAGTTTTAGCGAAGTGAGAATTAACAAAAAGCACATCAAGAGTGCATTTTCATCCGGAGAAGATAAATTCAAGGACTTACATCCCGTAGTAGAGGCTCACTTGCAGATTGACTATGCGGAAAGGCTGGGTTTAGGGAGTAAAAGATATGATCTGGTGGAGATATGAACAAGGTGATAGATTATGAGTCAGATATTCGGGCCAGTACCCTCTAGAAGGTTAGGATTTTCTTTAGGTATAGACACAGTCCCCTATAAAACTTGTAGCCTTGATTGTATCTATTGCCAACTAGGAAAAACGACTAATAAAATTATCGAGAGAAAAGAATATATATCTTGTGAGGATATTCTGCCTGAAATAGAAGAGATTCTTAAACAGAAAAAAAAGATTGATTATATTACTTTTTCCGGCTCCGGGGAACCCACCTTAAATTCCAGGATAAAAACGATGATTAATAATATCAAAAAATTAACCTCCATTCCCATAGCTGTATTAACCAATGGAACTCTTCTTTTTCAACCAAAAATACGGGAAGAGTTAATGGAGGCAGATTTAGTTATTCCTTCTCTGGATGCAGTAAGTGAGGAAATATTTAAGAAGATAAATCGCCCTCATTATTCACTGAAAATTGATAAAGTGATAGATGGATTAAGTGTTTTTTCCCAGGAGTTCAAGGGGGAAATCTGGTTGGAGATTATGGTAGTTAAAGGAATAAACGATTCTCCCCAGGAAATAAAGAAGATGGCTGAGATAACTCAAAAGATGAAGCTCGGTAAGATTCAGTTAAATACTGTTGTTCGTCCTCCAACAGAAGAATTCGCTCAGCCTGTCGACTTAGAGGATTTAAAGAAGATAAAGAGGACTCTAGGGGAAAAGTGTGAAATTATAGCTGGATTTAAGAGACCAAATCAAGAATTTTATAGGGAGGATATAGAGAAAGGGATATTAACTATGGTTAAGAGACGCCCAGTTACCCTGCTTGATATTTCTCGTTCCTTAGGAATACATCAGAATGAGGCAATAAAATACCTTAATATACTGGAAAAAGAAGGCCAAATATTGACTAAAGTTTATAGAGAAAAAAGATACTACTACCAAAAAACAGCGTATAGCGTTTAGTTAATTGTTCATAGTTCATTGTTCATCGACAGAAAACAATAAGATGGTAAGTGGTGAGTGGCAATTGGTTGCTTGTTGCTCGTCGCTTGTTGCTCGAGAGAAAGAGAGAAGAGTTTGAGTTCTACGCGCGCAATACTCGTTCCCTTCTCCCCTGTGGGGAGAGGGATGGGGTGAGGGGAAAATTAACCGCATAACTGCTTAACCAATTAGCTAACGGGCTAGTGACCAATAAACTATGAACTACGAACAATAAGAACTGTTCCGAGGTTTGTGTGGAGGTGATAGAATATGCGTGGTCCTCCTTGGTGGCGAGGAAAATTGAAGAATGCTGGGTTTAGGTTAACTCTACCTCGACAGATTATCCTGAATGTTTTAACTACAACTCCTAAACACTTAAGTGCAGAGGAGATATTTCTCCTGGTTCATAAAAAATATCCGGGGATTGGTCTGGCTACAGTCTATCGCACTCTGGACCTATTAACCGACATCAATCTTATCAGTAAATTTGATTTTGGCGACGGGAGGAGTCGCTATGAGCTAATAGGTCGATCTCCCAAGGGATACCATCATCATCTGGTTTGTGTTCGATGTGGACGGATAGTTAATTTTAGTGATTTTCCTGAGAGAGAGAAAAGCTTCATCCAGAAGCTAGAGATTGAACTATCTCAGAGATATGAATTCAAAATAGATTCTCACCGAATTTACTTTTACGGAGTATGTAAGGAATGTCAGTAAGTTCTGATGATATTCTGTTTGACAGGAAAATGACTAATTATATGAAACGTCTTATATATTTTCGCTTATCTGTAGAGGTTTGATTCATCAAACCCGCTAATTTTCTGGCTTCATAAATGAAGTCGCTACAAGGGATACGCAATTATTTATGTCGTTTCATATAGATAAGATATATTTAGGTATAGGAATTTCAAAGAATTTTATGAATGGTATGTAAGGTAAAAAGAAAAGTTCTCTCTCCCTAGAAGGAAAGGGCGGGAGTGAGATGCGAACAACATACGCAATACGAAATAGCCGAGCGTAGCGAGGCGTATCTTGGTAGGAGGATAAAGAAAGAATGCGGGAGTGCAGTATAGAGCAGAATAAGAAAAAGTGCAATTGCAGCTATGAGCCCTGCAGTAGAAAGGGAATTTGCTGTGAGTGCATCAGCTATCACTGGGAAATGGGAGAATTACCAGCCTGTTTTTTCCCCGATGATATAGAAAGAACCTACGACCGTTCTGTTGAAAAATTTATTAAAACTTATCAGGAAAGAGGACGCTGGTGGTGAGAATGGTGAATGGCAATTCGTATATGGTATATCGTATATAGTATATCGAAAAAGAAGTGCGTCAATCGAATTATCACCACACACGAGATGCCACATACGTAATACGATATCTTTTTACTACCCGCTTACGCTAAACGCTATAATTATCCCCAGGTGTTTCTTAAAAGGACATAGTTAATGATTACTTTAAAGTCAAAAGAGGAGTTAGGATTTCTTAGAGAAGCCGGACAAATTGTGGCAGATGTTCTGGAAGAATTGCAAGAGGTTATTATTACAGATTCAGGAATAACCACAAAAGAGCTCGACCGTTTAGCGGAGAGCCTGATTTTGAAACGGGGAGCTAAGCCAGCTTTTAAGGGATATCGTGGATTTCCCTCTTCTTTATGTACTTCCATCAATGAACAAGTTGTTCATGGTATCCCCGGGTCTTATAGGCTGTGTTCAGGTGATATTGTAAGCCTCGATTTGGGAGTAATATTTAATGGATACTATGGTGATGCAGCTATCACTGTGACCGTAGGTGAAGTAAGTGATGAAGTAAAGAAATTATTGCAAATTACCGAAGGGGCACTATACAGAGGAATCAAACAGGCAAAAGCAGGAAATAAGCTCTCTGATATTTCTTATGCTATCCAATCTTATGTAGAGAAAAATGGATTTTCCGTAGTGAGAGCTTTTGTCGGTCACGGGATTGGAAAAGCTCTCCATGAAGAACCGGCAGTGCCTAATTTTGGCAAACCTCACCAGGGTCCCCTCCTTAAAAAAGGAATGACATTAGCAATTGAGCCAATGGTTAATACAAAAAGCTTTGAGGTCAAAGTAAAAGAGGATAACTGGACGGTGGTAACAGCAGACGGTGAACCCTCTGCTCATTTCGAACATACCATTGCCATAACGGAAAACGAGCCAGAAATACTGACGCTACCAAAGGGAGAAAAAAAAGAAGTGTGAAATATAATAGCAGGCGTTATTATCCATTTAGTCAGTTTTTAAGGGAAAGATTCGACTGTAAGGTTTATAAATTACCTATAGACGCTGGTTTTACCTGTCCCAATAGAGATGGTAAGATTGGTTACGGTGGTTGCACTTACTGTTATAACCCAAGTTTCAGCCCTTCCATCCTTTTACAAAAATCAAGTATTTCTCTCCAGATCAAATATAGAAAAGCTTTGCTCAAAAGAAAAGGCAAAGTTAACAAATTTTTGGTCTATTTTCAATCCTATACAAATACCTACGCAAAAGTGAAGATTCTAAAGAGGCTGTATGATGAGGCTATTCAGGATAAGGACGTCATCGGCTTTTGCATCGGAACCAGACCTGACTGTGTTCCTGATGAAGTGCTTGACCTCATTGAAAGTTATGCCCAGGATTACCATATCTGGCTCGAATATGGACTCCAATCAATACATGATGAGACACTTTTAAGAATTAGGAGGGGTCATAATTTTGCTCAGTTTGAAGATGCAGTTAAGCGAACGCAAGGTAGGAATATCTTTATTTGCGTTCATATTATTCTGGGTCTACCGGGCGAGGCAAAAGAAGACATCCTTGAAACAGCTAGAGCGCTAGCCAGAATGAGAATTGATGGAATTAAGCTCCACCATCTTCAAGTTGTTAAGAAAACAGAGTTAGTCAGAGATTTCCAAAGAGGAGAGTTCAAGGTTCTTTCTTCAGAAGAATATATAAAGCTTGTCTGTGATGTGCTTGAGCTGCTTCCCGCCAGGATTACTATCCAACGACTGGTAGGAGAAGTTCTTCAGGATAAGATGCTTGTCGCCCCCCGCTGGAATCTCAATAAACATAAGATTCTCTCTGCTATTGACCAGGAATTTATAGATAGAGGTTCTTTACAGGGCTCAAAATTTGATTCCAAGAAATCATGAATAGTTCGTAGTTATAAGTTTATAGTTCATCGACAAAAAAACAATAAGATGGTGAGTGGTGAATGGTTAAGTGGTGAGTGGTAAATGGCGCCCTCTCCGCTATGAGGAGAGGGATGGGGTGAGGGGGAAAATTAACCATTTAACCATTTAACTAGTGGGTTAGCAGGTCGATGAACAACGAACTATGAACAAGGCAGTATATTATGGTTTTTGGTCTTGTTTCTTAGCTATAATAACTCATCCTATACGCTATCCGCTAAACGCTATCCGCTATCTTTTTCTATGTGGATTGTTCTGGTAGGGAAGGGAATCTTTATTCCCTGAGCCTGGAGCTCCTCGTAGGCGGCAGAAACGATCTTATCCTGTATGTCAAATCTATCCTTAAAATTATGAACCCAAAAGACCAGCCTGAAGTTAAGGGAAAAGTCAGCCATTTCCATAAAATAGACTCTGGGAAGAGGGTCTTCAAGAATTCCCTTTATCTTATTAATACAGGCAAGGAGGATTTGTTTTGCCTTCTTTATATCCGACCCGTAGGCTATTCCTATTTTAATTACCATCTTTAAGTTAATGGCGGGGCGTCCGTAATTAGTAATTTTGGTTGTCACCAGGCTATTATTGGGAATGATAATTTCATTTCCCTCATCAAAAGATTTTATACGGGTAGATCTTAAGCCTATGTCAATAACCTCTCCTATTTCTCCAGTTTCTAGTTTTATAAAGTCGCCTATCTTAAACGATTTATCAGCAATGAGAGCCACTCCACCAAAGACATTAGCAAAGATGTCTTGCAAAGCAAAACCTATGATAAAGCCAGCAATGCCCAGGCTGGCTACCAAAGCAGTTACTTTTATACCCCAGACGTTAAGGATGAAGATAAGTAAAAGGATAAATACAACAAAGTTTAGAATTTTTCTGCTTATTATTATCAATTCGTGCCCTCTGGCCTTACCCGTAACTGCCTTTCTTTGTGTAAACCAGGTTTTGATAAACAAATTGATGAAGAAAGCGACTAGATAACAGGAAATGCCTATGACTACGGAGGCTAACGCCTTGGAAGAGATACTTTTGACCAGGGCAGGAAGAGGGAGGAAGTTAAGGGCAGTGGCTATTCCGGCCAGAAGAATAAAATAGAATACAGGAGTTTTCACTCGGGCCAGGATAATATCGTCAAGCTGGGTGGCGGTTTTTTTTGTCCATCGTTCTACCAGATGAGTGAGAACAAGATAGACAAATTTCGCTCCCAGAAAAAAAATCACGAAACTCAAAGCTGCTTTGAAATAAGGACTAATTCCAAGTTCTTCCAGAAATTCTAACATTCCGATCCTCTCTTCATCTAAGTTTCTTTGCTTCCCTTTTAAGGTATAATAAAGTATCTCTGTGTCAAGAATATCTTTCTCTTTTGGTATCTGCTATGGAGCTTCCTCAAATTATTATTCGCAAAAACCTGGCCGACCTTGCCCTGCAGGGCGTATAAAACGACGTCTTGGTAATCTCGCTAGGGGCTGTTGACAAACATTCAATAAATGTAATAATATGATACGGAGCAACATCATCAATTCTCTAAAATTTAGAAATAAGCGCGGAAAAGAGGGACAGGGATTGGCAATAGCCAGAACGGGAAAGTTGGCTAATAGCGAGGTTAGACAAATGAATGGATGGGAGCGTATTTGTAGAGAAGTTATTAAGAATGGCTTATTGAGAATTGATTTAGAAGATACTATCTGGTGGACAAACGAAATGATTGCTACCATGCTGGGGGTATCTCCCCGTAAGCTAGTAGGGAAGAAATACTATGAAATCTTGCCCAAGATAAAAAAGCCGCTCTCTTTTTATCCTCTTTCTCCTGTCCAGAAAGGCAGCCGCTCCACCTCTGATGAGATTTATGTTTCTCATCTAGAAAAATGGTTCTTGATAGAGTATTTCCCTGATTTTAACTCAAAAGAAGAAATCAAAGGAACAATATGCTGTATTCAAGATATTACCGAAAGAAAGGAGAAAGAGAGGCAATTAGAACAAATGGACAGGGTCTCTGCTCTGGGAAATACGGCTGCCGCTATTGCTCATGAAATAAATAATCCCTTAGCCTCTATTTCCATTGATCTGGAAAGATTATTGAAAGACAAGAACAATAGAAGACTGGCTAAGGACCATACGAAAATATTGAGGATGACAGAAAGGATTTCTGATATTGCGGGAACCCTGCTCGATTTTTCCAGGAAAAGACCACTCCAATTCAAGAACGAACATGCCAATGCTATTCTCGATGAAGCTCTAGCTATGGTTGCCAATAGATTTATGGTTGAGAATAAAAAGATTATTAAGCGATATACTAAGAATCTTCCTTCCATAAAAGTTGACTCTCACCAACTTCAACAAGCTTTCCTCAATTTGGCAATAAATGCTTTGCAATCATTAAAAGAAAAAGGTACTCTTTCTGTCATCACCAGCAATATAAGCCAGGTTAAGCATGTGAAAGTAACCTTCAAAGATACCGGCTGCGGCATTTTAAAGAAAGATATGAAAAAAATCTTTGATCCCTTTTTTACCACCAGACAAGATGGAAGTGGACTGGGATTGACTATTGTTCATCGAATTATCAATCAGCACGGAGGGACTATAGAGATCAAAAGTGTTCTGGGCAAAGGAACGCGGGTGGATATTTTTCTACCTTCAGTGCTGCAATAAAGTTGAATAGTTCCCAGTTCATCGGTAGAAAATAATAAAATGGTAAGTGGTAAATGGTTAATTGGTAAGTAGTACTCTCCTTTAGGGTGAGGGGAATTAACCGCATAACTGCTTAACCAATTAACCAACGGGCTAGTAGGTCGATGAACAACGAACAATGAACAAAACAGGGGTGAGGGGAAACAATCAGCAATGAACAAAATCTCAGTAGGTGAAGAAGAAAGAATTAAAATAATGATCGTAGAAGACAACGTGGAAGTTGCTGAGTCTATCAAAAACTATCTCATTTCGGAAAATTTCGAAGTCACAATTTACAATGAGGCTCCTAGGGCATTGACAGAACTCAAGAAGGGAGTCTATCACCTTGTCCTTTTGGATCTAAGAATGCCCAAGATGTCAGGAGAAGAGATGTTGAGGAAAATGAGAGAGGGTGGCTGGAATATTCCAGTAATCATTCTGACAGCTTATCCCAGTGTAAAATCGGCCATTGAATCCTTGAAATTGCAGGCTTTTGATTATATCGAAAAACCCTTTAAGATGTCTCGTCTACTGGACACTATTAACTCTGTAATTAAGGAACGAGGAATTACTACCCGTCCCAAAGAAATACTGATGTCCAGGGTGGGCCAAAGAATGAGATTCCTGCGGAATGAGAAGAAACTCACCCTGAGGCAATTAGCAACAAGAGCTGGAGTCTCCCCCAGTTTGCTCTCCAAGATTGAGGTGGGAAGGAGTTCACCATCCCTTTATACCATTTATAGAGTGACAAAATCCCTGGAAATCAGCTTAAGAAGCTTCTTTGAAGATATTGAAATCTAGCTTTTTCAATCTTTCCCTCAGTGAAGCACCAGGTCTCAGTGGACACCAAAAGCAGCCTACCAAAATACACTCCTAGAGCAAGGTAACTAACCTTGGTCAGGGATGCTTAACCAATCAGGCCTGTTGACTTATATTAAACTACTTGACATTTATTCAATTTGTTATATAATAAGAATGACGGGACGGACACAGAGGACGGACAGCTCTGTCGCCGCCGAGGAGCGATGTCATGAACCACAGCTCATGCCTGTTGCAGAATCAACCATAAGAAAGGGTGTGAATGTTCAAGCCAAAGGAGACTTGACAATGTCATAATTTATATTATAATATATTTATTACCAATAGAAAAGATAGATAAATCATTTTTTATCATAGATAGAGCCAAAATAAAGTACAGGTTTCAATGATATGCTCAGTGATAAAACTGACCTCATCAGGAGAAGTGGGAAATGAGGTTTAGAATTAGTATCTAGAACAAAAAGGGAGGTGAAAAAGAATGAAAAATTCATTGGAGTAGCAGTGGCAGTAGCGTTGTTGGTTCTGCCCGTGATGGCGATAGCCGCGCCGGACGTTCCTCACCTCAATTGAAGTTGGTGGTGTCGGTTCAATTGCCTGGCCATCTTGATAGCCTATTTGAACACTCCCAGTCAACTTCTTGACTTCTGGGACAGGAGTAAAGGGCAGGACTTTAAGAATAAAATAGTGACTGAACAATACTTCTTCCTCAAACTCTATACTTACACAGTAATAATAGGTCCCGGAATAGTCAGCCGGAATCTCAAAAGTGATATTTACGGCTAGTACCTCCGCCGGAGCAATATCTTTAAACTGTCTGGTTTTGTCAGTCTCAGTCAAATAATTCTTGTTGGCATCATATACTTTTATGAAGACCGAATATTCTCCACTGACCCAGGTTTTTGTCCCCGTGTTGGTTATCCCGACTTCGAAGACTATCTCCTTGCCAGCCTGAGCTGGTGGCGGTATAGTAGCAATTATGCGAAATATCGCTGAATTTTCGGCAAAAGCAAACCCCGCCCTACAAAATATAGAAAAAGCTAACACTGAGAGAATAGCTTTCCTCAAAACATCACCTCATATACTACCTCGGATTATAACACAATGAGCCTAAAAGTCTATTGAAAAGCATCGGCATTGAATAGTCTTTAAAAAGGGGAAGAAACAGAATCTAAGCGACAAAATCGGGATTGCTTCGGCTTCGCCTCGCAATGACAAATCTGCCTGTGCTTGTCCGCACGCAGACGGACGAGGGACCTGCTCACAGTGAGGGGAGTTGCATTTTTCAAAAAGAGCTTCTCTGTTGGCTTACAATAGACTACTTGATGTTTATTCAAATCTATTATAAGATTGGTAGAAGGAATTACCCACAAGGTGATGTAGAATCAAGCAAATAGAATTCCTTTAGAAAGCTGAGAGGAAAAGCAAAGTGTTTCAAGAGAAAGAACAGCACAATGGTGACCTCAGAGAATCCCAGGTTAAACGCACCCAGGCAGAAAAAGTGGCTGCTTCGGATATTATGGTTGCCAGTCTGGCACACGAATTGAAAAATGGAATGACGAGTATCCTCAACTTTGTTCAGTATTGCCTCAACACTACTTCTAAAGAAGACGAAAGAGCTGCTGCGCTTCTGGGTGCTGAGCGGGAAACAAAGCGGTGTATAAATATTGTGCGGGATCTTCTAGCTTATTTACGTGTAGAGAAAGAAGGTGAAGAGGCACCTCAAGAAGTGAGTTGTGCTGTAATTCTCGAGCAAGTCTTCAAAACATTATCCTCTCGTATTGAAAAAGAAAGGGTTTCCATCATCCAACATTATGCGGAGGAAATCCCTAAGGTTTGGATGAAAGCGGGCAGCATTGAATTGGTCTTTTCCAATATTATCACTAATGCTCTCGATGCTCTAGAAAAGAGCGAGAAAAAGGAAATTCACGTTGATATACAGCGTGAAGATAAATTTATCCAGATAGCAATTAGAGACAGCGGTTGTGGGATTGCTCGGAAAAACCTTGCAAGGATTTTCGAGCCCTTTTTCAGTGGCAAGCCTACTGGAGAAGGAACAGGTTTAGGGCTTTCTATATGTGAAAGGATTATCACTCAGCACGGGGGTAAGATTATCTGTGAGAGCAAGATTGGCACAGGAACGAAATTTAAGATTTTATTACCGAGCAAAGAGGGAAAAGGCTAACAAAAATGAACAAACATATTCTAGTTATTGATGATGATGCAGGAATAAGAGAATCATTATCTTTGATACTCGGTGATGCAGGATATCAAGTGGATACGGTTGAATCGGGTGAGCAAGGAATTGAGAGGGTAAGAAACAATAAATATGATTTAATCTTTCTTGATATCAAAATGGCAGGAATGAATGGCATTGAAACACTACGAGAAATACGCAAGATGGGCAAGAAAATACCTGTCTATATAATAACGGCTTTTCAAAGAGAGTATTTTCGACAGCTAGAAGGCGCCAAGCAAGATGGAATGGATTTTGAGGTAATAGAGAAACCCTTTGATAGGAAACGGCTTCTTTCGCTTGTTAAAGATATTTTAGAGATATATACTCCAGACAACTTATTCGGAAAGCAATCAGACTAAGTCAATGGCTCATACTATATGAAACGTCTTATATATTTTCTTATGTGTAGAGGTTTGATTCATCAAACCCGCTAATTTTCTGGCTTCATAAATGAAGTCGCTACAAGGGATGCGCAATTATTTATGTCGTTTCATACTAGAACAAGGAGAAAAGGAAGTTCGCTTTATCGAATAATTCTCGGTGAGAGGTCCCCAAAAGTAGTCTGCTCTGGGAATTCGAAGAATAATTGGTTGCCCAGAGGGCGCACTCTCTCTCTCTCTCTCTCTCTCTGATTGTTATCTGTAATATATTTCTTATTTTGGAGGGTTATTTTGCCTTCTCGACAGCCCTCTAACAGCGTATTGATTTATCTTAGCTATTAGCTTTTGTGGCGCTATGGGCTTGGCTATGTAATCATTGCACCCGGCGGCAAGACACTTATCCTCATCAGCCTTAAATGTTCTGGCAGTGACAGCAATGATAGGAAGGTCTGAATCCTTTTCCCTGATCCTTCTGGTTGCCTCAAGGCCATCCATTTTTGGCATCTGAATATCCATAAGAACCATATCATAGCTTTTCTCTTTTATCCTTCTCAGAACATCTTCTCCATCTACTGCTCGGCTGATAGTGCAGCCTTCCAAGAACCTCCTAATTATGTTGTAGGTAAAATCATCATCCTCAGCCACCAGGATATTCACGCCTTTTTTCACCCTCTCTTCTGTTTTGGGGGGAGCCCCATTTCCATCTCTATCTGGAACCACTCTTTCCTTTAAAGCTATGTAGGGAAGACTAAAGCAAAAAAGGGAACCTTTTCCTGGTTTTGACTTAACCTCTATTTTTCCCCCTAGCAGTTCAACCAACTCCTTAACTATGGTAAGTCCTAATCCTACGCCTCTGTGTTCTCTTCTGATAGTTCCATTCATCTGGTAGAATTTGTTGAAAATCAGAGACAGTTTCTCTTCCGGAATACCAATGCCAGTGTCTTCAAAAGAGAACCGAATGCTAGAATTACTTCCCTTGTTCAATCTTATCTCTATTCTCCCTTTCTCGGTAAACTTTAAGGCATTGGAAATTAAGTTAAAAAGAATCTGAGTGAGTTTTCCTTCATCAGTGCGGATCTTCGAGGGAAGATGGGAAGGATAGACCATCTTAATCTCCAGGCCTTTTTTCCTGGCTTCAAACTCAAAACCAGAAATGATGTTTTTCACGGTCTCCTTCAGAAGAAACTCTTTTTTCACCACTTTGGTTTGTCCTGCCTCAATTCTAGCCAAATCTAAGATACTATTGATTAGCTCCAAGAGATGTTTGTCGCTGTCCCGAATCATGGCCAATAGGTCTCTCTGTTCAAGCGAAAGGGAGTTTTCTTGAAGAAGATGGACAGCACCATCAATGACGGTAAGAGGAGTCCTGATCTCATGACTCATATTGGCCATAAACTGCGACTTAAGACGATCAGCCTCCTGAGCTCTTTCGGTCTCTGCCTTTTTCCTGGCGGTGCTGTCCCGCATGATCCCCATAATCTCACGAGGCCAACCGTATGCATCATACAGGAAAGTTATGCCGGTCTCGACCCACACCGTGGAACCATCCTTACGCTTGAGCTCAAGCTCGACCGTCTGTGAATCGGAGTATCTCGTAGCCGTTCTCACTTCTTTACGCTTTTTCTCTTCAACGAATTTCATGGTAGTCCTAAAGGAGCGAAGACCCAGAGTTTCTTCCGGCTTCTGAGCTATCACTTCCTCAGGGCGGTAACCCAGTAAGCGGGTCACGGAAGGACTGATGTACGTGAAATTAAGCTGCAAATCCGCGGTCCAGATGACGTCGGATATACTTTCGGTAAGTAGACGATAGCGCTTTTCATTCTCTTGCAACACCAGTTCCGCCTTCTTGCGCTCAATCTCTGATGTTTTCAATTCAGCAACTCGTTGGTGTAATTCCACCAACTCATTAATAAGTTGATCTTTTGTCTTTCGCTCATCCTTCATTCTATGAACCCTTCAGGATAGACAGAAATGTTGCCTAATTCCTCACTAGACACTGTTCTATTCAAAGTGAATATTATTCTTTCTTTCTTTCGTCAACTATATCTATAATTATTATAGATGAATTCTGTTCACTGTCAACCCCTTCTCGTCATTATACTTCCCTAGATGTGCAAAGGGTGAACCTTTGATGGTGATATCAGGTTACGCAGTATTCTCACAATGACTTTTCGGCACTTTTTCTTGCCTGGCACTTGCTGATATCATTCTTTTTGGGCAAGACCCTGTCAGACAAGATTTTGCGCTACTGGAGAAGTAACACTACTGGAGAAGTGACCTTGACTTATCTAACGAGCGTATTAGAATACAATTATGTGGGTTAAAAAGAGGGGGTTATTCGGCATACAAATTGCTCTATTCTGATTTAGCGAAGTGACCCGCGGAGCAATAACGGCCGTATCACTAAAAAGGAGCACTAATGAAGACGATTCTCGTAGTTGAGGATGACAAGCATCTTGGAAAGCTAGTACATCACGCCTTAAGAGGCTCCTACAAGGTTTTTCAAGCTGAGAATAGGCTTGAAGCACGTCAAACAATAGACAAAAGCCGGGTGAACCTGGTATTACTGGATTTGCATCTTCCCCCTGAGACGGATACCGTCAAGGAAGGGATGAGGACATTGGAAGAGATAAGAGAGATTGATTCTGAGATTAAGGTGGTGGTGATGACCGGGGATCGAGAACAAGAGACTTCCTTAAGAGCAATAGATAGGGGTGCCTATGACTACTTCTGCAAGCCGTTTAATCTTGAAGAAATGAAAATTGTCCTCAAAAGAGCTCTTTATATTCAGAGCCTGGAGAGAGAGAACCAGCGCCTGCGCCAAAGATTATCCCAAGAAGTCCAGTTTCGCAACATCATCGGTAAGAGTGATAAAATTAGGTCAGTCTTGGAGTTAATTAGAACGGTTGCTCAGAGCGATTGTACTGTGCTCATCCGTGGAGAAAGCGGCACCGGTAAAGAAATGGTGGCTGAAGCTATCCACCATAGTGGTCCCAGATGCAATCAGCCTTTCATAGCAGTAAACTGTGCTGCAATACCAGAGGCACTTATGGAAAGCGAGCTCTTCGGCTATGAGAAGGGAGCTTTCACCGATGCCATTAGAGGTAAGCCAGGCAAATTTGAACTGGCCTCCAGTGGAACTTTATTTATGGACGAGATTGGCGATATGAGTTTGGCCATGCAAGCTAAAATATTAAGAGTTATTCAAAATCGCTCCTTTGAGAGATTGGGAGGAACCGAGTCTATAAAAGTTGACTCTCGTCTTATCGCCGCTACCAACAAGAACTTGGAAGAACTCATAGCAAAGGAAGCCTTCAGGGAAGACTTATATTATCGTCTAAATGTTGTCTCGATTCATCTTCCTCCTTTGCGTGAGAGAAAGGAGGACATCCCTCTTTTAGTAAGCCATTTCCTAAGGAAGTACAACAAGACAGGCAGTAAAGTAGTAAAGGGAGTCTCTTCTCGGGCTCTAGAGTCACTAGTAGATTATGACTGGCGGGGTAATGTCAGGGAGCTGGAGAATGTCATTGAAAGGGCCATTGTTCTCAAACAGGACGAAATGTTATTAGCAAGGAGTATTTCTTTGCAGGCAGGGGAAAAGTCTTTGCCATCAAAAATCCCTTTCAGTTCAACGCATACTTCACTAGCTGAGACAGAAAAGGAGCTCATTCAAAAAGCTTTGAGAACTACCCAGTGGAATCAAACCAAGGCAGCAAAGCTGTTGGAAGTACATCGAAATACCTTACGACGAAAAATAAGACATTTCAATATCCATAAAAAATAGGCAGAATCCTCTTCCCAGGACTTTTCCTCAGAACAAAAAATCCCTGGGCCCAAGATTAGCTAAGAACGAGTCAACTCCCCAATCCCATTAGGTAATATCCATACCCGAATATAACAGTCGGTCACAACAAAAAGATACTAGGTAGCAATTTGGTGCAGTTGCATCATAGCACAGATATCGCAGTAGCATTATCAAACACTCAAACAATTGCCCTGCTTCAGCACATACCTTGCACCAATATGGGGCAAATGAATCAATTCGGGTCATCTCTCATAGTGCACTCCCTGCCTAAGCAAGATTCCTCATAGAATCAACAGACCAAATTAGAAGCGGATTTGAGCAGACTTACCCAGCTTCTTTTCTCTCACTTGAAGGCTTGCCATCGAAACTGCTTAATCAGGGATTTCTTCATTGGACACTCTAATATTGTGGAGCGATTTTATTTGAATTCAAATTCAATTTTATCATCATTGAGCCAATGGTACACTGGCTTAATTCCCTTTTCCTCTAATTTGTGATCGATCTTTGAAAAAATAGGTTGTAAGATATCCTCATATCTGTGTCCCATGAAAGATACACGTATCCTATCGCCTCTCTTTTTCACGAAGGCCTCTGTCTCCAGGAAATCTTCCACTATGGTCTGAATATGTTTGTTCTTATGCTCATCGGGAAGTGACTTCTTGAAAGCGCTAACTGCATGATAAGCGAGCTTTTTGTAATAGAGCAAGAGGTTTATCTTTGCCAGATCTATTCCTGGAAGATGATCCAAGTGGAGAAATAAGTTCTCCTTGAAGAAGTTCTCGATTCTCCAGCGCTTAGAGTGCATACTTTCTTCTGGGGAGTGGAATCCGATCCTCAGGAGGTAAATATACCGAAGAGCCGTTGCCCCAACTGCAAGTCAGTTGATGTACAGAAACATGGTTCCGATCGAGCCAAGTCACTGGGAGCTTCAGGAAAACGCGAAAGAATAATTCAGCACAACTGCTGTCTTGACTGCCACAGGTGGTTCTCTGAAAAGGCGGAAGCCAAGACTACTAAACGATATGAATCATCTCTAATCCTATGGCATAAATTGGATCAAGTTCTGCCAAAGAAAATGAGCATCAGCGGGACACGCAGCCAAAAAATTCAATATGATATCGTTTCTTGATGAAAAAATGGAGAATAGAAGAGGCAGTTTTCCTTATTATTGAAATATTTTTATCCTCTTTTCCCGATATTAACTCGGTTGGACCAAGAATCATAAAGGGCATCACCCACTACTGCTTCTCCTTTGAGTCCTTTTTTATCTTCTTTTTTAAGGAGAGTCTCAAAGTAGGTCTCACCTCCTTCATTCTCATCTCCGGGAAGGGTATCGCAACTGGTAATGATCTGTGATTCATCTTCTACTATGTGGGCCTTGTATCCGGCAAATTTCTTATCTTTACTCTTTCTGCCAAATCTAGCCTCGGGATCAACAAAGCTAACCAGCTTTCTTTTTCCTTTGGGGCCCACTACCTGTTCTAAGAGAGAAATTTCTCTTTCAATACGAGAAGAGTATTTACCCTTCACCTTTCTTATGAGCTCAGTTGATAAAGTGAGCTCTTTGGCTAAATCCTCCTTACTTGAGTTCTGAGGAGGTTCTTGCTCAGAAGAATATTCTTCTGAAGAGATATTGGGTTTCTTTCTCTCCTTCTTAATTGCCCTGAGAATTCTTTTTCGTCCCTCTCTCAAGAGCTCCACGGTATTGGGAATAGCAACATCAGCTATGATATGAGTAGCATCAATGGTTTTGAGCTTTTCCTTTAGAAGACCTTTTTCTTTACACTGCTTAACAAACTCATCGAAGATTCTCTCGAATCGTTCTTCTCCTAATCTTTTTCGAAAGACAACTAAAGAAGTATCATCAGGAAGAGGATCCTCGATTTTGATTCCGACAAAGCAGCGAAAGAGAACATTGAACTTTAGCTGTTTTACTACCTCTACATCAGAAAGGTTATAGTAGAATTCCAAAAAGAGAACTTTAAACATTACCTTTGGAGGATAGGAAGGTCTTCCTGCTACTTTGGCATAAAGATCTTTAGTTTTTTCCTCAATAAAGGAAAAGTCCACCTTCTCCTTGATCTTCAGAAGTTCATGTTCTTTAGGTAGAAAGTACTCCTCAATAAAGGAATCGAAGAAGTTAGCTTGAGGGTCATTTTTTGAGATATGAATCTACCTCAAATATACACTAGGTCAGGGTTTTTGTCAAATACAGGGAGGAAAAATTGAGAAAGAACGACAGGAAAAATCTTACTACTTTAGTCAGGTCAGCCAGAGCTCTCCAATTAAATGACTTGACACGGGGGAAAACCCTCCACCCAGTGTGAAATACTCTAGGATCTTTTCAGCCATTCCAATAAATCATCCCTGGTAATCGTTTAATAGACTGGGAAAATTATGACTGCACCATTTGGTGCAGCTACCCAAGAGAATAAGCATCAATCATAGAGATAGTATGCACTCAAGGAATTGCCTCACTTTGGTGCCTAATGTGCACCCAGATAGGCAAGTAGAGGAGTTGGTCTCATCTTTTGGATAAGCATCTTTACCTACTCAATTCTTTATAGATGGAATAGAT